>Ga0209415_10004331_pt1 | contig 26062 bp, 19 predicted proteins | sample PeaSoiSIISIP2007_FD_187696 | JGI IMG/M metagenome (GOLD analysis project Ga0209415, IMG submission 187696) | Peat soil microbial communities from Weissenstadt, Germany - SII-SIP-2007 (SPAdes) (version 2) | ecosystem: Environmental > Terrestrial > Soil > Wetlands > Peat | place: Germany... | reverse complement strand
CAACATCCGGTGGAATGCAACCGGACGGGGGGCAACATCGACTCGAAGAATACCGAACGGGTGGCGCGTGAGCGAGCCGGTCCTAAACCTTCACCAGCGCGCTCAACTCCTTCACAATGCTCGACAAGAATGCCTTTGCGTCTCCAAACAACATCAGCGTGTTCTCCCGGTAGTAGAGTTCGTTGTCGATGCCGGCAAATCCCGGGTTCATGCTGCGCTTGATGACCATCACGGTCCGCGCTTTGTACGACTGGATGATCGGCATGCCCGCGATGGGGCTGTGCGGATCGGTCTCGGCTGCCGGGTTGACCACGTCGTTGGCGCCGATGATGAGGGCCACATCGACGTTCGACATCTCGGGATTGATGTCGTCCATTTCCCACAACTTGTCGTAAGGGATGTCGGCTTCGGCGAGCAAAACGTTCATGTGACCCGGCATGCGTCCGGCAACCGGATGAATTGCGAAGCGCACATCCACGCCGCGGCGTGTCAGCATGTCAAACATTTCCCGCAGCTTGTGTTGCGCCTGCGCCACTGCCATTCCGTAACCGGGAATCACCACCACGTTGCGGGCGGAATCGAGAATCTGCGCTGCGTCTTCGGGGGTCGCCGAATGTACCGGTTTGGCCTCTCCGGCCCCAGCCGCGCTGGTCTGCAACTGGCCGAACGCGCCGAACAGCACGTTGGTGAAGGACCGGTTCATGGCCCGGCACATAATGATCGAGAGAATGAACCCGGATGATCCATCCAGCGCCCCGGCCACGATCAGCAGTTTGTTGTTGAGCACAAATCCCATCGCGGCGGCCGACAACCCGGCGTACGAATTGAGCAGTGCGATCACGGTCGGCATGTCTGCGCCGCCGATGGGTATGATCAGCAGCACGCCGAACAGCAACGCCAACACGGTGAAGATTGGGAACAAAACGCTCCGTTCGGGCGAAACAATCAAGGCCAGGCCAACGCCCGCCGCGGCTGCGAAAATGCCCAGGTTCACAAAGTTCTGACCCTTGTAAGTGATCGGCCTCTGCGCCAGCAGTTCTTGCAACTTGCCGAAAGCCATCATGCTGGCCGTGAAGGTCAGAAAGCCGAGCAGGGTTTCAACGATCAGCGCCACCATGGTGATCTTCGACAATCCGGCGCCCTGATCGAACCCCTTGTAATACTCGGCGGTTCCGATCAACGCCGAAGCCAGCGCGCCGCAGGCGTGGGAAAACGCGGTCCGCTGCGGCACCGCCGTCATGGGCATGATGTATGCGATCGGAATTCCAACCGCCGATCCGAGCACGAACGCCACCAAAATCCATTGGTAGTTGACCACCTCGAATCGCAGCAGCGTGCCAACCACGGCCAAAAGCATGCCGATTTCGCCGACGATCACGCCGCGTCGCGCGGTCGCGGGCGAGTTGAGCCATTTGATGGCCAGGATGAATCCCATGGCCGCCAGCATGTAGAGAATCGGAAGGAGGGTATCGTCGAGTTTCATTTGCGTTTGGGCTCCCGCGTCAGCGCTTTTCCGGCTCGCGCTTCATTTCTTTCTGGATCGCGCGTCATTTCTTTTCCGGCTCTCATCATTTCTTCTCTGGCTCGCGGCGCTTAAACATCTTGAGCATGCGATCGGTGATGAGATAACCGCTCACCACGTTGAGCACGGCCAGAAACACAGCCGAAAAGCCGAGGATGCGGGAAAGCGTGCTGGCGTCCTTTTCGCCCGTCAGCAGAATGGCGCCCACGACGGTGATGGCCGAGATCGCATTGGTCAGGGACATCAGCGGCGTGTGCAGCAAGGGCGACACCCCCCGAATGAGCTGGAAGCCCAGGAACGCCGCCAGCATAAAGACCCACAAATCGAATTCGTAATTGCCCATGCTTATCGCCTTTCGCTTTATCGCCTTTCGCTTTAGCGCCGTTCCCCGGCTGGAGCCGCGCTGACCAGTCCCAATAGCTCGTTTACGCGCGCATTCACTACTTCGCGCCCGTGGGTAACCAATGTCTCGCGGATGATCTCATCCTCGCGATTCACGGTCAGCTCGCCGTTCTTCACCATCAGCTTCAAGAATGCCGCGATGTTCGATCCGTACATTTGGCTGGCGTGATAGGGCGCGGCGGATGCCAGACTCAGCGGACCTAGAATCGAGATTCCCTGATGCACCACGGTCTCGCCCGGCCGCGTCAGCTCGCAATTGCCTCCGCGCTCGGCCGCGATATCCACAATCACCGACCCCGGCGCCATGGCGCTGGCCATTTCCGCGGTCACAAGAATGGGAGCTTTCTTGCCCGGAACCGCCGCCGTGGTAATCACGACGTCTTGCTCGCGAATTACTTCCTGGAGCGCCGCGCGCTGGCGCCGGTAAAACTCCTCGTCCATGGCCTTAGCGTAACCGCCCTGGCCTTCCGAAGCGCCTGTATCCAAGTTGAGCACCACGAACTTCGCGCCCAGGCTTTCGATTTGCTCCTTCACGGCGCTGCGGACGTCGTAAGCGGAAACCACCGCGCCGAGCCTGCGCGCGGTTGCGATGGCCTGCAGGCCCGCCACGCCGGCTCCGAGTATCAGGACCCGCGCCGCCGTGATGGTTCCCGCCGCGGTCATGAGCATGGGAAAAATCTTCGGCAAGGCTTCGGCGGCCAGCAGCACCGAGCGATACCCGGCGATGGTTGCCATCGACGACAGCGCGTCCATGCTCTGCGCCCGCGTGATACGGGGCAGCAACTCCATGGCGAAAAACGAAACGCCCGCTCTGGCCAGCTCGGCCATTTCTTCGGACGCCGTCAACGGTTCTCCGAAGCCGATGACGATTTGTCCATCGCGGAGCAGCGGCGTATCGGCGCGCCCCTCGGCGGGGTTGGCGCCCAAGGTGCGTACCTGGACAACGATGTCGGCCTGCTCGAAAACCTGGGCGCGCGTTCCAACACGTGCCGACCGGCTGACATATTGTTGGTCCAGAAAACCCGCGTCGACACCAGCCGACTCCTCGATGATTATACCGGCGCCCAGCTTTCCCACCGTCTCGCACGCGCGAGGCGTCAGTGCAACGCGCCGCTCACCAGGAAAAGTCTCGCGCGGGACCCCTATCGTCAAAGCCACGAGTTACCTCCTCACAGACTGTTGTTCGGGAGACAGGCATGCCCTAACAATTTTACCCTCGCCTCTCCCGCGCCAGGGTATCTTGAAGCCGGATGCTCTCGAACTTCTGAAGAAAATCATACTCCCATTTCAGCAACGTTGCCGGAGGGCAGTTTTCTTGTTGCCGGAGGGCAGTATGGTTAGTGTCGTCAGCAGCGGGTCAAATAGCAAGTGAAATGTCCGCTTGAAGCACGGCTGGGGAAGCTGAAGATGTGGGATGCGGCCGCGATCATCGGGGTAACGGAGGGCACGATACGACTCCGGCGAGAACGATACCAAGAACACGGCTACGGCGGGCCCAGGGATCACCCCGCTACTCATCGGCATTCCGGCGTGTGTCAGACGGGTATATAATGTGTCCCGAAGAAGGAGCCCGAAATGCGGACTACACGATCTCTGAATTTGCTCGGCGTGGCGCTCATTGGAATCGCCGGCTACGCCCTCATGCGCACGCACCTCAACGCACAGCAGAGCACGCCGGTCAAAATCAAAGCAGACGATATCGGCGGCGTGGTCTCCAGCAGCAAGGGACCGGAGGCCGGCGTCTGGGTGATCGCGGAAACCACGGATCTGCCGACGCGCTACATCAAGGAAGTCGTCACCGATGATCGCGGCCGGTACCTGATTCCCGAGCTGCCCAAAGCCAAGTACACGGTCTGGGCTCGCGGCTATGGGCTAGTGGACTCGCCGAAAGTCCAGAGCGAACCCGGCAAGCTGGTGGATCTCAAGCCAACCATTGCGCCGGATGCAAAAACCGCTGCCCAGTTGTATCCGGCCAGCTATTGGTACGCGATGCTCAAGGTGCCCGAGAAAAACGAATTCCCAGGCACGGGCCCGGAAGGCAACGGCATTTCGCCGACCGTCACGAACCAAGGCCAATGGATTCACCTGATCAAGACGGACAGTTGCGAGTCGTGCCATCAGCTCGGCAACGCATATACCCGTACGATTCCTTCCCTGTTCAGCAATCTCGATTCGCCAGCGCAAGCCTGGATGCGCCGGGTGAAATCCGGACAAGCTGGGAACGCGATGGTGGGCGGCCTAGGTCAGTTGGGTGCGCAGCGGGCCACGGCGGAGTTTGGCGATTGGACTACGCGCATCCAGAAGGGCGAGCTTCCCGCGCAAGCGCCCCCAAGGCCCCAGGGCATGGAGCGCAACGTCGTCATCACGCAGTGGGACTGGGCCGATCCGAAAGCTTACCTGCACGATGAAATCTCCACCGACAAACGCAATCCGACCCTGAACGCCAACGGCCTGATCTACGGATCGCCGGAAGAAAGCCGTGACTATCTTCCCGTATTGGATCCGGTTCACAACACCACGGCGATGGTAAAGGTTCCCTACCGCGATCCTGACACGCCCGGCCAGCCGCAGCCGCTCGCGGCGTCGCCAATCTGGGGTGACGACTCGATCTGGGATAGCCACACGACGGTCCACAATCCGATGTTCGATCAGAACGGGCGCTTGTGGTACACCAGCCGAATCCGCGCTCCCGGTAATCCCGCGTTCTGCAAGGCAGGGTCGAGCCAAGAATCGGCCAAGCTCACGCCGCTCGATCGATCCGGGAGGCAATTAGCCGTTTATGACCCGGCGATGAAGAAGACCGAGATGATCGACACTTGTTTCAGCACGCACCATCTGCTATTCGCCGAGGACGCCAACAACACCCTGTGGACCAGCAGCGGCGGAGGCGGCGGTGCGGTGGGTTGGCTCAACACCAAGATGTGGGACCAAACACACGACGCAGCGAAGTCGCAGGGCTGGACGGCTCTGGTGCTCGACACCAACGGCAACGGCAAGCGCGACGCCTACGTCGAGGCGGAACAGAAGGTAACCACGGCGCCCAGCGGCGAAAGCCTGGGCACATCGTCCGTATTCAGCGCCTCCACCGACCCGACCAAGGACACGCGCATCAATGCCTCGTTCTACGCTCTCGCTATCGGGACCGACGGGACCATTTGGGGCAGCGTCCTCGGATTCCCCGGCGGGATCGTTCGCCTGACTCCTGGATCGAATCCACCGCAAACCGCTCTGGCCGAGTATTACGAAGTGCCGTTCAATAATCCGAAAGCGAAAGTGTGGGGCTTTTCGCCGCGCGGCATGGATATCGATCGCAACAATGTTGCTTGGGTAGCGCTCGGAAGCGGGCACTTGGCCAGCTTTGACCGGCGCAAGTGCAAAGGTCCGCTCAACGGCCCGACTGCCACCGGTCAGCATTGTCCAGAAGGCTGGACTCTGTACCCGACGCCTGGACCGAACTTCAAGAACGTGAAGGATTCCGGTAGCGCCGACTCGCATTACTACGATTGGGTGGATCAGTTCGACACTTTGGGACTGGGCAAGAATACTCCCATCGTGACCGGCAATGGATCGGATTCGATGGCGGCGTTAGTGAACGACAAGTTCGTCGTGATGCGCGTTCCTTATCCGCTCGGCTTCTTCGCGAAAGGCATGGACGGTCGCATCGACGACCCGAAGGCTGGCTGGAAAGGGAAAGGGGTTTGGACTACCTGGGGCACCCGCACACCGTTCCACAGCGAGACGGGAAAAGGAACCTACAGCAAGGTGGTGCATTTCCAGATGCGCCCCGATCCGCTGGCGAATTAGCGGCGGTTTCAGCAACGGCTGGTGAAGACGGGCGGCAGGCTGGTCATGCACGCCCGCTACTACTGGCTGATTCTTGCCGAGAGCCCATCTGACGGACGGAACTTCCCGATTTCTCGTTCCCTCGGGGCCTAATTGGCGCTTGGCAATGCCAAAAGACGGGCTTGCGCAGAGAGGGTTTCAGAAATATCCGGTTCGGAGTTTCGGAAGGCGGCGGTCTGTGGTAACCTACCAGAAACCAGGAGCCAAAAATCGAAATCCCGGTTCGGAAAGGTGTCGAATGAAGCGCAAGACGTTGCTGCTTTTCTTCTGCGTCACAATGGTGTGGTGTGCAGCCACAACCGCAGCCTTCGGGCAGGACTCGGCGGCGAGTCCAATCCCGGCGAGACTGAGGGCCTCCACGACCGTGATGCCGCATCCGGAGGCGTTGAGCCTGAGTCCTCAGAGTAGCTCCAAGCTCCCCTTGTGGACCTTCAATGTCTCCTCAACTCGAGACCACAATAACTATTCTGGTGTGATGGTGGGCCACAATCCGTTTGGTCACGGACCACAGAGGGCTGATGTCCCCACACAGATTGTTCCCATTGTAATTACAACCAATTTGATCGGCACTAGCGTTGACAGCTCCGGCACGATTACCACCACACCGGGCGTTACTACCCTTAATCCTACTGTGGCTAACTCGGCTTGCCTGGCTCGGCCGAACGACGTTCCATTGACCCTGTTTCGGGAATCACCGATTATCCAGCCGGCCAAATTTGACTTTGGCGGCACCATCGTGGGTGCCGACACGCAATATTTGGATGCCTTCCAGCGGGCCAACTTCTGGGACATCATAGAACCTAACTACCATGTGTTGCTCGACCCGGTTACGACTACCCGCACGGTCTACATCAACGTGCCGGCAGCCGACGGGCTGGCCCTCTCTACCAGTTCCCTTGGCCCACCAGACTTCTGCGCTCCGATGGGGATCATCGACATCAACTGGTTTGATGCTTACTTGGACAGCACGATCATTCCAGCGCTATATTCGCAAGGAGTCAACCCCGGTTCGTTCCCGATTTTCCTGTTGGCGAACGTAGTGATGGCGTCTCCGGTCACTGACCTTAATTCCTGTTGTATTTTGGGTTACCACGGCTGGACCGGCTTACCCATCCAGACTTACTCGCCGATGGATTTCGATACAACCGGCCTCTTCGGGCCTGGGGCTTTTGATACCAGCGTCGCCTCCCACGAGGTGGGGGAGTGGATGAATGACCCTTTCGGGGACAATCCAGTGCCAGCCTGGGGACATAGCGGACAACAACCGAACTGCCAGGGTAATCTTGAGGTGGGGGATCCGCTGACCGGAACCACTGTCCCCACGGTGACGATGTCCAACGGCTACAAGTACCATTTGCAGGAGCTGGTGTTCTTCTCATGGTTCTTTGGCGCACCTTCCAATGCGGTCAACGGCTGGTTTTCTGACAACAACACTTTCACCACCGATGCAGGGCCTCCTTGCATGTGAACCCTCGACCAGAACACTAAAGGGGCGTTTCGATGGACCCGCCCGTGCGCGTAGAGCCCGACCCCAGACTGCACGCATATCGCTAATTACAGCTACCGCCCGACTCACAAGGAATCATCTTCCCTGTCAGCCGGGCGGGCCGGTTCGCCATTACGGCTCCCGTCAAGGTATGTCCGAAAACGCCTCTATCAGATTCCACGCGTTCACCGATCCAATGCCGCTGGCGTAATCCCATCCCGGGGTCGCTAAGAACGCGGGCTGGTTGTAATAGTCCGACGTTGACAGCACTCCATAGACGACGCCGGCGGTCTTGTAGCAATTGATCAGATAACCGCCGCGATCGGCTTGGCATGCGCCATCAATATCGCCCTGAGTGACGTCGTAAAAGATGCATTGATTACTAGTCTTGGGCACTGTATTCGAATTACAGTAGGATAAGCCCGGGCCGTTATACTCACGCCGGGCGAGCGCGTAGTACACCGTGTTCGGGTTTCCCCACCGGCGGCCGGTCTTCTCATTGATGATCGCCTGAATTCCGGCCATGATGGGTGACGAGATGGACGTGCCGCCAAAACCGGCCCACGAACTCGGGGGAGCCGCATTACAGGCGGGGAATCCGCCGCCTACGTTGAGATCCGGATTAGTCCAGCACGCCACATAGTAAGAACTCCAGAAACCATTCGACGCGAACAGGGAAACGTCCGGAATATCGCGGACCCCGTCGGAGGGATTGCCTTTCACGCCTTTCTGCCAAGCCGGCTTGGGGTAGCCCGCGCAAGTTCCGCTCACCAGTCCGCCCACGGAAGGCGCGCCGGTGGCGCATAAACTCGGGCCGCCGCTTCCGCCGACCGCGTTGAGCGTGAAATTAAGTGGGCCGTTCGGATTGGTAACCTCTGGATTGTTGCAAAGGTTGATTGGAGTAAGCCCGAGGTACCCAGCCGCCACACTTCCGGCGCACGAGTCGTTCCAGGGGATCTCCTGGACGTACGACAATGCGGAACTATAGTCGGCGCGGTTGGTGGCACTAAAATAAGTGCTGGGCGGAACACCGTCCGGTATAAAACCAAAATCCAGACCGCCAACAGAAACGTTGTAAGGCGTGGAGGTCCAACCGCTGACGTTGATCCCATGAGTCGACACAAAGCCGTGGTCGTAGCTGGCGGCATCTTCATCGCCCGAGGATACAAAGATCGATACGCCTTCGGCCACCGCCTGCTGGAAGGCGCTGGCGAAAGCGAAATTCAACGCGGCGCCGCTAAGAATTTCCGACAAGCCGTAGCTCATACTGACCACCGAAGGCAGGTTGGACGCGCGTCCATTCAAGACGTTTTCCAGTGCGGTCAACCCTCCAAAGGTTGTATAAGTATCGGTGCACGCCGCAAGAATAATGGATGCATCGGGCGCTGCTGCCGTCGCCCACTCCACATCCAGCGCTGCTTCGGCGTCGTCGCCGTAACCGGGGTCGGAAGGCACACCTTGGAAATGGGGATTGGCGCAAGCTAAGGCGCCCTGCGGACTTTCTTCGGTGAGGTTTGCGTTGGGATACTTCGTCGCAAGGCCCAGGATTCTTCGGAACTTATACCAGTCGTCTTGCGAATAGAGATAGGTATCTTCCAAGACCATGATGGCCTGCCCTGTGCCGGCGTACCCGGCCGCGAACGCGGGGTTCAAATTGTAAATAGTCGCAATATCGCCTGGGACCAGGGCATAAAACGTTCCGCTCGGGTTAGTAAATGTGTACTGCCTCGGCACTAGTAGCGGTGTGGGGTGGAAGTTATTCAGCGAGACCACACCGGCAACAACCGGCACCAGGGCGGCGGGGATCTTGGGATCGCTCATATTGGACAAGTGCTTGGCGCCGTTCACCTCGATGTTATGAATCTCTGTGTGAAGCGCGCTGCGCACCATTCCGGCAGTGCCGCTGAAATCGATCAACAGTCCGGTCGGCGTGACTCCATGGACGGTGAATCCATGCTGTTTCAGCCAGCTCGTAACCGCGTCCACGTCTTCTTTGGCGACGCCGTAGTGTTCGGCGAATTGTGCCGGGGTGAGCCATTTGTGAAAGTTCGGTGACTGCGAATCGTGCAATTCGTCGATAAACTGCGTTAGCGCGGCCTCGCGCTCGGGAGAGCGCTTCAAGTGAAGCAGCATGTGCTCCAGTTGAAAGTCGTCTGAAACAACACCACGATCGTTTAGCGCAGTCGCTTCGGGGCGGGTATTGCCCTCCAGGACGGCGAGCTTCGCTTCATCAATGGGTCCGCGGATCATGCGGGTAGGATGGCCGGTAGGTTCTGCGTAAATCGCGGACGCCAAACTCAGCAGTCCGAAAGTGACAATCATATAACCAGGTTTTGGCAGGTTTGCCATAATATCCGTCTCCTTTTGAGATAACTCGCTTTGGCCAAACTGTTTTTTAGCCGCTTAGCTTGTGGTCCAGTATACACTAACTATGTCTATGGGGAACCTAGTCTACTGACTCGCCGGTACCATCTCGAGCCGGTCCAACCGCTTGGAGGCATGCCGGTTTTCGCTTCCACTGTTTCCGGCACTGCCTGGGGGGGCCGCTAGGACTCACTAACTTTCGGTACCTAGAACCCTAATCTTCCAGGAGCTAAGCGACGATCCTTAGTTTGCTCCTAGCCATGCCGGAGTACAGCCGGCCCGAAACATCTTAGAACGACGGTTGCTTATGGGAAATTCAAAGGCTAGTTCGATTGCGCAGCTACCCGTAGCTGAAAGCCCCGTCACGACCGAACTCGGCTCCGAGCAAGCCAGAGCCTTCCATTTCGCCGTCACCTGGGTCGGGCTGTTTGCTCACTTAGATCCCGTCGAAGCCACTGGTCCACGACAACTGCCCGAAGCCCCTTCTGCCTCGCTGGCCTTGGTGCCGGTAGTGGTTCCCGCGCCGTTCGTGCAACAAGGCGTAGTCGAACAGCGCGCCGAACCGCGCGCGGCCGGCCAACGCACGGGCCAGGATTCCAACTCCGCTTGGGAGATGGTTGTTCCCAAAATGATTCGCACCGGGAGTGGAAATTTCACTCCGCCCGAGGGTAGCGACCCGAGGCTCTTGTGAGACTAGGAGGAGGTATCGTGCAGGCTTCCAACGTCATCGAAATCTCAATCAAGCCCGGCGTCCAACCGCAGATCGACGCCGCCTTGGCGCTGCGCTCCTCGGGCCGTTTGGAGGAGGCGCTTGGCACGCTCACCAACCCCGGTGAATATAACTCGTATCTCTATACGGTTCGCGGCGAGATTGAGTTTGCCTTGGGCCGCTTTCACGACGCAGCCTTGAGCTATTTCGCCGTGGTCCATTCGGAACCGGATAACGCCGATGCCCACTACAATCTGGCTCTCTGCCTGCAACGCTCGGATCGTTGGGATGCATCTTGCCAAGCCTTCGAGCGGGCGTTGTCGTTGGATCCTGGCCGCGATGCGGCCCGCCTCGGCCTCGGCGCCAGCTTGCTGTATCTGAACCGGCTGGAAGAAGCGCTGGCCACCTTCTATCAATGCTCGCGTGCGCTCGAGGGCCCGGCTTCGTTCGGAAAGGCGGTAGCGTTGCAACTGCTGCACCGATTCGGTGAGGCCGAGAGCGCCTACGAAATCCTCCTCGCCAGCGAGCCGCATTCCGAGGAAATCTTGTCCAATTTAATTGCGCTGGCGGTGGAAACACAGGACCTCGATCGCATCCGCGACTATTCGCAGCGCCTGCTGAAAATCTCTCCGCAATCGCCGGTGGCCTTGCAAGGCTTGGCGATTGTCGCGCTGGAGCGCGAGGATCATCATGCCGCCGCGCGCTATTGCGATCGCCTGGTGCAAGTAGCGCCCGACTGTTTGGAGGCGTGGCACAATCTGCGCGTCGCTCTCGGCCGCATTGTAGCCGCCTTCGGCGCTCCGAAACCGGTTGCCGCCGGCCCGGCAATGGCCGGCTCGGGTAGGAAGTAAAGGACTCAAGTCAATGGCACGACTTCGCGTACGCATCGAATTAAATCGCCGCATGAGCGGAGTACCGCTCGACAAAATGGCCAGTGTCGTCGAAGAGACCCGCAAGTTCTTTTATCTGCTCTCCGAGGATGTCCACATCGAGGCCGATCGCGGCCAATGGCTTGCATCGGACTTCGACCCCGAGTCGCTCAACTTCATCGCCGAATACACGGGACCGGTTTCCACCCAACAGGCGCAAGGCTTCGGCGCGGCTTTTCGCGGCGCTACTTCGTTGCGCAGGACCACCATCGCGCAGTTCGCGCGCATCGCCGATTTTCTGGGCGAAGACGAGCTGGTGGGATTCGGGTTCTACCAGTCCGATCAGGAAACCGAACCCAGCGAATGGCGTTGTCTTTCCAAACGCGATGCCATGCGTTTCGGCGAAGAGATCAAGCTGCTCGCTGAAGCCGCCGGGGAGCAGTTACCGGAAACGCAGTTGCCCGCGGTGATGAACGGTAGCGTCGCCGGACGCCGACTCTTCAAAGACCGGCGCGAGCGTGAGGCGCTGGCGGTTGACCCATCCAAGTTCGTCCATGAGATGGAGGCTAATCTGTCGCGGCGGATTGAACTGCTGGAAGGGGAAATCGCCGAGCACACGCGGAGAATGCAACAAATCAGCGCCCGTCCCGACCTCGCAGAGGAAAGGTTTCAGAAGATGTTGGCGGCGATGGAGACGTTTTGGGCGCAAGCTCCGCGCCTGTTCCCCCAATTGCCTGCCGCCGAAGCGCCACCCGCCTCCCCAGCGCCGGCCGTTGCCGAGGCGCCGCCCGCTCCAATCCCAGCTCCTAACAACTCTCCCGCACCACCCGAGGCCGACGTTCCTTACGCAGCAGCCGCGGCTTGTGCAGCAGCCGCAGCCACGCCAAACCGAGCGGCTGTGTCGGGCCCGCCGGAAGGGTCGCCAGAACCACGAGCTTGGTCTGTACTGGCTGTCACCGCGGCCGCCGTGATCGCGGTCGTGACGGGTCTCGCATTTCCGGCGATGCAACACCAGTGGGCGCGATTTGCTTCCGTGGAAACACTGCGGACTCTGAAGCCCAAGCCGCCGGCCGCGCCGAGGCTTCCTGCGATTCCAACACCCCAGAGCCCGGCAGTGCAGGCGGCGGAGCGACCCGTCGTCAAGACAGTGGTGGCACGATCATCCCAGCCTTTCGTTGGCCCGCTGATCCCGCTCGATATTCCGGCTCACGTCAAATCGAAAATCCAGTCGGAAGTGCGGGTGGATGTATTGGTGGCCATCGACGAGGAAGGAAAAGTAACTGGAGCCCATGTGTCCTCCACCAAGGGTCAAAGCGCGGATTTGCTGCTGACGGAGGCCCTTCGCGCCGCCAAGGAGTCGCGCTTTCGTCCGGCCCGTCAAGGCGAGAAGACAGTGGCCAGCCAGATGATATTGACATTCCTGTTCAAACCGGATTCCAACGTTTCCGAGCAGCGACCGTAAGCCCTCCTAGGGCCGAGGCAGCCGGGCCTAACTCGGTCAACGCGTCTTGCCGATCCGCACCTGATAGTTGTAAATCAACAGTGTCAGGATTCCGAACGCCATTCCCAACATGGCCAGCAGCGCGCCGTAGGGCCATCCCGCGGTCAACGAAAAGCGGATCAGGATGGTAGAGATCACGAAGGCCGCGTTGCGGAACACGAGTTCGTATCGATCCGAGACCACGAGCGACAGAATCACGATGAGCACGTCGGTGAAAATCATCACTGCGAAGACGTCGGTATAGAAATAGGCGTTCGTGTCCAGCCGGGCGGTCCCGCCGAAAGCTTCCACCAGATACTCGATGACGCGACGCACTGCCAGGCCCAACAACAAGACCGTCAGGCCCAGTGCGATCACCTTCTTCCTTGAAATAAAGATCGCCAGTTCCCCCGTCTCCGTCCCGGGCACGATCGGTTTTCCCCGACTCGCCGCGTGCAGAAAAATCGTCACCAGCAGGAACATCAGCAGTCCGGCGCTGACATTTCCGAACACCGGCCACGCTTCGGATGAAAGACTGACCAGCCTCTCGACGCCATGCAGTCCGGCGATCTGCTTGAAAAAACCTCGGATGAAGATCAGCGAAACGATCTCGTATTGCTTCGCGATGGACTGCGTGGTGGACCGCGGCAACGCGGCGATCAGCATCAATACTTCGTAGAACAAAATGAAGCTGAAGGGCGTGTAAATGGCCGAGAGATAGTTTTGTCCGACGGCGGAGATCAGCGGCGGCGGAGATGCCAGGGTACGCGCCAGAAACACCAGTGCCAGATGCGCGATAAGCCCGGCAACACTGACATTGACTACTAATCGGTCCAGCTGCTTTTGGCGATGTTCGGAATAAAGGTTGTCGAATACGGCGCTTAGCGCGGCTCTCCAAGTGGATAGGCTCATCCAGCTTCCTGCCGGCCAGTTTTAAAGCAGTTTTGCAGCCAAACGGCGCGGCTCTGCTTCAACAGCCAACAGAATCAGCGATATCCAGACCACATCGGCCAGCAGCAGGTGTGCGATCTGCATCCAGACGGGCGCCAGCAGGAGCAGGTTGACGGCGCCCCCGCCAAGCTGCGCCATCGCCAGAATCAGAACGCCCACAGCGAGTTTGGTCGCCGTCGGGCGTTGCTTCGATCGAAGCACAATCACGGATACCGCGACGAAATAGGCAGCCGCAAGGATGGCCAATGTCGGGTGCAAGACGCGCAGCCGAAGCAAGAAATTGGCCGCGCCGGAAAAATCCTGGTGAAAGCCTTGCGCGAGCGTGGTGGCCGGAAACAAAGTGTCGCCCAGTGCTGCGATCGCGCCGGTGACACAGACCAGGATCGCAATCGGCAGCGCGGTAACCACCATTGAAGACCGGCGCGCCGATGTCCGCGCAGAATCGCGTGAAAACCAGGCCGTCAACGCCAGCGCTCCCAGCAGCAACAGCGTGTTGATCAGGTGCAGCGAAAGATAAAATGTGCGCCCCACCGACTGGTTTTTGTCCACGTAGTTGAACAACACCAAACCCGCGCCCAGCAACGCTTCGGTGATCAGAAACACGACGGATGACAGTGCCATCGTGCGCACGCGGCTGGTCCGGGCGAAGCCACTCCGGCTCCACAACCAGAGCGCCATGACCCCAACCAGCGCCACGCCGCTCATCACCCGATGCGTGAATTCGATGATGGTCTCGATGCGCGGCGCCACCGGCACCACTTCGCCGTTGCAGAGCGGCCAGTGGCTGCCGCATCCGGCGCCCGATCCGCTGGCCCGCACGTACGCACCCCACAGCACCACCAGCACGTTCCAGGCGAGCACGCCCCAGGCAAAACGCGTGAAATTCGCGGTGCGCGCCGGGGGTACGAGTGACGCCGGGGATGCAACCGAGGTTGCCAACCTTCAATGTATCAGCTTCCAGCTTCCCTCCAACCACTCTGTTAGAATCGTGTGTCGAGCCACAATGTTTTTTGTGCGCAGTACCCTGTTGTGGGCCGTCCTCGTCTGTCTTCTCGCCGGCAGCGTCGCCGCGCAGAACAAGAAACTTGACCCGGAAGCGGGCTACAATCCCACCGTCGCCCCCGAGGACAAGAAAAAGAAAAAGGGCGCCGACATCACGCAAGTCTTGGCGCTCCCGCCCGATTTGCCCGCAGCTGTCATCGCCGACACCGACCGGCTAGCGTTTCAGGTCACACCTCTCTCGGCCAAGGGCCTGCTCTCGCAGCAAACGCGCGACGCGATCAAAGCCTTGCTGCGTTCCAATCGCGGACCCATCGTGAAACTCCGCACCTTCGTCGCAGGTTCGGGCGATTTGCGGCGCATCGGCGAGATCGCGGGCGAAATGTTCCAGGAAAAACACATGGCATTGCCCGCCCTTACTGTTGTGCAAGTGGGCGCGCTGCCGCTCGAAGGCGCGCAGGTGGTGATCGAAGCCACCGAGATGGATCGCAAAGTGGTGAATCCCTCGGGGGTAGCTTTTCTCGCCGCGCAACCGGCGCCCAGCGTGGCCGAATCGCTTGCCAAACTAAAGGGCGCACTTGCGGCCGCCGGCATCGAACCTTCCGACGCGCTGTTGATTACCTGTTTCGTCAGTTCCTTCGATGACCAGCGCGATACGCAGCCAGCCATGTCCGCCAGCTTCCCCGGAGCCGCGCTCGATTACGTGCAAATGCAACGGGCGCCCGTGACGCCAGCCGCGGCCTGTGAAGCCACCGCGCGGTTATCAAAACCGGCATCATCCAGCGCCCCTATGATCGCGCAGGTTTCGAGCCCGCAAGTCATCCTCACCGGAACGCAGCTTGCCTTCGGCAGCCAGGACGCCGATCTGAAGCTGGCTTTCGACCGGCTGGAGAAAGCCCTGGCGGCCAAGAACGCGCGCTTCGACCACGTGGTCCTATCGCATCTTTACGTGACGTCGACTGGATTGACCAACCGGGTCGTCGCGCTCGAGTCCGCCCGCTCCAATGCCACGCATACCGTGTTGCCCATTGAGGCCCTGCCCTCGCTCGATGCTCTGTTCGGTCTAGATGTCATCGCGGTGCCGGATTCCGCCAGCGCGCGCCCATAACGCGTGCTTGTCCGCTTTCTGGACGACGAAGCGCGGTTCCTTGCAGCCCGCGAGTGACCGCGAACAACCAAAGCTCTATGATCGGACCGAAGACGAGATCACGCTTGACGTGGCGGAGCGGGCGATCTGATTTCCTGGCGCGGAATCGTTGCGTTAGAGTAAGAGTCTCGGTCAACCTTACTGGTTTGGCCAAACGTATTGGGAACCTTTCGTGCCACGACACATCGCCTGCATGACCTTCGACTTCGACGCAATGTCAGGTTTCATTGCACGCGGGATGACCTCTCCGACCGCGATATCGCGCGGCGAGTTCGGCGCCATCGGCGTGCGCCGTGTGCTCGCCCTTCTCCGTCAATACCAGATTCCAGCCACTTTCTACGTGCCCGGTGTCGTGATCGGAACGTATCCGGACGTTTGCAGGGAGATCGCGGCCGCCGGCCACGAGATCGGCCATCATGGTTGGACCCACGTCCCTCCTGCGAGCCTCAAGCCGGAAGAAGAGGAGAAAGGCCTTATTCGAGGAATCGAAGCGATCGAAGGGCTCACCGGTATCAAGCCACGCGGTTATCGCTCGCCGGCGTGGGATCTGAGTCAGGTGACTGTGGAATTGCTGCTCAGGCATGGCTTTCTGTACGACAGCAGCATGATGGGTAACGACCACAATCCCTACCGGGTTCGCGTAGGCGATCGGATTGAGCTTGAAGAACCGGCCGTTTTCGGTCGCGAGACCGACCTCGTGGAAATCCCAATAAGCTGGTCACTGGACGATTTCGTCCACTTCGAGTACCTGAGAACAGCAACCGCGGTCATACACGGAGTGATGAACGCAAATGACGTCCTGGAAAACTGGACCAACGATTTCGAGTACATGACACGCAACACGGAGTGGGGCGTGCTCACTTACACTTGCCACCCTTACGTCATCGGGCGCGGCCACCGCATGATCATGCTGGAGCGCTTGATTCTGAACTTAGTGGAACGGAATGCGGTATTCCACAGAGTAGAGGACGTGGCGCGTGAGTACCTTGGTTCGGCAGGACATCCAACCTGATTTTCAAAGCGACAGCAGGCTCTGTCGCATTAGTGCAGTCGGCACGTCATCCAGCGGGCAGAGGCTATCTGGAATAAAGCGCTGGCAACCCAAATTGCAAGGGAACCAGAGCGCCTAATTGCATTCCATTGGCACGAGTCCTACCCGGCGCCTCCGAGGGAACTCCCGATTATGGCGGTTATCAGGCTGAAGTCTCGTGCCAGGTCAACTTCTCAGCAGATTTCTGGCTCTGCACATCGCCCAATGTTCGGATAGCGCGTTACCCAGGATCTGGCCACATTTTTTCTGACGCCATAGTCATGACTGGCACGCACATATTGCGCGTGTGCTCACCCTAGCACTTGCCTTTGCAGCGCAGTTCGATCTGTCTCCGCAAGTGCCAGGATGAGGTCGCCGCGGCCTAGGGTTGTATCATCGCTTGGCCGGCGTAGGTGCACGTCGCCCCCGGTTGCCCAGAGATCACCATAGTCGCCGTCTGAGTAGCGGTGGCAAATTGCGCCGTGATCACGTCACTTGTCGGCTGGTTGGAGAGTTGGGTGCCGGCGCTGCCGCTGGCGAATCCGGTCGAACCTTCATGTGTAAACCACAGTGACCCGGACACCGCTGGATAGAAGGCTATCCGGGACAAGCCGCCGCTGCAATCCACCTCTACTTTCCCTAACGCCCCGACAGTCATGAGCAGAACGCTACTGGTAGAGGACGTCGATTGATATCCGCGGACCATTTGCACGGCTCCGCCAAAGCTGCTGGTGGACTGGGCGTGCGCGGCGACGGCGAACACCAAGCCGCCCATCACCGGGATCACCGCAAGCATGGCAACAATGAAAGGCGCCGAAAGCCGGCGCTCTCGCTGGGACTCGCTTGCCTTTGTCTGAAACATGTTCTTTTCTGGCACGGTACACCTCCTTGCAGAATTTTCTTTATGGTCGCTTGAGCTGCAGAAAAATGCTCCCTATCGCCTCTGACTGCTCCTGCTGCCCAATTTGTAAGTAACGGTACTTTTCGAGTTCTTCGATCGGGGAGAAGCTCTCCTATGGCCATCTCGGCCGACTCCATTCAACTGTAATTTCCCTTTGTGCCCAATAAGCGCGCAAAACGCGGATGAAAAAGCTCACGCTAAACAAAATTTTTGTACTGGTACTCACCACAGGTGCGGTTCATTTCTCCGGAAGATGCATTACACTGTATGAAATGCTCCCGCCCAACGATGGGACCACTCACGCCGGCCGCGCCAGTGAAAACGGGCAGGCTCTGTCGGATTGGATGGTGTTCCTTTACTCCGAATTGCGGCGGTTGGCGTGTTACTACCTGGCGAAGGAGCGTCCCAATCACACCCTGCAAGCGACTGCCTTGGTACATGAGGCCTATCTTCGTTTAGTGGAACAGCAGAACGTCCGCTGGCAAAGCCGGACACAGGTGATCGCGATCGCGGCGCAAATGATGCGCCGAATTCTGCTGGATTACAGCCGCGGCCATGTTTCGGCCAAGCGCGGTGGGAACGTAAGCCGCGTCTTTCTCGAGGAATCTTCCCTGGTTTCCAAGGAACAGGCCGCCGACGTAATTGTCTTGGACGAAGCTCTCACCCGGCTGGCCGAACTGGATGCCCAGCATGCGCGCGTGGTGGAGTTGCGCTTTTTCGGCGGTCTCAGCATCGAGGAGACGGCTGAAGTTCTGGAGGTCTCGCCCGCTACTGTCAAACGCCATTGGAATGTCGCCAAAGCCTGGCTGGCACGCGAGTTGCGAGCGAAGTAGGCCGGCATGCCCGGCTCATCGGACCCAGAGGCCGCGTGGGATCAAGTAAGAGAGATCCTGGCTACCGCCCTGGAGATGCGCCCCGAAGAGCGCGCCGGGTTTGTCCGCCAGGCCTGCGGAAGCAACCAAGGCCTGTTCGCGGAAGTGGAATCGCTGCTGGTGCATCACGATCAGGCTGATAGCCTGCTCGAAAATTCCCCTACCGCTCGCCGGCTGTCCTTCCAATCAGCCGCTTCGGCCGGGCAAAAGATCGGCGCCTACAAGATCGTCCGCGAGCTTGGTGAAGGAGGCATGGCTGTCGTCTATTTGGGCGAGCGCGACGACGAGCAGTTCCGCAAGCGCGTGGCGATCAAGATGTTGAGGCCCGGCTTCTACACTGCCGAAATCGTTCATCGCTTTCGGAACGAGCGGCAAACACTCGCCGCGCTGGACCACCCCAATATCGTGAAATTGCTTGACGGCGGAAGCACTGAGGACGGACTGCCCTACTTGGTGATGGATTATGTGGAGGGCCTGCCGATCGATAAGTATTGCGGTTTGCGCGAGCTCTCCACACGCTCCCGTTTGCAGTTGTTTCTCAGTGTTTGCCTCGCCGTTCGATACGCGCACCAGAGTCTGGTAATTCATCGCGATCTCAAGCCCGGCAATATTCTGATCACCGAGGATGGAGTGCCCAGGCTGCTGGACTTCGGAATCGCCAAGCTGCTGAATCCGGACTTTTTGCAAACACCCCTGGTCACTCAAACCGAGTGGCGACCAATGACGCTCGAGTACGCCAGCCCAGAGCAAGTGCGCGGACAGCCCGTCACCGAAGCGTCGGATATCTATTCTCTGGGCGTCCTCCTCTATGAACTGCTCGCGGGCCGCCGCCCCTTTGACACCGCGGGACGCTCTCGTTCGGAAATCGAGCGGATGATTTGTGAACAGGAGCCGGAACGGCCGAGTAAGGCGTCTGCCGAGCCGGACGGGAAGGCAGGCCGAAGCTCCACGGAGTTGCGCCGCGCGCTCGAAGGCGATCTCGATACCATCATCCTGAAGGCGCTCCGCAAAGAGCCCGAACGGCGCTACTCCTCTGTCGAGGAGTTCGGCAGGGACATCCAGGACCATCTGAACGGCCTGCCAGTCCGAGCTCGCAACCCAACCCTTCCCTACCGGGGCGGCAGATTTCTGCGGCGGCACAAGGAATCATTTGCCGCGACTGTGATCGCGCTGATTGTTGTAGTCGCGGTGGGCGCTTGGGAAGCGCACAGGATTTTGAACAAAACTCCCGCCGGGCAGCCCCAGAGTGTTTTGCCGGCCCGCGTGCGGCCTTCGGTCGCGGTATTGGGCTTTAAGAATCTCTCCGGCCGCGCGGACACCGCCTGGATCTCGACGGCTCTTTCCGAGATGCTAACCACTCAACTGGCAGCCGGCGAAGAGTTGCGCACGATTACTGGAGACACCATCGCGCAAACCAAGATCGATCTCAATTTGTCCGACGCCGAAGCGATACCCCCCGGCGCCCTGGAGCGAGTCCGCCGCAGTCTGGGAAGCGGCTATGTTGTGGTTGGTTCCTATCTCGACAGCCCTCCGGGCCATGACGTCCGGCTTGATGCCCGCTTGGAGGACACCGCGACGGGACAAACCGTCGTCGCAGCTTCGGAGCTTGGTTCTGAAACCGCCCTCGGGGATCTCGCTGCCAGGATCGGCGCGCGCCTCCGCGAGCGGCTGGGCCTTTCGAAGATTTCCGAACTCGAAGCCCAGGGCATCGCGGCATCGGTTCCTTCTGATGCCGAAGCCCTGCGCCTCTATTCGCAAGGTCTCGACCGGCTGCGCAGGTTTGACGCACTGGCCGCCGGGGATCTGCTCCAGCGCGCCGTCGCGGCCGACCGCGATTACCCTCTATCGCACTCCGCTCTGTCCACGGTCTGGCGCACTCTGGGGCACGATCGCGATGCCCGCGAGCAGGCCAAGCAGGCCTTGGATGCCGCGGGGAAACTGCCGCGCGAAGATCACCTTCTGCTGGAAGCCGGCTATTACGAGACCGTTCTGAATTGGACCAAGGCCGTGGCTACCTACGAAATCTTGGTGAGCTTCTTTCCCGATAGCCTGGAGTATAGAATCGATCTCGCTAACGCGAAAACTTCGGGCGGTCAAGGAAAGAATGTCCTGAGCGATCTGTTCGAACTAGCGCGATCAAACCCACAGGCCAAAGACGATCCCCGCATTGATCTGGCGATCTCTCAAGCCGCTTCCGCCATCGGAGACAGCAAATTGCGCCGCGATGCTGCTGAGCAAGCCGCATCCAAAGCTGATCACCAGGGCGCGCGGCTGCTGCTCGCCCGAGCCCGGAGTCTGGAGTGCCGCGCTCTGGCGAATTTGGGCGAAAACGCCAAAGCCGCGAACGTCTGTGAAGAAGCCCGCCGAATCTTCGCAGAAACCGGAGATCTCGGCGAATTGGCGCGTGTGTTACATTCCATGGCCGAAGTCCCTCTCAATCAGGGAGACCTGATTTCCGCCGGCAAGTTGTACCGGGAATCCTTGGGGATTCTGCGCCAAATCGGCAATCAGCAGGGCATCGGAAGTGAACTTGTAAACCTCGGTTTGATCGAAGTCAAGCGGGGGAATTTTGCGGCTGGCCTAAGAATGTACGAAGCATCTTTCCGCGCCTACCAGGAAGTGGGCGACAAGCTTGGAATGGCGGCAGTCACCGGAAATACCGGCAATCTTCTCCGCGCGCAAGGGAAATTGGACGATGCGCTCGCGCATTACCGGCAAACCCTGGCCCTGTCGGAGGAACTCGGGCACAAAAGCTCCGTCGCTCTCTCCTACGAGGCCATCGGACGCGCACTAACCGACGAAGGAGACCTACCGCAAGCCGTCAAAATGTTCCAGCAGGCCCTCGCGATTCAACAAGACATCGGAGAAAAGAGCAACTACGCGAGCACGCTGCGCGGTCTGGGCCGCGTTTGGTTGTTCGAAGCAAACCTGGATGAGGCCAAAAAGCTTTTCAACCAAGCCCTTGCGGCCGAGCAGGAGCTTGGAGAAATTGGGAGCATGGCCGAAACCCGGCTTGCTCTGGCCGAACTGGCGTGCGATACCGGCCGCTCCAACGATGCGGAGCAGCTCGCCCGCGCCGCGATGGCGGCCTTTCACGATCAAAGAGAGCCGAACGACGAGATGCTCGCGTCCGCCCTGCTGTCGAGGTCGCTTGTGGAGCAAGGGAAGCTGGAGGAGGCTGCCGAGAGCTTGCAAGCCCCGCTGAAGCTGGCCGCGGAAGGTTCGGATGTAACCACTCGTCTGTCCGTGACTCTGGCGCGCGCGAACGTTCTCGCAGCCACGAAACACTGGGACGGCGCCCAGCGCGCCGCTCGCCAGGTACTCGCGGAAGCGCCCAAGAATCTTGTTGCACTGCGCTTGGAAGCTTCGCTCACCCTGGCGGAAATTGAGATCCACGGAACAAACCCGCCCCAGGGCATCCAGCGCCTCCGGGAAGTATCAAGATCAGCCAGCAAGAAGGGCTTCGCGTTGATTGCTCGCAAGGCTTCGGGCCCCTCACGCCAGTAACGTGACTCCCGGGAATAGCCAACGGAACGGTGATCGCCTGGGAGTTCCCCCATCACAGCCTTGTGAGACGGATTGGCCGAATTGGGCTTGCAAAGTCCTCAGTGCGGAGTTTGAGAGTCCAGGCCGGATCTGAATCCTTAATGTACGTATCGCGCGTGATCGGCACAGGGCGGGGTAACCCGCCGACCCTGCCACCCACAGCGACTGGCGTTTGCTCACCACTCGTCCAGCCGATATACTTGCTGGAGTCCAACCAATCCGGAGGGATCTATGACGCGGCTTGTGCTTGCGACGATGATGGCCCTTTGGGCATCCGCTGCCGATTTGCCGAGCACCACTTTTCATAAGGACGTCGAACCCATCTTGCAGCGGCACTGCCAGAGTTGTCATCGGCCTGGCCAGGTGGCGCCGATGTCCTTCCTCACCTACCAGAATGTCCGGCCATGGGCGAAAGCGATGAAGGCTGCGGTGGCCTTGCGCAAGATGCCGCCATGGTTCGCGGATGCACAGTACGGTCCCTACTTGAACGATAGCTCGTTAAACCAGAGTGAGATCGACGCGATCGTAAAGTGGGTGGATCAGAGTGCGCCCGAGGGCGATGTGAAAGACGCACCACCGCCGGCGAAGTGGCCGGACGGTTGGATGATCGAGCCCGACATTATTGTCGACGGGCCGGTGACCCAGGTCCCCGCCAGCACAAAGAATAATGTAGTCGAGTGGAGCACTGTGATCATGCCGAGCGGCTTCACGAAAGATACCCGGGTCACCTCGGTGCAAATCAAGCCGGAGTTCCCCTCGGTTACGCATCACATCTGTATCGGCTACATCCCGCACAATCCGGCCTATAAATACGGGGTTGCCTACTGGACCGACAAGGATCGCGATGCGGATGGCGCCGCGCTTCCGGACAAGGGTCCCACGTTTTTGGGTCCGGGCGCGGCCCGAAGCAGTGACGGCGATCCCACTCCGGTCATCAACCGTGGGACGGGGCGCGGACTGCCTCCTCCGGGCGGCGCCGAGGATTGCTACCTGCCGGGAAACTTCGCCGCCGATTACCGGCCCATCAGCGCAGCGAAACTGATCCCCGCCGGATCCGATATCACATTTGGCCTCCACTATACGCCGAACGGCAACGCCGTCACCGATCACGTAAAGGTAGGTTTTACCGTGGCCAAGACACCCCCCGAGCGGCGTTACATTTCTTTTCTGACGACCTCACCCACCGACCCGAAACGCTTCGCGATTCCACCAAACGAAGCCAACTGGGAGAGTCCTCCGGCGGAGGTAACCTTCCTCAAAGACGCGGAACTCGTCTATCTCATGCCGCACATGCACTTTCGCGGCAAAGATATGACATACGTGCTCGAATATCCCGACGGGCGAAAGCAAACCATATTGAGCGTGCCCCACTACGATTTCAACTGGCAGCTCGGCTACAACGTTGCGCTCAAGGTGCCCAAGGGAACCGTAATGCACGTGTACGCGCACTTTGATAATTCTTTGAATAACAAGTTCAATCCGAATCCGAACCGCACGGTGTACTACGGCACGATGACCTGGGAAGAGATGATGAATCCCTTCTACAGCGTTGTCGTTCCGGCAGGCACCGACCCCAGTGACGTCGTTCGCAGCAAATATCTGCAAGTTGGCGGCGGGGGATAGCGCGCAGGTAACGGAGGATTGGCGGGGAAAAGAACCGCGGACGGCGTCAAACTAAGTGGCCGTGGGGGTGCATCTAAATGTGGCGGCGATTGTCTATCCTTGCCTTCTGCGTGATGCCGGCGCTCTGGGCAGATGTGTGTGACGGTCTCCCGGCCGGTCCCCCCACGGGGAGGGCGGCGGCGCCGTTATTTGAGTCGAACGAACCGCTCTCTTTCAAGTTGTCCGTAAAATCCGGCGGACCAGCGTTCCGCATCACGGTTCGTCCCCTCTGGCAGATCCAAGGCGGAATTTCACGTGATCCAATCGACGAAACTCGCGCTGGCGAGATTGAGGTGGCGCGCTGCAAAGACGGAAAGCAGCTTCAGGTGCTACCAATCGCGGCGGACCAACCAATTAGTTTTGGCTCCACTTTCCATGCGGAGGATATCAACTTCGACGGATATCTCGATTTTTCCGTCGAAACGGAGTTTTCCGGCACCGGCGGGGAAATTAAGTCGTACTGGGTCTACGATCCGCGTTCCGGTATCTTCATCCAGAACGAGTTTACACACGAGTTGCGCTGTGGTAAGGCTGCGGTAACTTCCAAATACGGGGATACAGCTTCCGAAATCGGCGAAACTTGCTGGGGCGCAGCAGACATTGACTTCGACCCGGACAAGCACGAGATCGGCAGGAGATACTTCGGCGGCGCTATGGGGGGCTGTCCAAATACGGGAGAAGGCAAAGCAGAACGTTACCGCGTCGTGAACAATCGTCTGATCCTCATTCACGAACAGGATTTCGAGTTCGAGCCTAAGCCGCCTTCCCAACTCCCACCGCGGTCCTGCACCGTGACGGAATGGGACCTGATCGGCGGGACCATGCGTGTTACCAAGGTGCGACGGTATGATGCTCAGGGACAGCCCGTGAAATAACCGCCTCCGCAGAGTCCCGATCTCGCCGCGCCTTTCGAAAAAGCTTCCCAACGCCACTTCGCGGCCTCGATCATCGCCCTTCTACCCGCTGCGCTTACCGAGGCGGAAACTAACTTGTCATCAGATCGCAATCCGCTCGACTTCGTCAGCGAAATCTCATCCTGTCGCCGGTCGTAGAGCTTGGTCGTTCGCTGCGATTCGCGTGAAAATCAACGATGAAAGTGTGGCCGCCCAAGCCACTCCGTAATTTTGTCGGAGTGAAAGATATACAAGGCCCCGAAAACATGATTCCTCGTTAAATAAGCAAAGACTTCGAAAGCTGCCTTGACCGCGTCGTCCGCGCTCGCTACGCGGGTTGATGGAGCGTCAGGCAACGAGCGGCACGGGATCGCAGTCGGGAGCCACACGAACCAGTGCCGATCGGCGTTAACGGGCGTTATCCCGGCGGAAGTCTCATGACGGGTCAACTCCTCAGACGCAGATTTCCGGCCCTGCACTCTAGCCCAATGTCCGGACAGCCGGTTTCCCAGGTGGTGGTGAGCCAACTCAGGGTTTTCCTGGTTGCCGTGCGAGAATAGCGCATGACTTTTGACGAGGTGATCAATCGGCGGACTTCGGAAAGTTACAAGTGGCGAGAATATCCTGACGACGTCCTCCCTCTTTTTGTTGCGGACATGGATTTTCGCTCGCCGGAAGCTGTCGTCCGAGCACTCCGCGCATACATCCACGAGGGCGTGTTCGGGTATCCCCGGGGGCTGCATACGTACGATCGTGCTCAACTTGAGGAACTCGCCGGCTTAGTTGTGGGCCGAATGGCGGACCGTTACAACTGGCAGATCGCGGCCGAAGATATAATTCCCATCCCTGGAGCAGTGACTGGCCTCAATCTGGCGTGTCATTGTTTTCGTGCCGGCCCAAATCTGCCCCCGCCTTCCGTGCTGGTTCAGCCTCCCGTCTATCCGCCGATTCTGGCAGCGCCGCTAAACGCGGGCCTCCAGCGTATTGAATCTCCTTTTCATTGCGAAAATGATGGGGCCTATTCCATCGATTGGGACTCGTTTCGTTCCGGCGTTGCGCGGCATCCAGTTTTGTTCATTCTTTGCAATCCGCACAATCCTGTCGGCCGCGTTTTCCGTCGGGATGAACTCGAGCGAATGGCCGAACTCTGCCTATCGATGAACGTTGCGATCTGCGCCGATGAGATTCATAGCGATCTTCTATTCGACAATCATGAGCACATTCCGATCGCGTCACTAGACCGAGAGATCGCACGCCACACCATTACGCTCATTGGACCAAGCAAAACGTTCAATCTCGCCGGTCTGCAATGCGCGTTTGCGATCACTTCGAATCCTGATCTTAGGCGCCAATTTCTTTCCGCTCGCGAAGGGCTGGTTCCCTTGG
>Ga0209415_10004330_pt1 | contig 26062 bp, 19 predicted proteins | sample PeaSoiSIISIP2007_FD_187696 | JGI IMG/M metagenome (GOLD analysis project Ga0209415, IMG submission 187696) | Peat soil microbial communities from Weissenstadt, Germany - SII-SIP-2007 (SPAdes) (version 2) | ecosystem: Environmental > Terrestrial > Soil > Wetlands > Peat | place: Germany... | reverse complement strand
CGACTCTCGCCGCTTCCCCTGCCCTGGAGAAAGAAAAAATGCGTGCATCTAGTTGAAAGGTCGTTCCATATCAGGGAAAGGAATGGCTTCGGGGGTTAAAATCCCTGGAATGGGGTAATTGTTTCGTCGGAGCTATAGCTCCTACCCCTTAAGAACTGTGACCCATTAAGAAGTTTCAGCAAGAAACTAGAGCGGTAAGAAAACAAGAGGCCCGCTATCCAGTTTGGATGGCGGGCCTTTCGTTTTTGGACCAGGAATCAAAACATGAAGCGAAACCCTAATTGCAGCTGCCGTTTGGGATATGCAGAAGTAAAAGCCAACGGTGTGCCACCGGGGGAATTTAAGGCCGGATTCACGAAGATTCCGGTGGGGTGCACCCCAATGTTGGCAAAACCGTTGAGGGTGGGGACCTCGTTATTCACGCTGGCATAATTGGTGCGATTCAAGAGGTTGAAGGCCTCGGCCATCAATTGGAGGTTGTAGTGCTCGCCAAAATGAAATGATCGGGTTAAGCGCATGTCCAGTTCGGCGAAGTTCGGGCCAAGTCCGGAATTGCGGCCGATGCCGAGTGGGCGGTCATTCGTGGAGTGATTATCGCCATTGATGTCTGTGCCGGCGGCAAGGACGTTGAATGGGTGACCGCTGTTATAGGACACGATGGGAGATAGTTCCCACCCGCCTAAGAGTTTCGAAGAGGAGTGGCCACTATCCAATATGGCGGCGAAGACGACCTTGTGGCGCTGGTCGAAATCAGAAAGGCCGCGGTCGGCGGCCAGGTTCAACTCGTTGAAGGGGGCAAAGTCGCTGTTGTAATCGGTAGTGGTGTCGTAAGCATGGCTGTAGGTGTAATTGGCGAGCAAGGTGAAATGCTCACTGAAGCGCTTCTTGACCTCCAGGATGCCGCCGTAATACAGGGCGGAGGCGGCGGAGGAATACTGATTGTTTTGAACGATGAATGGATTCGCGAAACACAGAAAGGGATTCGCCTGGCATTGAGGCGCGGCCCAGTTTTGGAAGGTCACTTGTTTTCCGGTGAAAGGCGAGGTCGCCGTAGTGAAGGGAGCGGGCAAAAGGTTTGTGTCCAGCGCCACCGGCAGCCGCAAGGTGTGGACGTAAATTCCACTGACGGAAACCGAAAAGCCAGGAGCAATCTCACGCTCGATTCCAAATTCGGCCTGCTCTGAATAAGGGCTCTGGTAATCCTTCTGTCCAGAAAACAAAACGGTGAGCGGAGGCAGAGGACCTGTATTGGCGATATTAATTCCGAACTGAGTCAGGCTAGCAGGCGTGATGCATGCCGCATTGCCGGCGCCAGGCTTGGTGCAGGTGACGAGGCCCTGAGCAAATAACGTCCCGAAGATACATTGCGAGGTAAGAGAATTGCCGGGGTTAAAGGCAGTGCATGCGCCTGCCGGGGGAGTTATACCCGGATTTCCAGTGAGCGGCACCAATATGTTGGCGATTTGCCGGGTGCCATTGATATTGCCCAGAGTTTGAACGACGTCGGCAATTTGGCCGTAAACGGGCGAGAAGAAGATTCCGAATCCGCCACGGACAACCGTCTTGTGATTCTTGAAGGGATCCCAGGCAAACGATACGCGTGGGGCAAAATTGTCCTGATCCGTGTTCAACGTCCCGTATTGCGAATCCACTTCATAGCGAAGGCCGTAGGTGAAAGTGAGATTAGGGAAGATTTGCCATTGGTCCTGGAAATAAGCGGCCGTGAGGGGGCGCGGATAGTTGTACGTGGGGTTGCCGAAGCCTTGCTGATAGAACTGAGGCGCTTCCAGGGAGGCCGACTGAAGGCCGTTGATGGCAGCGGGAGTCGTTGTTGCCGGCAGCCCACAAGCAGCTGGGACCTGAAGGCAAGGACTCAAAATGCCTCCCGGCAGATTGCCAAACACGAATCTTCCTGGGAAGAAAGTGTGAGATTCGGTGTGATCGCCGCGATACAACTCATAAAACCCAAACTTCATGGTGTGGTGGCCGTGGATCAACGTCATGTTGTCGGCAATTTCATACCTTCGAAGGATAGACAAGCTGGGCTGGAAGATGTTCGTCCCGAAGTTCCCAAAACCCGGGATGGCCAGACCCACCTCTCCTGGTTCGTTGGGAATGATGTCGATATTCGTGTAGTTGAATTGCGCGCGGATCTCGTTCTGGGCGGCCGGGCTGAATTCGTGGAACCATGACCCCTGAAGCGAGTGGTCATAGGTTCTGAGCGAACTGCCTGCGGAAAACGCGACCAGAGATTGAACGTCTGGACTCTCCTCGATGTCATGCCCGAAGGCATACCGGAAAAAGATCTGATCGCGGTCACTGAACTGATGGTCCAGGCGCGCCGAAGCGAAATACTCGTGCGTGCCGTAGGGAAGGAGACCGCCATTGGTTTCAAATTGATTGACAAGGAATGCGTCCAGTGGATTTGCGGCTGGATTGACGGTCAGGATGCTCTGAAGAGTACCAGCACAAATGTTTGCGGGAAGGGCAGGTCTGCCTGTCAGGCACGGCACGGGCGCACTTCCCTCAGCAGCCAGGCCAGTAATGATTGCTTGCTGGTTGTTTCCAGTGAAGGTTCCGGGGTCCGGCCCGAAAATCGCGGAATTGGTCAGCAACGGCACGGCGTTCTGGGAAGCCTGGTGCAAACCTTCAAAGGAAACGAAGAAGAAGGTCTTACCCTTTCGGATTGGGCCCCCCACGGAACCACCATATTGCTGGCGGTTCAGAGAATCCTTCACCGGCGTAGCTGCGGAAGTCAGGTTGAAGGGGGATGCCGGAGTCAGCGCGCTGGAAAAGGAAAAGGGATTTCGAGCGTCCATGGGATCGTCGCGAAAGAACCCGAAGAAGCTGCCATGGAGATCATTGGTACCAGACTTGCTCACGATATTGATGGAAGCGCCGCTGGCGCCGCCGAGGTCAGCGCTGTAATTGCTCCGGTTGATTTGAAATTCCTGCACGTCTTCCTGACTGACCGTGAGACGGACACCGCCGGAATCGTCGTTGAACTCGCCACCGTCAACGGTAACGCTGTTGCCGCGCCCATTGCTGCCGTAAAAAGAGAGGCCGCTCTGAGGGGTCTGCTTCACACGGAAATCCTGATCGCTGGCCAGACGCGTGGAATTCGACACCCCAGGAGCAAGAAGGGTATAGGTCAGATAGTCGCGGCGGTTGATTGGAAGACCGGCGATGTATTGCTGTTCGAGGGTGTCCGCCTGGCTACCCCTGGTTGTTTCCACTACAGGGACTTCCGCGGAAACTTCCACGCGCTCGGCCGTCTGAGAAAGTTTCAGATGGAAATCGAGTGTGACAACTTCGCCGACCGTGACCTGTACGCCCGTTTGGATCATGGTCTGAAAACCGGAGATCTCCGCGCTGACGTTGTACTTCGCAGGAGCAAGTCCTGAGATGAGATACAGCCCGGAATCGTCGGAAGTGGTCGTCCGCTTGAGCCCCTTCTCAACATCCGTCGCGGTCACGGTCGCCTTGGAGATTACGGCGCCGGTTGGATCGGTGACCGTGCCTCGGATGTCGCCAGAAGCACCGACTCCCTGCGCATGAACCGAACACGCCGTGAGGATTAGCCCTGCAAGAAAAGACGCAGATATTTTCAGCAGTTTCATGGGACGCCCCCTGCCCGAATCGGGCTCATTTGATTTCAGAGATTACGCCCATTGCTGGTAAACAGTCTAGGGGCGGAAAGGGGGTTCCTAAAGAGTTAACGGAGACGGTCAGGGTGTGGCAAACAATTTAACGGGAAGATGGGGAAAGTCCCCGCATCAAGCCGAGGTAAACGGCGCCGGCCACGAAAAAACCGACGAACCAAGCGTAGTCATACAGAGGACGGAGAGGCGGGACAACCAGGCCCGTCAAGGCAAGAACAACTCCGGCACCGAGCGCCAAAACAGCCCGCCAATTGATGCCGCTGGAGTATTGATACGAGCCTTGGCTGCGGTAGAGGGCATCGACGTCGAGCTCGCAATGGCGGAGGATAAAGTAGTCGGCGATCATGATTCCCGCAATAGGGCCCAGCAAGCCGGAATAACCCACCAGCCAGCCGAATATGTAGGCGTTGAAGCTGCCTAACAGCTTCCAGGGCATCAGGAGAACTCCGACCACGCCGGTAATGAGGCCCCCGGTGCGAAAGGAGATGCGCCGCGGATTCAGGTTCGAAAAGTCATTCGAAGGGGAAACAACATTGGCGGCGACGTTGGTATTGAGCGTTGCGACGAGAAGGGCGACCAACGCGATGAAGGCCACCACCGGGCGATTGAAACGGCCGAGTAGTTGAACTGGGTCCCATATTGCTTCGTGAAAGATTACGACCGACGCCGACGTTACCGCGACGCCGATGAAGGAGTAAAGCGTCATCGCGGCGGGAAGGCCCAACGCCTGGCCGAGCATTTGTGAGCGCTGCGAGCGGGCGTAACGGGTGAAGTCGGGAATATTCAGGGCGACTGTAGCCCAGAATCCCACCATGCCGGTGAGAGATGGGATAAAAAAGCGCATGAATTCGCCGGTGGAGTGGAATTTGCTTGGCGCGCTGAGCACGGGCCCCAAGCCTCCCGCGAGAGAGGTGATCCACCAGAGAAGGAGAAGGCCAACGGCGAGCATGAAGGGGGCGGCGATGCCTTCGAGAAATTTGATGGTTTCGATGCCGCGCACGATTACAAACATGTTGAGGGCCCAGAAGGCGAAGAAGCAGATCCATAAGCCGGATTGCGAGTTTCGCGCCGCAGGCCACAAGATGGCGAGCATGGCGTAAATGGCGCCGCCGCCGATCCAAGTCTGGATGCCGAACCAGCCGCAGGCTACCAGCGCGCGGAGGACTGCGGGGATGTTCGCACCGCGAACGCCGAAACTGGCGCGGACAAAAACGGGGAAAGGGATTCCGTACTTCGTGCCCGCGTGGGCATTGAGAAGCATGGGGACGAGAACAATTAAATTGCCGAGAAGAATTGTGCCGACGGCCTGCCACCAGTTCATGCCTCCGGCGATGAGTCCCGAGGCCAGCATGTAGGTGGGGATGCAGACGCTCATGGCGACCCAGAGCGAGGCGTAATTGTAAACGCCCCAGGTGCGGCGCTTGAGAGGAACGGGCGCGAGATCTTCGTTGTAGAGAGAGTAGTCTTGGCTGGGAGGCATGCGGTTACTGCCAGGCTCCGCCTCGCGCGACGCGCTTGAGGAAGTTGCCGCGACCGGTTCGGCCGAGGAACGTGCCGCCGGCCACGATGATTTCGCCGCGAGAAAGAACCGTGCGCGCGTTGCCGGTGACCTGGAATCCTTCAAACATGGAGTAGTCCACGCGCATGTGATGAGTTTTTGCGCTGATGGTGTAGGGCGCTTTGGGGTCCCAAATGACAAGGTCGGCGTCACTGCCGGGCGCAATTTCACCTTTGCGCGGATACAAGCCGAAAAGTTTTGCGGGCGTTGTGGAAACCAACTCCACGAAACGATTCAGGCTAAGTTTTCCCTCATTCACGCCATAGTTGAAGAGCAACTGGAGACGGTTCTCCACACCCGGGCCCCCGTTGGGAATTTTCGTGAAGTCGTCCTTGCCGAGGATTTTCTGGTCCTCAAAACAAAACGGGCAATGGTCTGTGGAGACGACTTGGAGGTGATCGTGCCTCAGGCCTTCCCACAACTTCGGCGGATGCTGTTTTTCGCGCAATGGCGGAGTGAAAACATATTTGGCGCCTTCAAAACCGGGGCGAGCAAGCTCGTCAATGGTGAGGAGCAAATATTGCGGGCAAGTTTCGGCGAAGATGGGCACGCCGCGATCGCGGGCTTCGCGGACTTCATTGAGCGCATCTTCCGAGGAAAGATGAACGATGTAAACCGGCGCGCCGGAGATTTCGGACATGGCCACGGCGCGGTGAACGGCTTCGGCTTCGGCGGTGACGGGGCGCGTGAGACCGTGGTAGATCGGCGCTGTTTTTCCCTCGGCGACGGCGCGGCGAACAATGACGTCGATAATGCCGCCGTTTTCGGCGTGGAGGCAGATAAGCGCGCCGTTTTTCGCGGTGCGTGAAAGCGCCTGGAAAATTGTGGCGTCGTCAACCATCAACACGCCAGGATAGGCCATGAACAGTTTGAAGCTGGCCACGCCTTCCTTGACGATTTCGTCCATGTCATCGAGGCCCGCAGTGCCGAGGTCGGTGACGATGAGGTGCAAACCGTAATCGATGGAGGCGCGGTTCTGGGCTTTTTTCCACCAGGTGTCGAGCGCGTCGCGCATGCGCGTGCCCTTGGGTTGAATCGCGAAATCAATCAGCGTAGTGGTGCCGCCGAAGGCCGCGGCTTTTGTGCCGGTCTCAAAATCGTCGCTGGAAGTGGTGCCGCCGAAGGGCATGTCGAGATGAGTGTGGACGTCAATGCCACCTGGGAAAACGAGCATACCGGTGGCATCGATGATTTGTTCGCCCGCCGCTGCTTTGAGATTAGGGCCGAGTTCCTTGATGTGCTCGCCCTCGATGCGAATCGTGGCGGGGCGAGAGTCCTTTGAGGTGACGACGGTTCCGTTGCGTATCAACATTTCGGCACTCCCAAATTCATTCCGGCGCTACCCTCATTTTGGAGCAGCGGTGCGCTGCTCCCAACTTTGCGGGGCAACGCCAACGTCCAGGCGCTCCATGGTAATGCAGTCTTCAACCGGGCAAACCAGCCAGCAGAGATTACAACCAACACATTCATGTTCATCCACACGCGGAATACGGATGGATGGAGTGATGTGCGCGCCATTGCCGGCGTGTTTTTCGACATCGGTGACGGTGATGCGCTTGTGGCTGGCGGCGACGAGATCCTCGGGATTCTTGAAACCCTCGATATGGATGCACTGGTGCGCACCATCCCAGCAGGCGATGTAGCAAAGATCGCAGCCGATGCACTTATCGCGATGGATGCGGGCAATGATTTTGTAATTTAGATTGAGGTGCTTCCATTCGGTGACGTTGGGAAGACTGCGGCCCCGGAAATCATCAATGGTGCGGAATCCTTTTTCGTCCATCCAGTTGCTGAGGCCATCAATCATGTCCTCGACCATTCGGAATCCGTAATGCATTGGCGCGGTGCAGAGCTGGACGCTTTGGCAGCCCATCAGGAAAAATTCGGCCGCATCGCGCCAACCTGAAATTCCGCCGATACCTGAAACAGGGAGCGCAACTTCGGGATCGCCGGCGATTTGCTGAACCATATGCAGCGCGATGGGTTTTACGGCTGGGCCGCAATATCCGCCGTGCGCGGATTTGCCGTCCACATTCGGCCTCGGGACCAAGGTGTCCAGGTCAACGCCGGTGATGGAATTGATGGTATTGATGGCCGAGAGGCCGTCGGCTCCACCTTTTTTTGCGGCGCGCGCGATATGCCGCAAGTCGGTGACATTTGGAGTGAGCTTTATGAGCACGGGCGTTTTGGCGACTTCCTTCACCCACTCCGTGATCATGGAGCAGTATTCGGGCACCTGGCCGACGGCGCTGCCCATGCCCCGCTCGCTCATGCCATGGGGGCAGCCAAAATTTAATTCCAGGCCATCCGCGCCCGCGTCTTCGGCCTGGCGGACGATGAGGTGCCATGCTTCCCGCTTGGAGTCCACCATTAATGATGCGACGACCGCGTGGTGCGGGTAACGTTTCTTCACTTGAGAGATTTCGCGGAGGTTGACATCGAGCGGTCGGTCGGTGATGAGTTCGATGTTGTTGAGGCCCATCATGCGCTGGCCGTTCCAGTCCACCGAGGAATAGCGCGAGGAGACGTTGACGATAGGTTCGCCGAGCGTTTTCCAAACTGCGCCGCCCCACCCCGCGTCAAAGGCGCGCATGACCTGGTCAGCGCAGTTGGCGGGCGGGCCAGAGGCCAGCCAGAACGGATTCGGAGAGCGAATTTTTCCGGCAAAAAGAGTGGTGAGATCAGCCATGGTTGGCCTCCAGCTTCCGGGCGATGCCAGCGCCGGCGCGTTTGCCCATGGCAACCGCGTCCACGACTTCGCGGCCGCCGTTGACACAGTCACCGCCGGCAAAATATTTCGGGTTGGCGGTCTGCCCGGTTTCGGGATTGACGACTACGCAGCCGCTGCGCAGTTCGACGCCCCGGCAGCGGGATAAGAATTCAACCAGCCGCGTTTGGCCTATAGACGGAATCACCATATCGCATGGAATTTGGAAATTGGAGTTGAGGATTGGCGCGAGGTTGGCATCCAGGCGCACGCACTCGATGGATTCGACTGAGTCCTTTCCGTGGATTTTTACAGGCAGAGACCACCAGTGGAATTCAATGCGGTCAAGTTTGGCCAGCTCGAATTCGTAATCGAAGGCGGGCATTTCGGATTCTCCTCGGCGGTAAACCATGAAAACTTGCTTAGCTCCCAGGCGGCGCGCGGCAGTGGCGGCGTCAACGGCAGTGTTGCCCGCGCCGATGACAGCGACGCGGCGGCCTACGGGAATGGATGCGGTTTTATATTGGGCGATGAAGCTCAGCGCGTCCACGACTCCCGGGAGATTTTCGCCCGGAATGCGGAGGTTGTGCGTGGAACCGAGGCCGACGCCGAGGAAGATGGCGTCAAATTCCATTTCGAGCGATTCGGGCACGGCTTCGACGCCGAGGCGGAACTCGACACCCACTCCGCGAACCAGGTCCACTTCCTTCTTGCTGTCGGAGGGACGAAGCTTGTATTCAGCGATGCCGTAGGTGTTGAGGCCGCCGGCAAGCGGATTCTTGTCAATGATGGTGACGCTGTAACCGCGGCGGCGGAGCTCGGCGGCGCAGGCCAGAGATGCGGGGCCGGCGCCGATGCACGCCACGCGGCCGCTGGCGTGAGCTTTCGCAACCGGCAAGGATGGATTGTGGGAATAAAAATAATCCATGGCGTGGCGTTGCAGGCGGCCGATTTCGATGGGCTGCTTGTTGTAGCCATGCATCACGCAAGCGCCTTCGCAAAGAACGTCCACAGGGCAGACGCGGGAGCAGCTCAGGCCGAGAATGTTGGAGGCGAGAATCGTATTGGCCGAGCCACGCAAATTGCCTGTCGCGATCTTCTTGATAAATCGGGGGACATCAATGTGCGTGGGACAGGCGAGAGTACAGGGCGCATCAAAACAGAACAAACAGCGCGTGGCTTCGACCTTGGCGGCCTGCGGCCCGAGCGCGGGATGAATTTCGGCGAACCGCGACGCAAACTCTTCGGGCGAAAGTGGCGGGACAGTGTTGCCCATGCGTTAAGCCTTCACCAAATCGCCGTAGGCGTCGGGGCGGCGGTCGCGGAAGAATTGCCAGGTCTGGCGCACTTCCTTGATTTGGTCGAGATCGAGGTCGGCGATGAGGACCTCGTCCTTGTCACGCGAGGCTTCAGCGATGATTTTGCCCCGCGGATTGCAGAAATAACTGGTGCCGTAGAACTGGCCGATGTTCCAGGGTGGTTCGGTCCCTACGCGGTTGATGGCGCCGACGAAATATCCGTTGGCGACGGCGTGCGCGGGTTGTTCAAGCTTCCAAAGATACTCACTCAGGCCAGCGACTGTGGCGGAAGGATTGAAGACGATTTCCGCGCCATGGAGCCCCAGAGCGCGGGCGCCTTCCGGGAAATGGCGGTCGTAACAGATATAGATGCCGATTTTCGCGAAACCCAGATCAAAAACCGGATAGCCAAGATTTCCCGGGCGGAAATAAAATTTCTCCCAGAAACCGGGAGCCACGTGCGGGATATGCGTCTTCCTGTACTTGCCGATATATTCTCCCTTGCCATCAATTACAGCGGCAGTGTTGTAGTAGATGCCTTCCTGTTCGATTTCATAGATGGGCACAACCAGGGCCATGTGGTGCTTTTTCGCCAGCTTCTGCATAAGCCTGATGGTGGGGCCGTCCGGGATCGGCTCCGTGAATTCGTACCAGCGAGTTTCCTGTTCAGCGCAGAAGTATGGGCCATAGAAAATTTCCTGCAGGCAGGTGATTTGCGCACCGCCTTTGGCGGCCTGAGCAATGTAGGCCTCGTGCTTTTCCATCATGGCCTGCTTTACTTTTTTGAGCGGAGAATCGGCGGGCGCGACATTGGCAGCCTGTATTAAGGAACAGCGAACAATTCGGGGCATGCGGTTTCCCCCTGGGATGCGAGCATGCTAATTAGGTTGAGGCCGCCAATTATGTGTTTTTCGGGGGCGGATGGCAACAAGTCCAGGCGCAAAGTAGAGACGATTCGACGACCTAGGGGCGCGACGCCGGAGGCCCGGGCCATTGAAGGACTCGAACCTCGCCATTTTCACGATCGATCACCGGCGCATAGAGCCCGCGGAGCTCGCGTCGCCACCAAACCCCATGTTCGCGCCTTTCGCGCATGGTCGTAAACCAATATTGCCAGATGACGGCACGAACTTGTTTTGGCGGCGCCTTGGGGAAGGGATTTGCGGCGAAGAGCGAGAGGACATCGGCGTCGCCGGAAAGCAGGGCCACCTCCGTGCGCGGAACGAAGGAGTTCTGGCGCCAGGCACCCAGAGAGGCAAACCAGAGATTCCAGTCGAAGCGCGGTTGAAAAGGGGCGTAAATTCCAGGAGCTTTGTTGACATCTTGCGGTTTAAAGCGAAAGGGATAGGCAACCCAGGTCTGGCCGTCGTCGGAGCCTTGAAATTCGATTTCGTACCGGCCCGGAGTCATGACGGCGAAGAGGCCGTATTCATTGGCGATGCGGAAGGGTTCGATTTTCTGTACTGGCATGGCCCATAGCGGTGCATCCGGGAAGAACATCCAGATCAACTGTGCCGTGCTGGCGTAGAAAAGCCACGTAAATACTAGGACGGCCACGGAGAGCTTGAACAATCCGAATTCCTTGCGGTAAAGGTCTGCACGAGTGCGTTCGGGGGCGGGTTCGGGAGCCGCGGCGGCGATTGCCGGGTTGGGCAGAGTTTTTTTCCAGGTCGCCGGAAGAAAGGTAGCGATGAACTGGTCATCGAGCAACAAGAACCCCAAGACGAGCACCAGGTAATTCAAGAACGTGTAGTTGGCGGTAAGGATGACCCCGATTTCCCACGGCGTCACGATGAGAAACAGGATGATCCGCCAGCGCCGCGGGAGGAACATTATCCAGACCAAAGCCAACTCCAGTCCGAGAGTCGCAGCCGCCGTCGAGGCATGAAACCAGTGCGGCAGGTGCTCGACGTACCAGCCAATCCACGTAGGCAGCGGGCCGTTTTGGTAATACTCATCCATCGCGGTCAGATGGCGCCATTGCAAATCGCCGCTGAGCATTTTCATCGCGCCGGACTCGAAATAGATACGGAACCATTCCCACTGCAGTAGAAAATAGCTGGCGCGGGAAGGTGCATGCGACGAGCCCCAGCCCGGCCGGAGACCGGGCGGCGCGAAAAAGAGGGCGATGAAACCAGCTTCGAGGAGCATTCCATCGGATTGGTAACCGGAGAAGTCGCGCGCGGCGGAGACAAAAGACAGGAAGCAGATGAAGCAGACGGCGAGCATCCCGCGCGGCCAGAGATTTGCGGCAAGCAAGAGGGACGCGGCCATGCCTATCCAACAAATCGCCAGTACCATGTGCGAACTGCTGGAGAACCAGAGAAGCGTGGGAAAATACCAGAAACGTTCGTAGCCAACGGAGCGCGAAATGGCGGCCAGGTACTCGCTGGCGGAAAGAAGGCCGTTGGGGCCGATGAGGCCGCGGATTTGAAAGATGAGCGAAAAGAAGGCCGAAAAATATATGAGACCCAACGCGCGCAAGAATAACCAGCGGGGAAGCAGGCGATTCGCCGGGGCGTGTTGCGAATCGAACAGCCAGTTGATCACGGATGCGGGAGACCAATCCATTCGATGCGCATTATACAGAGGATGGGGGAAGGAATACTTGGCGCTACCCGCGCTGGCAAATTATTTGGAAGGCGACGAGGAATGAGGTGGATGGATACCGGTGTGGACGGCGCAGGAGCCGTCGGCGCATAGATCCTTATTCCAGCGATAGCGATTTCGCGCAATCCATGCGTACACCAGGTGAGCCACAAGATGGATGCCGGGGACAAAAAGAAGCCAGGCGATGAGATTCCATCCGGGCAAAGCGAGGCCGATGCGCGCCCAGGCATCGGCGCCGGAGAGAACGCGACCGCGTGCGTCAACGACCTGCATCAGGCGCATGGCTTCTTCCCGGTCAATCTGAGGGAAACGCGTTGCAGCTTCGGGATCGTGCAAGTCGAGCTGGGCAACCCGTGAGCCGCGATCCATGCGGCGCAGACGCGCGATGCTTGCGCGGCAGAGGCTGCAGTTGCCGTCATATAGAACAGTTAATTTTGGCGCGGGTTGCATGATGATTTGTCGCGATGAATGTGGAATCCTGAGTTACTACGCCACAGATGCCGCTGCTAGATCCATTCTAACATTTTGGCGATTGAATCAGTGGGATGCGGCTGCGATTGGCACCTTCACTGGCGGGGAAACTCCCGTTGGAGCAGGGCTTAACTGGCCCGTGCTCGCATCGATCGAAAATATGGAGATGCCTGCATTCCCTTGGCTCATGACGTATAAGAACGCGTTTGGCGCGGCGGCGTTCTGTTCGGTTGAGGCCTTGGACGGGTTGATTGAAGGTGCGGCGGAGAACAGTGCCAGCGCTCCACTCGCCCCAGGAATAAATGGTGCGGCCGCCGGGATTGTGATGTTGGTATTTGAGGATGGCACGCCGGTGGCAGCATCAAGTGTAAGTGCTTCAATATTTTCTTGCACGTCGGATTGGCTGACGGGTGTCTCCGTCAAGACATATGCAAATTTTCCCGCGGGATCAAACAACAAAGAGGTTGCGCTGCTGCCCGCCAATCCCACGGCGAATGGGGAGCCCCCGATTTCAGTGAGCCCCCCCGTGGTCTTATCAATTGCAAAGACCGACAGGGCGGCGGCACCGGTATCAAGTGAGTTTCCGGCGGCATACACAAATCGGCCAGAGGGATGGGCGACCATCGCGTTAACATGAAGCCGCGTTGAGGACGCGCCAAGGGATCCAGGGACTGAACTCAGAGCGCCGGTCTCCGGATCAATGGCGAAGGCGGTGATTGTCGAAACGCTGCTTCCATCTACGGATTCAGAGCCGGAGACGCAGAGGAATTTTCCTGTTGGGTCAATCAGGACTGCGCTCGGGTTTTGGAGCTGCGCAGAAGTGCTCCCAATGAAATTTAACGCGCCGGAATTGGAATCCACCTCATAAACCGAGATTGTATTCGCGAGGAATGGATCCAATTGATTGGGATTTTGCGCCAGCACGTAGGCGAACCTACCCGAAGGATGGAAAGCAATTAAATCTCCGCTCACACCCGAGATGCTTGCATTGAGACTTGTATTTCCCTTCAGTGTGAGGAGGCCCGACGCGCCGTCAATCGCAAAGCTCACGACTGAGTTATTGCTGTAGACAAACAAGAATCTCGAGAGAGGATCCAGGGCGATGCCCCGCAGATCGAACCCGCTGGAATGCCGCAACGATGCGAGATCCATGACTTCGATGGGGCTGAGGGCAGCATCGGACTCATCCACGATATTGGCCGAAATCAGGTTCCCTCCGTCGCTCGAGGGTCCGGCTGTGTATGCGAAACCAGGGTGACCGGGACTGACAGCTAGAAAAGTCTTGGCAACCTGGGGATCAGGGGCCGGCCCGGCACTGATTGTCGCCGTGGTTGAGTTCGTGCCCACGCCGCCCGTGTCGTCTTTTACCGAGAGGGTAACTGTGAATGTGCCTGTGGTTGAGTAGGCATGCGTGGGCATCACGCCCGTACCGGTTGAGTTGTCTCCAAAGTCCCATGAATAACCAGGGGTCTGACCCGGGGGTACGGTTGAAGCGGAACCGTTGAACGTGACGGCCACGTTGACCTTCCCAGTGTAAGGTCCCCCGGGATTTGACACGGGAAGAGGGACAACCTCCACCGGAACAGTGGAGGAGTTGGTGGCGCCTGCAGTGTCCGTGACGGTTAATTTGACATTGAAATTGCCAGAATTCGCGTAGGTATGGGACGGCTTCGCTCCAGTCGCAGTTCCGCCATCACCAAAATCCCAAGCATAGGTCAGGGATTGGCCGCCCGGGGCCGTAGATTGCGAGCCATCAAAGGCCAGGGCTTGCCCAACGTTGGTGAAGTATGGGCCTCCTGCATTGGCGACGGGGACCTGTCCCTGGGGCGGATTCCCGCTGCTGCCGCAGGAAACGGCAGCCAGCGCGGCGAATAAGGCAACCGGCAAAATCAGCGCGAGACGAGGAGGTAAGGTTGGCGTCGAGCGCGCATTCCAATCCCAAACAAATTTCTTCGATAATATCAATGAAACCGAATGAATTCTGCCCCGCATGGATGCCTCGCACGTCAACCGATGCATAGATGCGCGAGACTGGTAATCGGCTGCCAAACCTATGAATGCTGAATTGGCCTGCGCGCCCTTCACCGGAAGAGCGAAAGGTTACTCCGGCAAAGTTTGTGGTGTCAACAAATGCCGGGATTCGCGGCCATTTCAAATTGATGCGAGGAGGAGCGAAAAATAGCAGCGCTACCCCGCAGTTGGCGCGGCGGTGAGCGGCGATTCGGGGCGGTGAAGTCTGGAGATGCTTTCCAGGCGCGAGCGCGACAGGCGGTCGAACCATGAAAGGCCGGGGAGTTTTCCAATGGTCGCGTCGATGCGCGCTGCGACCTGCTCGCCCCGAGTGTCACCGAGGATAAAACGATTCATCCAGTCCACCTCGAGGTCAGGCTTCACGCCTCCGCCCACCGGCATCCAAAAATACTTGATGACGGCAGTGGTTAGACGTTGCGCAGCACGCGGCTGCAAATGCTCCCGGGCCATATTGTAGTAAAAAGAAAAATGTTTTCGCTCGTCCTTTGCAAGACGGTGCAGCAATTCCGCGAGCATGGGATGGTTGGTGCGCGACGCGAGCAGGCCGTAACCTTCGAGCGTGGTGAGTTCGGAAATCGCACCCCAGGTGAGATAAACGGCATGGAAATGGCGCGAGATCTGGCAGATCAGCGATGCGCCGATGCTCTCCACCCATTCGCGCCACGAGACTTGCTTTTGCACTTCAGCCATGCGCATCGGAGAAAGCGTGACGCCTGCGGCCTCCAGGAAGCGGCGCAAGGTGTGGCCATGGAAGAATTCTTCGTATGCCCAGCAGCTCAGGAATGCGGTGGTGCGGGGATCGCGGACAGCGCAGGTGGAAAGAATGCCCTTCAGATAGACAATCGTGTGTGCCTCGATGTCCATCATATATGTGAGGCAGCGGATTTCCCCTGGTGAAAGCGAGTAGCGCCGCACTTCACTGAAATCCATGTCACTCACGTCTACTTTCTTCGAGTGTTGCAGATAACTATCCAAATTGAAATCGGGCATGGCGATCAGTTCCCTTAAACTGTGCTAGGCAGGCTTACAGGCTGCCTGATCAATTCAATAAGGGTACGCAGGAGAGAGGAGGATGGATTGCGGGATGGCTGAGATTACTGCTTCTTCTTGAATTCCACATTTACAGTTACGTGAGTGGCAGTCGGTTTGCCGTTGATTGTGGCGGGGGAATACCGTTGTTGCAGAACAGCGTCCACGGCCGACTCACGAAGAGTCACGGGGCCCGATTGTGCTTTGGCAGACGTAACCCTGCCCGTTTCACCGACCAGGGCATCCACTGTAACAACGCCATAATCTCCCCGAATTGCCGCCATCTTTGGATATATGGCAGAAACCGATGACAGCAATCGCGGCTGCTTTATCTCGGGAGTCACAGGCGCAGGTGTTGGCTGTACAGCAGCAGGCGCGGGCGGTGGAGCCGGGAGCGAACTCATTCCTGTGATGATAGGCGAAGTTGAGTTTGGCCGAGAATTCGGCGTCGTCAGATCTGGGGCGATAAGATTATTTGCATTAGCCGAATTTCCAGACGGCGTCTTCGGTGCCGCCATTTTAGAAGTAATAATATTGGGGCGGCGTGCGGGCGTGGCGGGAATGTCTTCTTCAACGGGGAGCTGCTTCGCGTCTCTAGTGTTTGCAACGGCCCGCGAGGCTTTTTCAGAATTAGCGCCAGTTTTCTTGGCGGATGCAGGCTGTGTGGGGGGCACAGTTTGTGTATTTGAAGTTGCCACGGGATTGTTTATCGGAACGGACGCGGCGGGGGTTACCGCCGGATTCGCGGCCGGCTGAGTCGAATCTGTTTGCGGCGCGTCAGAAGTTGCCGCGGCGTGGGTTGCCGCACCGCGCATGTAATACCACCAATAGGCCCCAGCTCCGGCAATTGAAACGACGATTAAAGCGGCCACACCCACAAGCAGCCCAGTCCGCCTTGAAGGCGCAGGCGAAAGTTGAACGCCAAAGGAGATGTCTTTCGACAGCAAAGCGGAATGCTGAATCGCAGGAGCATCAATCCTGCGCGAAAGAGTGGAACTTGATTTGTGAGTATCCGACATCACGATGGAAGTGATCGCCGGCGTAGCAGGGGGCGAATCAAGGTCCAGTGTTGGGCCGCTCCCGCTCTCCATCGTGCCGTGGACCTCATCCGCTGGTGAGTCGCCGACAATCAGACCGGCCAGATCTACGGCTCCATTCCGATCAATCTGTTCGATTGAGTCTGCTGTTGCAAGAGGGATCGTTATCGACGGCGCCGGTATGTGGTCCTTGTGGACTTGGACATCCGCCTTGGGAATGGAGTCAACAGGGACACTGACGCTCGGGATCGGTTCCGGCTTGCGATCATGCTCCACCGGAACAAAGTTAGCCGCGGCGATGGCGTTGTTGAGATGAATGTCGTTCGCTGGTGACGGGATTGGAGTTGCGTCTGGCTTGACCACAGGGGGCGGAACTATTGCTTGTGCCGCCGGACTGGGGGTAACGGCCGGCTTCCGCGGAGGCATGGTCGGCACACGGAAAGTGCCGGATTGCATGGAAGCGGCCCCAGATGGTCCAGGCCTGGAAGCCTGCGCGTCCGCCGACGGTTGAGCATTCGAATTTGGAGTGGGAAAGCTGATTCCCCAGAAACCAACAGCAGGCTGGACGAATTCGACTTCAACGAAGCCCTTTACGTTTGCACTGGTCTTGGAGCAAACCACGCGACAGGCGACTTCGCGATTCATTCGCAAATTCTTGAGGATGAGTACCTGGCCTTCGGAAACAGGCTCCGAAAAACGCACCACGGCGCCCATCGGAAAAACAATCATGGTGCGAGACTCTTCTACGAATGTTTTTGTGCCCTGCGGATTATTGGTGTCTGCTGGAGAGTTCCGGGAGCCCTGAATCGTTACCGGGATCTCGATGCACACGGACTGTTGGCGCATCGCTTCACCCATTTTGCGGGTGAACATGGTGGCGGTGACGGGAGAATCAACCGTGTGAGTGGACATGGTTTTCTATTCAGATGGCACAAACACGCGCCGCAAATGGAGCTTGCAGCCCAATAAAATCAAGACTCCTTTTGCAGTATTTCGATTGTCGATGGGGAGGGGCCTTGCTCGCTATAGTACTTTGGTACCGGCGTCCCCCAATTGGCAAACCAGCCTTGTAATGTGGAAATGGTGCCTGATACTCTAACGAACTATGCCGATTCTTCTCCTCATTTGGCGCATAATGACTGCCGCCTGAATCGTCCAATGGCTCAACTCATGATCCAACTAGTGAAGGTCTGCAAGGAGTACTCGGTCGGCAAGACGGTGTTGGCTTTGCGCGGCCTGGACATGAGTGTGGAACACGGGGAGCGCGTGGCGGTGATGGGTCCGTCGGGGTCGGGAAAGTCGACCTTGTTAAACCTGTTATGTGGGCTGGATGAGCCGACCTCTGGAACTATTAAAGTGGATGGAGTGGAATTATCATCCCTGGGCGATGATGACAGGACGCGGGCGCGGCGCGTAAAGATTGGGATGATATTTCAGACGTTTAATTTGTTGCCCACGCTGACGGCAGTGGAGAATGTTTCCCTGCCGCTTCGGTTGCAAGGTTTGGGGAGGTGTGAGGCAGAAGAGCGGGCCTGCGCGATGCTCAACCGTGTGGGGCTTAAGCACCGGGAAGTGCATTGCCCGGATGAATTATCAGGAGGCGAACGCCAGCGGGTGGCGATTGCGCGCGCGCTTGTATTTCGGCCGCCGTTGCTGCTTGCCGATGAACCCACGGGGAACTTGGATTCCGTTACCGGCGATGAAATCTTGAACCTGCTTGACGACCTATATCGAGAGTTCAAGAGCACGCTGCTTCTGGTGACCCACAACGAACTTGCGGCCGGCCGCTGCGACAGGATTCTTACCCTGCATGACGGGCAATTTGTGAAAGAAGAGCGATTGGCGCACACCGCCGCCAAGTCTCTGTAATGTTTCCCGCGCTCTGGTTGGTTACGCTGAAGCAGTGGCGGTCGCACAAGCTGCGAGTCTTGCTGACCACGCTGGGGATTGCGCTAGGAGTCTCGGTTTACTTCGCGGTCCGGACCACCAATGTCACGCTGCTGGATTCGCTAAAGCTGACGGTAGAAAAGCTGGCGGGCAAAGCAACGTTGCAGATTACCTCTGGCGAATCGGGCTTCCCCGAGGAAATTCTGGAGAAGGTGCGATCCACGCCCGGAGTGCTTGTCGCGGAGCCGGTGATTGAAGTCGTGGCCCACACCGGGTTCGCGGATGAAGGCAACCTGCTGGTTCTGGGAGTGGATACCACCAGCGACCAGAAACTCCGCGACTACGAATTCGACCGCGCTCAAACACAAATAGCCGACCCTCTCGTTTTCATCGCGCAACCGTTTTCTATCCTGCTGTCGCGCTCCTTCGCGGAAAGCCACGGTCTGAAGTCCGGGGACAAAATTCCACTTTTTACCTCCCACGGGCGTAAGGATTTCACCGTCGAGGGGATTTTCAAGCCCGTGGGGATCGGAGAAGTGTTTGGCGGGAATATAGCGGTAATTGACATTTACTCGGCTCAATTTGCTTTCGGTCGTGGCCGGAATTTTGACCGCATTGACCTGATGAATGAGCCGAATGTTTCCGTCGAGAGCGTCCAAGGTGCTCTCAAAGAGCGGCTGCCTGCCGGATTGGAAGTGAGCGCGCCCGAAGCTCGCGGACAAGATTTGGAAAACGCAGTATCGGCCATGCGGGAAGGGATGATGGTCACCAGCTTTATCGCTCTGCTCGTGGGCATTTACATCATTTTCAATTCCTTCACGATTTCCGTGAACCAGCGCTGGAAAGAAATCGGCGTGTTGCGCGCAGTGGGGGTGGAGCGCAACAACATAACCGTAATGTTCCTGGGCGAAGCACTGATGATGGGGGTGATCGGTTCCGCGATAGGGGTCGTGGCAGGATATTACCTGGCCGCGGCCGCTGGAAAACTGATGGGAACGGCTGTGGCCTCGGTATACGGATTAGTGTCCACTCCCAAGGCGGCCGATTTTCGCTTCAGTTTTGCGGCTGGTTCGTTTGTGGTGGGGATGGTGGCGTCGCTTGCGGGTGCCTGGTTTCCCGCGCGAGCGGCCTCGCGGCTGGATCCTGCCCTGGCGCTGCACAACATCGAGACTCGCCGGCAGGAGGCCGTGCTGGGATGGGGCCGCACTTCGGTCGGATTACTGATTTTGGCCACCAGCATGTCACTGATTCGATGGTCGCCACCGCGCGTCGGCATGACCTTCCAGTTTTTCTACGCCGCGCTAATGTTACTGGGGCTTACGATTTTGCTTCCAAAACTGGTCCAGTGGGCGGCGCGAGCGTTGAGGCCGTTGATGGATTGGGCGGGCGGATCCGAGGGAGCATTGGCCGTGGACGCCATGATTCAATCGCCGCGACGCAGCTCAGCGACTGTTGGAGCTTTGATGATTGGCCTGATGTTTGTTTTTTCCACGGGAGCATTCATCCAAAGCTACGAGCGCGTGATCAACCGTTGGATGTCGAGGATGATTAACGCCGATTTGGCCGTGGCGGCCTCCCAGTTTTTGCGATCGCCGACCTACCATTTCAGTGAGGATTTGACGACCCAGATATCGCAACTGCCCGGCGTAAAGCACGCGGAAAGCGTCCGATTTACGGTCGTACCTTACGAGAATGACTCTGCCGCGCTGATTTCTTATGAAATGAAATATTTTCTTGCGCGCGCGGGATACGCCGTTGACGAAGGAGATGAAAAAACTGTACTCGAAAAAATGCCCAAAGGTGAGGGCGTGATCATTTCCCGGAATTTCGGGCTGCGTTTCGGTGTCAGGCTTGGCGACCCATTGCACCTGGATACACCGACGGGCCCTTTGAACCTGCCGGTTCTCGGGATCCTCGATGACTACAGGTCGGAAAAAGGCGTCATCTTCATCGACCGTTCGCTTTACAAACGATACTGGAAGGATGATGCGGTGGATTTCGTTGACATCGTTCTACAGCCGGGTTCGGATGCCAACGTCGTGAAGCGGGAAATCGAACGCCTCACCTCAAATACGGAGCACGCGTTTGTTTACACCAACGCGGAATTCCGGCAGTGGGTGTTTGGCCTGGTCAACCAGTTTTTCCTTTTCAACTACATTCAACTGGTGGTGGCCATCCTGGTGGCGACGCTCGGGATTGTAAACACGCTGGTCATATCCGTATCGGAGCGGAGCCGCGAGATCGGGATCATCCGCGCGATTGGCGGGATGCGGGCGCAAATCCGGAAGATGGTGCTGCTGGAGGCGGTGGCCATTTCCCTGGTCGGGCTGTTCACCGGAGCGATTGCGGCGGTGTTCAACACTTATTTCATGGTTCACACCGTTTCCCTTGTTCTCGCGGGTTACACCGTGCCATTTTATTTTCCGTGGCCGCTTATCCTGATCACCCTGCCGATTGTGGTGGTCATTTCGTTGATCGCGGGCTGGTGGCCTGCTCAGCGCGCCGTGAGCCTGCATGTCATCGAGGCGATTGGGTATGAATAGACCATTCGCATTTTACAAACTACGTTCAAGCGCCCGGATTTGCGTGCTTGTCCTTGGTTTGATTTGCGTTGGGACAGGAATTCCCGCCTGCCGTGCTCAGGACGCTCAAAAAATAATTGAAGGCGTCTACGACCAGGATAAGAGCCGGGATATTACCTGGTGGGCGACGCTCGATATATATGGCAGGGAGGGCCACAGTCCCCAGCGAAAGAAATTCGATTTCAGCCGGATCGGACCCCCGGGTGAAAGTAAAACATTGATTCGATTTACCGACCCGCCGGAAGTTCGCGGCGTGGCTTTGCTCTCCGTCAATCATAAGGGCGAAAGCATAAAGCAATGGCTGTACACTCCGGCAATCGAGCGAGTCCGGCCTATTGCGCCACGGGACCGGTCGGAGCGCTTCGTGGGCAGCGATTTCACATACGAAGATATTGCCGAGCGCGTGGTGGATGATTTCACTTATCGGATTCTGAATGAGAGCGAGTCGATTGATGGCCACAAAACTTACAAAATTGAGGCCACTCCGGCATCGCCCGACCGTTCACAATATAAGGTCCTCTACTTGTGGGTAGCGCAGGATGTTCCCTGCATCCTGCGCGCCGAAATGTACGACTCCACGGGGAAGGAAGTAAGGGTGCTCCATGCCACCGGACTGAAAAAAGTCTCGGGAATGTGGGGCGCGCGTCGTCTGGAGATCACCTCTTCGCTCGAAAATACGCGGACAGTGCTCACTATTGACGGTGTGCGAGTGAATACAGGTTTGCGCGAGGACGTATTTACGCCCGAGGCACTGGAAAAAGCGCCCCCGCCGAAGGAACACTAATCTCGGGAACCGCGGATGCACCAACGCCCTTAGCTATCCTTGAACGCAATAACTTCCGCCGCACCTGGAATGGTCCGAAATCGGATTGGTTTCTTCGTAATCAGACCAGCGTCGCGCTGCCAGGATGAAATTTCAGCGATCGACCAGGTTCCCGACTGGCTTGTGACCGCGAAATAGAGATCGAGGAGCGCTCCCAACTGGCCTCCATCCTCGGGGGATTCGGGGCGGATGATTTCCACGACCGCAAATAATCCTCCTGGGCGAAGCGCTCGCGCCACCCGGCGAGCAAATGCTCGGTTCGTTGCTTCATCGAAATGATGCAGTAGCTGCGCCACGAAGATGAAATCCCAAGCATCGACCCCAAGGTCTTCGATGAGAGCATCGCCTGCGCGATGGACAACCCGTTCACCCATTCCCTCCCTCGCCAGAATCGGGGCCGCGTGTTCGATTGCAGGAGGCAGATCGAGGATGACCGACCGAAGGCCCCGGTAACGGCGGCACATCGCCACCGAGATGTAACCGTGCGAGCCGCCGATATCCAACATGTCGGTTGCGCCCTTTGGCACAGGCGTCCGGCGGACGATTTCCGGAGTGGCGAGTCCCGATAAGGCGCGCATGGCGCTTTGGTACAGACCCCACTGTTCGCCAGAGACTGTTTGGTGGATATCGAGCGATCTGCCGGTGCGAACAAAATCCTCGAAATGCTCGACTAAAGACCACTCGACGAATTCAAAAAGCACCTTGTCGCGGATTGATGAAGGAGAGTCGGTCGTAACCCATTTCCGAGAGATTGCGGAAAGGGAGTACGCGCCTCCGTGAAAACGCAGATATCCGGAACCTGTAAGCGCGTTGAGCAGCTTTTCTGTCGCTCCCGGAGATGTGGCGCAGCGCGTGGCAACTTCGGGCGCGGTAAGAGGGGCACCGGCAAGCGCGTCGAAAATTCCCAGTTTTGTGCCGACCATGATGGCGCGTGCACGCATGAAACTCATGTGCGTGTCCACCAAGGTCACAGGTGGAATACGGAGGGCCAGGAGAAGCCGCTCGATCGGATTTTCTCCTTTGACGGTCAGCTTCATCGCGCCACACCTGAGATTGCCTGTGATGCTATTTTCTCCGTCCGTGAGGACTCACAATACGGCAATTTTAGTTGCCTCCAGTCGCGCCCTTGGCTTGTTGCGCCACGCGTCGCAAAATCGGAAGAACCTCACCCACGGACACTGCGGCGGACTTCTTCTGGCCGAATGCAAAATAGAGCTTGCGGAAAAGTGGATACAGCTTCTGATACACAAGAACGCTCGCCGGATCAGGCCTGAATTCCTGGTATTCAGGACAAAGAGCATCTTGCGCATCCTCCACTGTCCTGAAGGTTCCCGCCGCGAGAAACGCAAATATGGCCGAACCCAGGCTGGTGACGTCTGACTTCGGCACCAGCACTGGCTTGTTCAGGATGCTGGAATAGGCTTGGTTGAGCAGGTCGTTTTTTCTGGAAATACCGCCGCCATTGATCACGCGGCGGATATTCACGCCGCGCTCTTCCATGCGCTCAAGAATCACGCGCGTGTGGAATCCGCAACCTTCGATGGCCGCGAACAGCTCATCCTGCATGGTGTGAGTGAGATTCCATCCCAGGGTCACGCCGCCGAGCTCCGGATTCACCAAAACTGTCCGGTCTCCATTGTCCCAGGTCAGCCGCATTAGGCCCGTTTCGCCGGCGCGGTAGTGCGCGATTTCCTTAGCCAACTGAGGCACCGGAACGCCGGCCCTTCGGCCGATAGCAGCGAACAGGTCGCCCGTGGCGGAGAGGCCCGCTTCGAGTCCCGTATACCTTGGATGAATCGACCCGGGCACAACCCCGCAAATTCCTGGAACCAGGTGGTCCTTTTCACTGATGGCCATGATGCAGGTGGCAGTGCCGACGACGTTCACCACGTCTCCCAATCGTAGGCCAGCCCCGATGGCGTCCCAGTGCGCGTCGAAGGCGCCGACGGGAACCGGAATACCCGGCTTCAGTTTCAGTCGTTCGGCCCACTGCGGACAAAGCTTTCCCGCAATTTGATCCGAGGTGGAAATGGGACCGCGCATCTTGGATGTAATCCCCGATAGTAGTGGATCCACACGAACAAAGAATTCTTCGGGAGGGAAGCCGCCCAGCGAGCGATTCCAAAGCCATTTGTGGCCCATCGCGCAAACGCTCCGCGGAATTGCGCCACTGTCAGTAATCCCGCAAAGAATTGCCGCAGCCATGTCGCAATGCTCCACCACCGCGGCAAGCTGTGCACGCCGCGATGGGTTGTGCCGCAGCCAATGCAGGACCTTTGAAAATCCCCACTCCGATGAATAGACCCCGCCGCACCATTCAATCGCTTCAATACCCATTTCATGGGCGACAGATGTGATCCTAGCGGCCTCTTCCCAAGCGCGGTGGTCGCACCATAGGTAGTAATCATCGATCGGGACCAGCCCCTCGCCAACGAGAACCACGCTGGAACCGGTAGTATCCACGGCGAGCGCGGCCACGCGGGATCCTTCGATGCCCGCTGATTCCAGCGCGGTGGACATGGCTCGCGCGAGAGCCTCCATGTGATCGCGGTGACTCTGCGTTGCAAAATCAGGATCCTCTTTTTTGCGGTGGAGGGGGTATTCGGCTGTCCCGAATCCGAGCCGCCCCTTTTCGCTGTCGAAAAGAGATACTCGGACACTTAATGTTCCAAAATCCACGCCCGCAACAACAGTGCTCATGATTTCAGGCCATACATTTACACGCTTGAAGTGGAACCGCAAGGGGGGATAAACCAAGGAGGGCTTCGACTACGAGGCAATTCAATTGCGGCAACTGCGGCGGGCTCTAGGCGCTCTTTCCAATTCGAACAAGGGTCCGGACGAGATTATATCGAGCGGCGAATTGATGGTCCATCAATGCCCGCTCCAATGACTCCACTGATCGGACCGGCTTTTTCGGCAGGCGAAAGGTTCGGTCTCCTTGGTGGCTCCTCACCCTCATGAAACAATCTGTAGAGCGGAATTTTGAGCGCCCTTGCGAACTTCTCCAGCGTCTCGACTGAGGGGACGGTGTGCCCGTTCTCTACGCGGGATACGTAGCAGCGAAACAACCCAGTGCGCTTTTCGATGTCACCTTGGCTAAATCTCTTCGATTCGCGGAGTTCTCGGAGTCTCTGACCAATCTGCATGGGGGGAGAGCGTATACCACAATAATGTGGCTACTCAACTTCTTCTCCGCTGCGACCCAAAGGACATCTGATTGTGTTTTGCAAATGGACAGCCATCTAAGTACTGGGCCGAAGATTCTTCTGAGTCTTGCCCCGGCCACTAATTTTTGCTTGGACCCCGGTGGTATAATAGACGTGAAGCGATACGTGCAGATACCGGGAGACCGCACTGTACGAGCAGTCCATGTCCCAAAGGTCGGAGAGTGAATGACTAAGCTGGATTGCTTCATTCGGTTCGACGAGGTGAACTACTGGTTGTCGAGGGCTCGTAGCTTGATTGCCGACGCCGAGACTTATAGCTATCCGGCATTTTGTGAATCTTTCCAAAAGCTACGGCGTGAGGCTCGGGGATCAGAATTCGCATTGGTGGTTGCGCTCCATCATTTTCAACGCGAAAGGGAGGAACAAGCCACTGATGCCGACAATGGATAACAACCAACGATTGGTAGTTCTTGTGAAGAACGCGCCAGCCACAGCACTTCACCTCATTGTCGGTAACACCGAAAGAGCGATGGTGTCCTTTGCCTGCGAGCGAGCACCCCTCATGACGTTCCAGAGCCACGGTCTTCCATCACGTTGCCCAGTTTGCAGCAGCCAAAATCCACTCCGAGGAGCAGAGCATGATTATAAGCAAGGATAACAACGGCAACATCATCGGCTGGCGGGAAACCTACATCTCGAAGGACGAAATCGTGGACGTTTCCGTCAACGGAAACATAAATACGATTACGACGCGGGACAGGACCACCGGCAAGGTGGACTCCAAAACGTTCTTCGGCAAACCGCTTCTGCCATCTGCATTCTCACCGGGCAACAAGTGAACGATGGACGGAAGGAGCAAGATTGATGCGATGCTCGGCTGCGATGACATGGAGGCGTGCATCTCGCGCCTCCGTGACCTCTTGGATGCCGCCGAATCCTACTCCAAATTCGCCTACTACGAGTCCGCAGCCGACTTGCACCTTCAACTGGCTCAAGCCATGGAACAAACGTGGAAGGGATTCGAGGAGATTTTGGACGACTTACCAGAATGAAACAAATCCTGCGTTCGCGGAACGAAGCTCCCGAAGAATTTGGAAAGTCCAGGCCTATAACGCAAAACCCCTATTAATCCCGCACGCGGAACGATCGTTGCCTTCAAAGGAGGTTCATGGACACACTGCTTCAACTAAATCCAAC
>Ga0209415_10004329_pt1 | contig 26064 bp, 25 predicted proteins | sample PeaSoiSIISIP2007_FD_187696 | JGI IMG/M metagenome (GOLD analysis project Ga0209415, IMG submission 187696) | Peat soil microbial communities from Weissenstadt, Germany - SII-SIP-2007 (SPAdes) (version 2) | ecosystem: Environmental > Terrestrial > Soil > Wetlands > Peat | place: Germany... | reverse complement strand
AACGCATCCGCCGCTGGCGCGGCCGCTCGGCCGCGGACCGATCGCTCCGCGGGTGTTGCCGGCGCGGCCGGCGATCGCCTGCGTCATGGGCGATATGGACCTGCTGCGGCCGCTGGCGCTGGCCGGTATTCCCTGCGCGGTGGTGGCGCGTCCGGGTGTTTCCTCGCTCTATTCCCGCTACGCGCAATCGCACATGGCCTGGGGAAACTATTCGGCCAACGTCAACGGTCTCATCGACGCACTCCTGAGCTTGGGCAAGGCGCAGGCCGAGCCGCCGGTGCTTTTTTACCAGGAGGACGGGCAGGTCTTGCTGGTCTCACGTTTCCGCGAACGACTGGCGCAAGCCTTCCGCTTCGTCGTCGCCGACGCCACACTGGTCGAAGACCTCCTCGACAAAGGGCGCTTTCAGCTGCTTGCCGAACGTCACGGCCTGCCGGTGCCGGCGGCGCGCCGCTTCGATCCGGGCAGCATCGAGGCCGCCGGCCTCGGCCTTCCCTTCCCGCTCGTCGTCAAGCCGCTGACCCGGCTCGACCGCTGGAACGATCGCTTTGGATTGCGCAAGGCGCTGTACGCTGAAAACGCCGACGCGTTGCAGAAACTATGGCCTCAATTGCGCGCCGTCGGCCTCGAATTGCTGGCGCAGGAATTCGTTCCCGGCGCGGAATCAAGCATCGAAAGCTATCATTGTTACGTCGATGATCGCGGCAGCTTTGCCGGCGATTTCACCGGCCGCAAGATCCGCACCCAGCCCTCGCGCTGCGGCCACACCACGGCGCTCGAAATCACTGATGTCGAGGATGTGCGCCGGCACGGCCGCGCCATTGTCGAGCAACTAGGGCTGAGCGGCGTCGCCAAGCTCGACTTCAAGCGCGATCCGCAGGGCAATCTTCGCCTGCTGGAGATCAACCCCCGCTTCAATCTCTGGCATCACCCGGGCGCCATTGCCGGCGTCAACATTCCGGCATTGGTCTATGCCGATCTCGCAGGGCTCCCGCGCCCGCCGACGACGCGGGTAAAGGCCGGCGTCCGCTGGTGCCGCGCCTGGAAGGATTTTCCCGCCGCCCGTGCCGGCGGCGTGCCGCTGACGACGTGGCTGCCCTGGGTGCTTGGCTGCGAGGCGAAGTCGAGCCTGTCGTGGGACGATCCGTTGCCGTTCGTGCGCTCGAGCCTGCATCGTCTCGCCGGTCCGCTGTTGGAGCGGAAGGAACAACCGGGAATTTGGCACGCGCGCACGCGAGCCACTTCCGGCACCAAGCCGTAATCCGCGGCCGTCACCGGCCGTCCAGTTCCCGCCGCACCAGAGCCGCGCCGGCGGCCATCGCCTGCATTTTGGCAAACGCGATCGTCCGCGGCAGGTATTTCATGCCGCAATCCGGCGCCACCACCAGCCGCTCGGCCGGCACGTAGACGAGCGCGCGACGGATGCGCTCGGCGACGAGAAGCGGCGTCTCGACCGTCATATCGGCGAGATCGATCACGCCGAGGATGATGGTCTTCGACGGCAACGCCTGCAGCACCTTGAGGTCGAGCCTGGGCTGCGCGGCTTCGATCGAGATTTGTTGCGCCTTGCAGCTTTCCAGCTCCGGCAGGAACGAGTAGCCGGACGGCTTGTCGTGCACCACCGCGGCATAACCGAAACAAAGATGCACGGCGGCCGTGCCGCTCACCCCGGCCAGAGCGCGATCAAGGGCCTTGAGCCCATAACGCCGCGCATCGTCCGGATGCTGCTGCATCCACGGCTCGTCGAGCTGCACGATATCGGCGCCGGCGGCGAACAAATCCAGGATCTCGGCATTGACCGCGGCGGCGTAATCAAGCGCCAGCGCTTCGGCATCGCCATAGAAATCGTCCTGGGCCTGTTTGCTGAGCGTGAACGGGCCCGGCAAAGTCGCCTTGACCGTGCGGCCGGTATTGGCGCGCAGCACCTTGAGATCGCGCACTTCGACCGGGCGCAGGCGCCGGATCGGCCCGACCACACGCGGCACCGATGTGGGTTTGCCGCTGCGATTGAGCGTCGTGCCGGGCCGGTCGGCGTCGATGCCGGCGAGCGCGGTGGCGAAGCGGTTGGAATAGCTTTCGCGCCGCTGCTCGCCATCGGTGATGATATCGAGCCCGGCCCGCTCCTGTTCGCGGATCGCCACAATCGTGGCTTCATCCTGAGCCGCTTCGAGCTTATCGGGCGCCACCAGCCAGAGATCGTCGGCGCGGGCGCGCGGCACCTGCTTCGACAGCCGCGCGCGGTCGATCAGCCATTCGGGTTGCGGGTACGAACCGACGAGTGAAGTCGGAAACAGCATCGGAGCCCCTTCATCCTCCCCAAAAACGGCGGGAGAGGATGATTAGGCTACTTCGCCTTCTCGTAGGGATAAATCAGGTCGCCGGTCTTCTGATCGGCGGGCGTCAGCACCGTCTGGTAGCTCATGCCGCGCCAGGTCTCGAGGTTCGCGGCGTCGGTAATGCCGTGATACTGCACCTGCAACGTGGTGCCTTTGGTCCATTCGCCGTCCGCGTTGAACTTAAAGTTTTCGGTCATGATGGTCGTGAAACTGTGGCTGTGCATGTACTCGGCAAGTTTTGCATCGTCCAGCGTTTTGGCACCCTCGACCGCCTCTCCGAGCAGCTGGAAATAGGCATAGCCCCAGCCGCCGAGGTAATAGCCGAGCGGATCGATACCTTCGCTCTTGGCGCGCTCCTGATAGATCTTGAAGAACGCCGCCGCCGGCGCCATCAACTTAGGCGACGGCACCCAGGTCTCGTAATTCACGATGCCGTTGAGCGCGGCCTTCAGCTTTGCCTTGAACACGGTTGCCTGTAATCCGACCATAGCGCCGCCAAGCATCTTCGGCGTGAAGTTAAGTTCGTTCGCCGCCGCCACAATGCCGACCGAGCTCAGCGGATAGGAACAAATCACAACGAGGTCGGCATTGGCTGACTGCAGCGCCCGAATAACCGGCGAGAAATCGGTGATGCCCGGCGGAAAAGTTTTGTCATAGATGACGTTGAAGCCGAAGGTCTTGGCGTTTTCGCGGGCCCCTTCGCATGCGTTACGGGCAAACTCCGCGTCCTCGGCCGCCAGCGCCACCGTCTGCGGCTTCGGCTTTTGCTGCGCGGCCACCTCGAAATAGCCCTCGGTGAACGCCTGGCTTGGCTTCGGCCCGGCGCCGATGACCGAGAAGTAGCGCGAATAGTGGAACTCCTTGTTGCCGTCGAGCGCGAACAGCCCGATGAGGAGCTTCCCCTTTTGCATCGCGACCGGAATTGCCGGGGCGACCAGGTTGGTGCCGTACGGGCCGTTGAGCAAGTCGACTTTGTCGACTTCGAGGAGCTTGGTGTAGATGCCCGGTATATTCGCCGGATTGGACTGGTCGTCGTAATTGACGAACTCTACCTTGCGGCCGAGCAGCCCTCCCTTGGCGTTGATTTCCTCCTGCCAGATTTTGGCGCCGAGCAGCGCCTGCTTGCCGTTGGGCGCGAGCGGACCGGTGAGCGCCAGCGAAAAGCCGATCTTGATCGGGTCGCTGCTCTGCGCGGACGCGGAAACGGGGGCCGCCGCCAGCGCGGCGCCGAGGAGTGCCGCGCCGAGCACGCCGGTGACGTCGCACCGTCTCGAAAAGTAGCCCATGATTTCCTCCCAAACCCCACTTTTTGTTTTCACCGGCGATCGCGAAGCGGCCGTTTTCGGACACGGCACGGCAGTGGGGCGCACAGCATGCACCGCTTCGGCATCCATGAAAAGAGCGGGGCTCGGGCTTTCGGCCCGCGCCCCGCAGCATCAATTCTCCTGCCGCGACTATTGCACTTTATCGGCCGGATAAACGACGTTGCCGGTTTTCAGATCGTCGGGAGCAACTACGGTCTGGTAGCTCATGCCGCGCCAGGTCTCGAGATTCGAGGCGTCGGTAATGTCGTGATACTGCACCTGCATGAACTGGGACTTACTCCATTCGCCATTCTTGCCGAAGCTGATATCGCCCATGATGGTCTTGAATTCATGGGTGCGCAGATAATCGGCGAGCTTGTCGTCGTTGATGCTCTTGGCGCCTTCGATCGCTTCGCCGATCAGCTGGAAGTCGGCGTAGCCCCAACCGCCGAGATAGTAACCGAGCGGGTCGACGCCGGCGGCCTTGGCGCGTTCCTGATAGATCTTGAAGAACGCCGCCGCCGGCGCCATCAGTTTTGGCGACGGCACCCAGGTCTCATAGTTGACCAGGCCATTGAGCTTTGACTTGAGCCGGTCCTTGAACACGGTCGCCTGCAATCCGACCATGGCGCCGCCCATCAACTTCGGCTTCAGCCCGAGCTCGCTCGCGGACTGCACAATGCCGACCGAGCTCAGCGGATACGAGCAAAATACCACGAGGTCGGCGTTGGCCGCTTGCACCGCGCGGACGACCGGCGAGAAGTCGGTCGTGCCCGGCGGGAAGGTTTTGTCGTAGACGATGTTGATGCCGTACGTCTTGGCGTTGTTGCGGGCGCCCTCACAGGCATTGCGCGCGAACTCGGCATCCTCGGATGCCAGCGCCACCGTCTGCGGCTTCGGATTCTGCGCGACCGCCGCCTGGAAGAAGCCCTCGGTGAAAGCTTCCCGCGGCTTCGGGCCGGTCGGCAGCATCGAGAAGTATTTCGGATAGTGGAATTCGGCATTGATATCGAGCGCGAAGAAGCCGATGAAGACCTTGCCCTTTTGCATGACGATCGGCATGGCCGGCGCGTTGAGATTGGTGCCATACGGCCCCATCACGATGTCGACTTTGTCGACATCGAGCAGCTTCGTATAGATGCCCGGCACATTCGCCGGATTGGACTGGTCGTCGTAGTTGATGAGCTCGACTTTACGGCCGAGTAGACCGCCCTTGGCGTTGATTTCCTCTTCCCAGATCTTGGCGCCGAGGAGCGCCTGCTTGCCGTTCGGCGCGAGCGGGCCGGTGAGCGCCAGGGAAAAGCCGATCTTGATCGGCTCACTCTGCGCCGAAGCGGGCGCGGGCGCAGCGGCGAGACCGGCGGCGAGAAGAATCGCACCTATTCCTCCGGCAACACCGCGTCGTGTCACGCGATAAACCATGGCATTCCTCCCAAATGGCTTTTTTCGATTCACCTACCCTGGCGGGGCGCCCGGTTTCGGGCACGCCGCGTCAGCGTCGGGGGCACAATGCCCTGCTTCCAGGTTCATGAAAAGAGAGCGAAAAGGAGCGTGGCAATCCGCCCCGGCGCACGGGCGGACGCCCACTAGTTGAAATTTAGCGGGGAAATGCCTCTTGTCGAACAGGGCCGCTTGGACTTAGCTTAGGATGATCGAGGAGGCGCGAGCTCAATCCGGGAGCGCTCCTCAGGTTTGATAAGGGAAACGACCATGGCCTGGACAACTCCGACTCTCGTCGAGATCTGCATCGGCCTCGAGATCAACGGCTATCTGCCGGCCGAGTTCTGATCCGCACGCTTCCTGTTCCGCGATCCCCGTGAATGGGGCGCCTGACCGCCATCGTCCTCGGCGCAGCGGCGGGCGGCGGCTTTCCGCAATGGAATTGCCAGTGTCCGGTCTGCCGGCTCGCCTGGTCCGGCGATCCGCGCGTGAAGCCGCGGACGCAGGCTGGCCTCGCCGTCTCGGCCGACTGCGAACACTGGATTTTGCTCAACGCTTCGCCTGACCTGCGCGCGCAGATCCTGGCTACTCCGGAATTGCATCCGCGCGGGCAATCGCGCGGCAGCCCAATCGCGGCCGTGGTCTTGACCGGCGCGGAAGTCGACCAGATCTCAGGGCTGCTGACTTTGCGCGAACGCCAGGCGTTCACCCTGTTCGCCACGACCGAAACGATCGCCGCGGTCACCGCCAGTCCGATTTTCGCCGTGCTTGCCGACGTGGTGACGCGAAAGACCGTGGAGCGTGATTTGCCATTTTCCCTGCCCGGCGGCATCGAGGCGGAGCTGTTTGCCGTTCCCGGCAAGGTCGCGCTCTATCTCGAAGGCGACGCCCCGGCGCTTGCCGCCGAGACCGGCGCCAATGTCGGCGTCGAAATCGTCTTCGGCTCCCGGCGCCTTGCCTATGTGCCGGGCGCGGCCGCGATGACGCCCGCGATGCGCGAGCGGCTCGCCCGCGCCGACGTCGTCTTCTTCGACGGTACGCTCTTTTCCGACGACGAGATGATAGTCACCGGCACCGGCGGCAAAACCGGCCGCCGCATGGGTCACATGCCGCTCGCCGGCGATGACGGGACGCTTGCCGCGCTCGCCGGCCTTGGCGACCGGCGTATCCTGACCCACATCAACAACACCAATCCGATCCTGATCCAAGGTTCCGCGGAACGGCGTAGGGTAGAAGCCGCCGGCTTCGAGGTCGCCGAAGACGGAATGGAGATCGTGCTGTGAATGCGTTGAGCGCCGAGGAACTGGAAGCCCGCCTGCGCGACATCGGCGCGCGGCGTTATCATCGGCTGCACCCGTTCCACAAGCTGCTGCATGGCGGCGCCTGCAGTAAAGGCCAGGTGCAGGCCTGGGCGCTCAACCGCTACTATTATCAGGCGATGATCCCAATCAAGGACGCCAGCCTGATCGCGCGCTGCGATGACCCGGCGACGCGCCGCGAATGGCGCAGCCGCCTGGTCGATCATGACGGCACGCGCGAGGGCGAAGGCGGCATCGCACGCTGGCTCAAGCTCACTGACGGACTCGATCTCGATCGCGACTATGTCGTTTCGCTGCGCGGGCTGTTGCCGGGAACGCGCTTTGCCGTCGACGCTTATGTGCATTTCGTCCGCGAAAAGGCCTTGCTCGAAGCCATCGCCTCCTCGCTGACCGAGCTGTTCTCGCCGGCGATCATCGGCGAGCGGATGGAAGGCATGCTCAAGAATTACGATTTCGTCACCGCGGAGACGTTCGCCTATTTTTCCCAGCGCCCGCCGCAGGCCGAGCGCGATTCGCGCTTCGCGCTGGATTACGTCAAACAGCATGCGCGTACGCCGGAGGCGCAGCAAAGCGTGCTTGCCGCGCTCGAATTCAAATGCGACGTGCTGTGGGCCATGCTGGACGCGCTCTATCACGCTTACGTCGCGCCGAAAGAGGTTCCGCCCGGCGCCTTTGTGCCGAAGGATTAAGGGATGAACGACACCGCATCGACCATCGCTCCCGAGGCGCGGCCGCATCTGCCGCGCGGCGTGCGGCTCGTGCACAACGAGGCGCAGGGCGGCTGGGTGCTGCTGGCGCCGGAGCGGGTGTTTAAGGCCGACGCCATCGCCGCCGAGGTGGTCAAACGCTGCACCGGCGAAGCGACCTTCGCCGCGATCGTCGACGATCTGGCCAAGACCTATGCGGCGCCGCGCGAGCGCATTCTCGCCGATGTGACGGCGCTGCTGCGCGGGCTCGCCGACAAGCGGCTGTTGGAATTGTGACGGCCATGGCGGGAAACGACTCCGCTTTGCACACTCCGCTCGGCCTCTTGGCCGAGTTGACCCATCGCTGTCCGCTGGGTTGCCCCTATTGCTCCAATCCGCTCGCGCTCGATCCGCGGCAGAGCGAGCTCGACGCGCCAACCTGGGCGCGCGTGTTCAACGAGGCCGCCGGCCTCGGCGTGTTGCAAGTACATCTCTCCGGCGGCGAGCCCGGCGCGCGGCGGGACCTAGTCGCCATCACTGCGGCGGCGCACGCCGCCGGCCTTTACACCAATCTCATCACCTCCGCGGTCGGCATTACCGCGGCGACGTTGCGGCAACTCGCCGATTCCGGCCTCGATCACGTGCAGATTTCCATCCAGGACAGCGACCCCGCGAGCGCCGACCGCATCGCCGGCTACGAAGGCGCGTTTGCACGCAAGCGCGCGCTCGCCGCCGAAGGCGTGAGCTTGAAAATTCCGCTGACCGTCAATGCCGTGATGCACCGCGCCAACATCGACCGCCTGGAAGATATGGTGGCACTGGCGCTCGCGCTCGGCGCCAGCCGGGTCGAGATCGCGCATGCGCAATACTACGGCTGGGCGCTGAAAAACCGCGCCGCTTTGATGCCGACCGCGGCGCAGGTCAAGCGCGCGGCCGCCGCGGTCGAGCAATTGCGGGCGCGGCATCACGGCGAGATCGTCATCGACGCCGTCATCCCCGATTATTACGCCCGGTTGCCCAAGCCCTGCGTCGGCGGTTGGGGCCGGCGCTCGCTCAACGTCACGCCGGGCGGACGGGTGCTGCCCTGCCACGCCGCGGAATCCCTTCCCGGCCTCGAATTCTGGTCGGTGCGCGAGCATTCGCTCGCCGACATTTGGGCGAATTCGCCCGCCTTCAATGCCTTCCGCGGCACCGACTGGATGCAGGAGCCTTGCCGAAGCTGCGCGCGGCGCGACATCGATTTCGGCGGCTGCCGCTGCCAGGCCTTCGCGCTGACCGGCGATGCGCGCGCGACCGATCCGGTCTGCTATCTGGCGCCTAATCACCACGAGGTCGCCGCGCTCGCCGCCGTTCAGGAGGACGCGCCCTACGCCTACCGGCGAATGTGACGCGCCTTTCCCCAGTGCGCGTTCGGCCTGTTGCGAATTTCCAACGATTTACCCTGTCTGGACCGCGCGGATTTGCGCTTTTGCCGATCCGCCGCGAGAGGATATAAACTCCCTCATTCTTGCTGCCGGGCACTGGCGCCGCCTTTAGGCCACGGGCGCGAGGAAGGGTAAGCATGACGACGCTTTCCATTAATGGAAGGTCGTACGAAGTCGACGTTGAGCCCGATACGCCATTGTTGTGGGTGCTCCGCGATACCATCGGGCTCACCGGCACCAAATACGGCTGCGGCATCGCCCAATGCGGGGCATGCACCGTGCACATCGACGGTGTCGCCACCCGCTCGTGTCAGGTGCCGGTCGGCACTCTCGGCGTCAAGGAAGTCACGACGATCGAGGCGCTGGCGCAAAACGGCCAGCTCCACCCCGTGCAAAAGGCCTGGATCGACCTCGATGTGCCACAATGCGGCTATTGTCAAAGCGGCATGTTGATGACGGTGGTGGCACTCCTGAAGCAGAATCCAAAGCCGACGGACGCCGAGATCGACGCGGCGATCACCAATATCTGCCGCTGCGGGACCTATCAGCGCATTCGCGCCGCGATCCACGCCGTGGCCAATGCCTGACAGTGGGGTTGCGATGATGCGCGCGGCGGGAGCCGGAGTCATTCTGCTCGTGATCCTCGCCGCAGCGGTTTGGCCTGCGGCCGCGCCGGCGGCTGAGCCGGTCGATCTGCTGCTGGTGCTGGCGGCCGACGTGTCGCGCAGCGTCGATACGGCAAAATTCCAGCTTCAGCGCGACGGCTATGCCGCCGCGATTTCCGATCCGCGCGTGCTTGAAGCGATCCAGTCGGGCCGCCGCGGCCGCATCGGATTGACCTTCATCGAATGGTCGGGCGCCGGCTCGCAGCGGGTGGTGATCGACTGGACCACCATCGCCGATGCCGAGGCGGCCAAGGGCTTTGGCGATCGCCTCCTGGAAGCGCCGCGTTCGTTCGCCGATCGCACCTCGATCTCGGGCGCCATCGAATTCGCCATGGGCCAGATCGCGCGCGCGCCTTACCAGGCCGCACGCCGCGTCATCGACGTATCCGGCGACGGCACCAACAATGCCGGACGCGACGTGACGGCCGCGCGCGACGAGGCCTTGGCCGAGGGCGTGACCATCAACGGCCTCGTCATCCTCAGCGAGACGCCGCTTGCTTGGAATCCCGACCACACCAATCCGCCGGGCGGACTGGAGAATTACTATCGCGAGCATGTCATCGGCGGGCCCGGCGCATTCGTCCTGGCGGCGGAAAATTTCAATTCGTTCGGCCAGGCCATCGTCAAAAAGATGATCGCCGAGGTGGCGCAGGCGCCTTTGCGACCGTCGCGGCGCGTATCGACCCGCTGAACGGACATCCTTGCGCACCAGCGGAATTTGCCTTTTGCCGACAACCCTTTGGGCGGATAGACAAGCGGCGCCGGCCACGAAAGCGACACAGATGCCCGGCATGTTTGCGGCTCACCTGCCAAACCGTATAGTCCACTGGCTTTAGCGAACCTCGGAACGCCTCCTGTGACCGCGGCTACCGGCTTGAAACGCCCTGCTCTCGCCGTTGCCGCCGTTGTCGCGGCGGTCGTGGTCACGCTCTTAGCGCTGTCCTTTCTCATTCCCGTCGGCTCGGTGCGTGACGCCGTCGTCAAGGAGATCCATGCGGTCACTGGGCTCGACCCGGTGCTCCGCGGCGAGGTCTCGGTCTCGTGGTTTCCCTCCGGCACGGTGCGCTTCCACAACGTGTATCTCGGCGACGATGGCAAGGGCGAGCCGGCCGTGATCGCCGACGAATTGACGGCGCGTCTGCGCTATTTTCCGCTGCTCGCCGGGCGCGTCGAGATTGCCGACGTGACGCTAGTGCGGCCGACCATTACCGTGACGTTCCTGCCCGGCGGCCAATCGAATTGGTCGGGCCTGATCCGGTCGTTGGCGCAGGCGCTGCAACCCGATCCCGGCCGGACAGCTTCGTTCTCGGAGATCGGCATCCACGACGGCACGGTGGTCGTACACAAGCAGTTCGACGGCAAGGATACGACCGAGCGGCTCGACGGTGTGGACTTTCAACTTGCCTGGCCATCGATCTCGCGCAGCTTCGGCGCCAACGGACATTTCGTCTGGCATGAGGAGCCGATCGAGGCGAGCCTCACGCTCGGCGATTTTCTCGCCGCCCTGAGCGGCGAACGCTCGGGCGTCAAGCTTCGGCTCTCCGGCGCGCCGGTGAAGGCCGCCTTCGACGGCGCAGTCAGCGCGCAGCCGAGCTTCCGGATCGACGGCACGCTGAGCGTGGAAGCACCCTCGCTCCGCGACGCCTTGCGCTGGACCGACACCAGCCAATTGCCGTTCGGCGGCTTCGGCCGTTTCGCGCTCCGCGCGCACAGCATCGTCAGCGGCGGCGTGATCTCGCTGTCCAGCGTCAATGTCGAACTCGACGGCAACCTGGCGGAGGGCGTGATCACGCTCTCGACCGATCATCGCACGGTGCAGGGCACGCTCGCCGCCGACGCGCTTGATCTCACGCCTTATGTCTCGGGCATTCATATCCTGGCGGCCAACGCACGCAGCTGGGATCAACTGCCGATCGCGCTCGACGGGCTCGCCGACTTCGACCTCGACCTGCGGCTCTCCGCCGCCAGCGTCAAGATCGGCGGCGCGCAATTGAGGCGAACGGCGATCGCCACCAACATGCGCAACGGCAAGCTCGACGTCACCATCGGCGAGTCGCAGGCTTTTGCCGGCATCGCAAAGGGCTCGCTTGGCCTCGCCAGTATCAAGGCTGGCGTCGCCGTGACCTCGCATCTGCAATTTGTCGATGTCGATCTCGAGAGCTGTCTCGGTCAGCTCTTCGGCATCCGCCGGCTCGCGGGCCGGGGCAATCTCGCGCTCAATGTCGACGGCTCCGGATCCTCGGTGCTAGCGGTGACCAATACGCTCAACGGCACGGCGAGCCTCATGGCCCATGACGGCGCGCTCACCGGCATCAACATCGAGCAATTGCTGCGCCGGCTCGAACGCCGGCCGCTGTCGGGCAACGGCGACTTCCGCACCGGGCGCACCCCGTTCGACCAGTTCGCGCTGGCGCTGAAGATCGACCAGGGCCAAGTCTCGGTCGATGACTTGCATCTCACCGGCCCGACCGTGCGTCTTGCGGTCAGCGGGCAGGTCTCGGTTCCCACCCGCGATCTCGACCTCAAGGGGCTGGCGACGCTGGTCTCCGGCGAGACCGCCAACGAGTTCGATCTGCCGTTCGTTGTGCAGGGCCAATGGGATGACCCGATCATGCTGCCGGACGCGCAGAGCCTGATCCGCCGCTCGGGCGCCGCGGCGCCACTGCTTGAATCGATCAAGGCCCGCAATGCCGGCTCCGCGGTGCGCTCGGTGATCGATCAGCTGTTGGCGGCTCCTGCTGCGACCACCACCGCGCCGCCGGCAGCACCGGCGCCAGCGCCGAAATAGCCCGATTGAGCTGACAAATCGCCTTGCTTTGCGTGCCACGCAACGGCGGTTGGATTATGATTCCCGTCCACGAATCAGCGCGGGCTATCGTGCCCGCGACGGGGCCCGGATGTTCAACCGCCTCATTCGCACGCTGGTCAAAGTGGTGGTCGCTTCGCTGATCGTCGGCACGATCCTCGCCCATTTTGGCATCACCTCCGACGAGCTGATGAAAGCGGCCGGCCTGTCGTCCGACCGCGTCACCGAGCTGGCGCGTAACGGCGTCGCCTGGGCGTTGCCGAACCTGATCCTTGGCGCGGTGGTGATATTGCCAATCTGGTTTCTGCTCTATTTGTTCAGGCCGCCAGGCGAAAGCCGCGATTGAGCCGTTATCGCTACCGAACCGGCATGCCGCGCGCGCCGCTGAGCTTGGCGAGCAGCGAGGCGCCAATGACGGCGACGCCGACCACGGCGACCATAATGGCGCACACCGCGTTCATCTCCGGCTTCACTCCGAGCCGCACCTGCGAATAGATGCGGATCGGCAGCGTGGTCGCGCCCGGTCCGGTGGTGAAGCTCGCGATGACCAGATCGTCGAGCGAGAGCGCGAATGCCAGCATCCAGGCGGCGGCGATCGCGGGCAGGATCAGCGGCAAGGTTACCGCGAAAAAGGTGCGCAGCGGCGACGCGCCGAGATCCATCGCGGCCTCTTCCAGGCTCATGTCGAAATCGACGAGCCGCGACTGCACGATGACGGTGACGAAGCACATCGCCATGGTGGTGTGCGCGATCGCCACCGTCCAGAAGCCGCGATCCACTGCAATGGCGACGAACAGCAAGAGCAGCGACAGGCCGGTGATCACCTCGGGCATGACCAGCGGCGCATAGATCATCGCCGCGAACAGCAGCCGGCCGCGGAAACGGCCGAAACGCACCAGCGCCAATGCCGAAAGCGTCCCCAGGATCGTCGCCGCCGTCGCCGCCGTCAGCGCCAGGCGGATGCTGATGAACACCGAATCGAGGAGCGCCTCGTCTTGAATGAGCTCAGCATACCAGCGCGTCGACCAGCCGCCCCACACCGACACCAGGCGCGAGGCGTTGAACGAATAGATCACCAGAACGGCGATCGGCAGATAGAGAAAGACGATGCCGAGCGCGATCGAGCCGAGATTGAAGGTGGAAACCCTGCGCATCGTCATTCCCGCTCCAGCGCGCGCATCGCCTGGTTCTGATAGACGACGATCGGCGTGACCAGGAGACAAACAAGCAATACGGCGACCGCCGACGCCGCCGGCCAGTCCTTATTGCCGAAAAATTCCGTCCAGATCGTCTGCCCGATCATCGGCGATTGCGAGCCGCCGAGCAGATCGGGGATGACGAATTCGCCGACGATGGGAATGAAGCACAACAGAACGCCGGCCAGCATGCCGGAGGATGACAGCGGCAAGGTCACCAGCCAGAAGATCTTCCAGCGCGGGCAGCCGAGATCAGCCGCCGCCTCAATGAGCGACTCGTCGAGCTTCTCCAGCGTCGCGTAGAGCGGCAGCACCATGAACGGCAGGTAGGAATAGACGATGCCGATATAGATAGCGGTGTCGGTCGAGAGCCACGCCGGCGGCTCTTTCACGATCGACAGAGCCATGAGCACGTCGTTGAGCAGGCCGTCGCGTTGCAGAATGTTCATCCAGGCATAGATGCGGATGAGCAGCGAGGTCCAGAACGGCAGCACCACCAGAATGATCAGCACCGCCTGGACGCGGTGCGGCGTGCGCGCGATCGCGTAAGCGATCGGATAACCGATGACGAGCAGGATGAGCGTGGAGAAAGCCGCGATCTCCACGCTCTTCACATAGGACAGGATGTAGAGGGGATCGGAGCCGATCAGCCCGTAATTGTTGAGCGAGAGCCCGGAGAAAAAAGCGACCAGGCCGTGCCAGCCGGCGGCGAGCTCGAACACTGGCGTGTAAGGTGGCTGCGCGATCGCCGTCTGCGACAGACTGATCTTGAGCACGATGAGAAACGGCACGAGGAAGAAAACCAGCAGCCACGCATAGGGAATGCGCACCACCAGCCTCTGCAACACGAAGCGTCGCTGCTGCCATTTCATATCATCACCGTGTCAGTACGATCGCCGCTTCGGCCGGCCAGCTCAGCCAAACCTGCTCGTCGACGCCGGCCACGCGCTCGGAACGGCCGCCCACATTGGCGATCACGGCCTTGACCGGCGAACCGTCGCGGATGCGCAGCTTGTAGATCGAGACGTCGCCGAGATAACCGATATCGACGACGGTGCCGGCGACGCAATTGTCGAGGCCCGGCAGCGGCGGCTCACGGCTGATGCGGACCTTCTCGGGCCGCACCGCGACCCAGACCATCGTGCCGGGCTCCGCGTCCGGTTTGACCGCCACGTGCAGGCGGCCGGCCGCCGTTCCCTCGATGCTCAAGCCGTCGTCGCCGAGACGCCCGGCGAACAGATTGACGTCGCCGATGAAGTCGGCGACCCAGCGCGAATTCGGCTGTTCGTAGATTTCGGCCGGCGGCGCGACCTGGATGAGCCGGCCGCGGTCCATCACGCCGATGCGGTTGGCAACCGTCATCGCTTCGCTCTGATCGTGGGTGACTATGATGAAGGTGAAGCCGACTTCGCGTTGCAATTCCATCAGCTCGAACTGCGTCTCGCCGCGCAGCTTCTTGTCCAGCGCCGCCAGCGGCTCGTCGAGCAGCAGCACGCGCGGGCGTTTGACCAGCGAACGCGCCAGCGCGACGCGCTGGCGCTGGCCGCCGGAAAGCTCATGCGGTTTGCGGCCGCCGAAACCTTCGAGTTTCACCAGCGCCACCATGTCGGCGATGCGCCGGTCGATCTCGCGCTTCGCCAAGCCCTCCTGCTTGAGGCCGAAAGCGATGTTGGCCTCGACATTGAGGTGCGGAAACAGCGCGTAGTTCTGGAACATCATATTGACCGGACGCCGGTACGGCGGCACGGCGGCGAGATCGACCCCATCGAGCAGGATGCGGCCGGCATTCGGCCGCTCGAAACCGGCGATCATGCGCAACAACGTGGTCTTGCCGCAGCCCGACGGACCGAGCAGCGCGAAGAATTCGCCTTCATAAATATCGAGCGACAGATGATCGACGACCGCGGTGCCACCGAAGCGCTTGGTCAGGCCCTCGATGCGCAGCAGCGGACGCAGGTTCGGATCGGTCCACGGCGCAAAATCTTGTTTCGATCCGGCGATCTGCTACGCTCCGCTGCAAGACGGAAATCTCGCGGGCATTTCTAACGCAAATCGCGATGACCGACAAATGGCGGGATTTTGACGGTTATCGCGCCATGAAGCCTTCGAGCCCCGCCTGTTCAGCCGCGGAAAAGCGCAAGCCGAGCTTGGAACGGCGCCAAAGCACGTCCTCGGCAGTCTGCGCCCATTCCTTCGTCATCAAGTAGCGCAGCTCGGGGCCGGTCAGATCGGCGCCGAAACGCGGACCGAGATCGTCGGGCCGCGTCACGCCCGCCAGTACGTTCTCCACGCGCGTGCCGTAGGCGCCGACAAGCCGTCGCGCGTGGCCCTCGTCGAGGAACGGCCAATTCCGCCCCGTACGCGCGATTAGCGCCGGCGCCCCGTCGTAGACGAAATCGCCGCCGGGCAACGGGCTGGTCGCGGTCCACGGCCGCGAGCGCGGGAAGAAATGTGCGAGCCGGGCCAGTACGTCCTCGGCCAGACGGCGAAAGGTCGTGAGCTTGCCGCCATAGACCGTGAGCAGCGGCGCCACCCCGAAACTCTTGTCGAGCATCAGCTCATAATCGCGATCGATGTCCTGGGGCATTTTCGCGCCGTCGTCGTAGAGCGCGCGCACCCCGGCAAAGGCCCACACCACGTCGGCGGCCACGATGCTGGCGCGGAAATATTCGTTGATCAAGCCGCAGAGGTAATCGATTTCTTCCGGCGAAGGCGTCGCTGCGGCGGGATCGCCGGCAAAGCTTCGGTCGGTCGTGCCGATCAGCGTGAAGTCACGCTCGAAGGGAATGGCGAACACCACGCGGCCGTCGGGCGCCTGCAGGATGTAGGCGCGGTCGTGATCGTAGAGGCGGCGCACCACGATGTGGCTGCCCTTGTCGAGCCGGAGCCGCCGCGGCAGCGCCTGCCGCAGCACCGTTTCGGCCACCGTTTCCACCCAGGCGCCGGCGGCATTGACCAGGACGCGCGCGGTCACCACCTCGCGCGCGCCGCGCGCGTTGAGGATCAAGCGCCACACGTCGCCGCGCTCGGCGCGCACGCAGCGCGTGCGCGTGCGGATCGACGCGCCGCGCTCGGCGGCATCGACGGCGTTGATCACGACCAGGCGCGCATCGTCGGCAAAACAATCGGAATATTCGTAGCCATGATGGAAGCGGCGCTTGAGCGGCTGCCCCACTTCGTCGGTGATGAGATCGAGCGCGCGCGTTCCCGGCAGAATCTGCCGCCGTCCGATCAGGTCGTAGACGAAAAGCCCGAACCGCACCGCGATCGGCGAGCGGCCCGCAACGTCGAGCGGCAGCACGAAACGCAGCGGTCGGATGAGATGCGGCGCCATGCGCAACAGCACCTCGCGCTCGTTGAGCGCCGCGCGCACGAGGCGCAGGGAGCCATGCTCCAGATAGCGCAAGCCGCCATGGATCAGCTTCGAGGACGCCGACGACGTGCCCGAGCCGAGATCGCTCTGCTCAAGAAGCACGACCTTGAGCCCGCGCCCGGCGGCATCGCGAGCGATGCCGGCGCCATTGATGCCGCCGCCGATGATGGCGAGATCGTAATCGGCCACTGATTCTCCTCTACCGGCAAGATAACGCAAATAAGATAACGCAAATCGCGGCCTTGCCTCGTCCCGCGGATCGACGATGATGTCCGCAAAGGAACGCGCGATGGACTTTCGCGATCGTCACCTGGTGATCACCGGCGGCGCGGGTGCCCTCGGCACCGCTTTAGTCGAGGCGCTCGTGCATGCTGGCGCCGTCTGTCACGTGCCGTGCATCGACGAGGCGGAAGCGCGGCGCTTTCGGCTGCGCGAGCACAAGCACGTGGTGCTCAGCGTCACCGGCAGCCTCACCGACGAGAAGACCGTTGCCGGGCTTTACGCCAGCGTCACGCCACTCTGGGCCTCGATCCACCTCGCTGGCGGTTTCGCCGCCGCGCCGTTGCGCAATACCGACACGGCGACATTGCGCCAGCAGATCGACATGAATCTCGTAAGCTGCCTCCTGTGCTGCCGCGCCGCCGTCAGCGCCATGATGCGGCAACCGGCCGGCGGCGGCAGCGGCGGCCGCATCGTCAACGTCGCCGCCCGTCCCGGCCTCGAATGGCGAAGCGGCGCCGGCATGGCCGCCTACGCCGCGAGCAAGGCGGCGGTCGCCGCGCTGACCGTCGCGCTCGCCGAGGAGGTCGCCAAGGACGACATCCTGGTTAACGCGGTGGCGCCCTCGATCATGGACACGCCGGCCAATCGCAGCGCCATGCCGAAGGCCGACTACAGCCTGTGGCCCAAGGTCGAGGAAGTGGCGGCGACCATCCTGTTCCTCGCCTCGCCGGAAAACCGCGTCACCCGCGGCGCCATCGTGCCGGTTTACGGGAAGTCGTAACTCTCACACGCGTCATCACCGGGCTTGACCCGGTGATCCATCTTCAAACGAGACGAAAAATGGATTGCCGGGTCTTAGCCCGGCAATGACGATTTCCGTTAATACCCCGGCCAAAGGCCCGGCGTCGCCAGTTCAAGCAAATGGCCGTCGGGATCGCGGAAATAAATGCTCTCGCCGCCGCGCGGCCATTTGGTGCGGCCCTCGATGGCGACGTCGGCTTCGGCCAGCCGCGCTTCCCATGCCGCAAGCTCATCGGCGGCAATCGAGAAGGCGATGTGCACCGGCCCATGTCCGTCATGCGGCGGAATCGTGCCGCCGGGAACCGCAACGATCTCGAAGGAGCGGCCGCGTAAGAACAACAGCAGCACGCCGCGGCCTCCGACGTCATACGCGCACAGCCGCTGATCGCGATAGATGCTGTTGAGGCCCAGCAGCTGTTCGTAGAACGGGCAGGCGCGCTCGAACTCTTCGACATAGAGGGAGGTTTCTAGGACGCCGAGCAGGTTGGGCATGTTGAATTATCCAATTCGTCATGGCCGGGCTCGTCCCGGCCATCCACGTCTTCAACTCTGGCCTCAAGACGTGGATGCCCGCAACAAGTGCGGGCATGAGGGACTACCCCGAAATCGGCACGATTTCGCGCGTCGGCGCGCGCACCAGGCGGCTCACGGCGCCGGCGGCGACCACCGCGTGTTGCTGCGCATAGGCCTCGTGATTCTGCTCGATGTAATCGAGGTCGTAGAGGTAATTCACCATGAGGCCGCAGGACTGCGCCAGCGCGCGCTCGGATGCGTCGCCAAGCCAGTCGAGCTGCTCGAGGCGCGCGCCGTTGCCGAGATGGAAGCGGGCGACCGCATCGAGCGGTTGGCCGCGACCGTTGCGTGTGCGCAGGAAATACCAGGCGGCGGCGCGCAGCACCGGCTCGCGCAAAGCCGCTGCCAGCGCCGGATCGCGCCACCAATCCGGGCGGTCGAGTGCGGTCAGCGTCTCGCGATCCTCGTCGTCAAGCGCGAGCGAAGCCGCGTTGGCGCGTTCGCGCTTGAGCCATTCGGCAAAATTCGGCGCCGGCGACAGCGTGACGAAGCTCGAAATACGCGGCATCTCACGCGAGACTTCCTCCACCACCTGCTTGATGAGGAAATGCCCAAAGCTGACGCCGGCGAGCCCGCGCTGGCAGCTGGTGATCGAATAGAACACCGCCGTGCCCGCCCGCGCCGGATCGACGACTTCGCGCTTGTCGGCGAGGATCGGCGCGATGGCGCCTGGTATATCGCGGGTCAGCGCCACTTCGACGAAGATCAGCGGCTCGTCGACCAGCGCCGGATGGAAAAAGGCGTAGCAGCGGCGATCGGGCAGGTCGATCCGCCGCCTCAAATCTTCCCAATCGTGAATCTCGTGCACGGCCTCGTAGCGGATGATCTTTTCCAGGATCAAGGCCGGCGTCGACCAGTCGATGCGGCGCAGCACCAGGAATCCGCGATTGAACCAGGAGGAGAACAAATGCACGAAGTCGCCGTCGACGACGGCAAGATCGTCGCGATGGTCCATGGCGTCGAGCAGCTGCTCGCGCATGCGCACCAGCGCGGCGGTGCCGCCAGGGGCGAGGTTGAGCCGGCGGAAAAGCTCGAGCCGGCGCGGTTCGCTGGCGCGATTGAGCTCGGCGGCGGCGTCGGCCGACGGCGATTGCCGCCAGGCGGCGATCGCGGCATCGATGCGGGCCGGATCGTGGCCGAACGTTCGCGCCAGCGCCTCGAAGAAGGCGATGCGCGGACCGATGGTCAGCCCCGCATAATCGCCGAGGATCTCGTTGGCGAGCGCGACGCCGGAGGCCTCGCCGCGGCCGGACAGCAATTCTTCGCACAACTCAATTAGGTTGGCCGAGCGGCCGCGCGCCGGCTCCCGTCGTTCACGCAGGAAGGCGCGGCTGCGGTCGGCGATGCTCTGCAGCATGTCGCTGAAGAACGACGTATTCACCGCGACCATGCGGGCAAAACCCCCTCTAAAGCCGGCTCAAAACAACTAATGATCGCAATGAAAGATGACAAGCCGGACAATCGCATGGCCCATGGACAAATCCGGCCCGCTTTGTCAGTTAACGGCCGGCGCGGCGAGGCCGTCGCCCAAGCGTTGAGGAGCCGTTGATGCCGGGTCCACTGGCCGGTCTGCGCGTGCTGGAACTTGCCCGCATTCTCGCGGGCCCATGGGCCGGGCAAATTCTCGCCGATCTCGGCGCCGACGTGATCAAGGTCGAGCGCAAGGGCGCGGGCGACGACACGCGCGGCTGGGGTCCGCCCTTCGTCGCCGCCGCCGACGGCGACGGCCATCTCGGCGCCGCGTATTTCCACGGCACCAACCGCGGCAAACGCTCGATCGAGCTCGACTTCGAAAGCGAAGAAGGCCGGCGCATCGTGCGCAAACTTGCCGCCCGTTCCGACGTCCTGATCGAGAATTTCAAGGTCGGCGGGCTCGCCAAATTCGGCCTCGATTACGCGAGCCTGGCGCCGGAAAATCCGCGGCTGATTTATTGCTCGGTGACCGGCTTCGGCCAGGACGGGCCCTACGCGCCGCGCGCCGGCTACGATCTCATGGCGCAGGGCATGGGCGGCATCATGGATCTCACCGGCACTGCGGGCGGCGAGCCGCTGCGCGTCGGCGTGCCGGTGTCCGACCTCTTCACCGGCGTATATTCGGCGGTCGGCATCCTCGCGGCGCTTGCTCGGCGCGAGAAAACCGGCCGCGGCGGCTATGTCGATACCGCGCTGGTCGATTCCACCGTCGGCATGCTCGCCAACCAGGCGCTCAATTATTTCGTCTCCGGCAAAGTCCCGCACCGCATGGGCAATGCGCATCCGAACATCACCCCCTATCAGGTCTTTCCCGTCGCCGACGGCCACATCATCATCGCCAGCGGCAATGACGGCCAGTTTGCCAAATTGTGCGCCGTGCTCGGCGAGCCGGCGCTCTCGAAGAACCCGGACTATATCGACAACAAGGCGCGGCTCGCGCACCGCGCGGTTCTGATCGAGCGCCTCTGCGCGCTCACCGCGCGCCTGCCGCGCGCCGAGCTGCTCGACAAGCTCGAAGCCGCCGGCGTGCCCGCCGGCCCGATCAACGATCTGGCGCAGGTCTTTGCCGATCCGCAGGTCGTGCACCGCCGCATGAAAGTCGAGCCGCCGAGCGAAGCTGCCAAAGGCGGAAAAATTCCCGGCGTGCGCACGCCGATCGTGCTCGACGGCGCGCCGATGGCGGCCGATCGCCCCTCCCCGCGGCTCGGCGAACACACTGCCGAAATCCTGCGCGAGATCGGGGAAGGGTAAACGACACCGTTCTCGCGGCGCGATTGCGTCCGGTCCATAGCCGGGATTTCGCGTATTCTTGCAGCCGGCGTCTCTCGAGGAAGCGATGAAACTCATCTGCGGCGGACAAACCGGCGTCGATCGCGCGGTACTCGACGTGGCGATCGATAACGGCGTCGATTATGGCGGCTGGTGTCCCAAGGGCGGCTGGGCCGAGGATTTTCCGGCACCGCCTGGACTGCTGACAAAATACCCGCAGCTCAAAGAGACGCCGCTCGCCGATCCGGCGCAACGGACCGAGTGGAATGTGCGCGATGCCGACGCCTGCATGATTCTCATCGACGCCGGCGGAATGGACGTCTCGGCGGGCACGATGCGCGCGCGCGAGCTGGCGCACTCTTATCGTAAGCCGCTCCTGGTCGCGATCCTGGGAGAGCCGGATGCGCTCAAACAGGCGCCGTTGTGGCTGCGCGTCCAACAGGCGCGGCATGGCGGCGATCTGAAACTCGCCGTCGGCGGCCCGCGCGAAAGCGAAGCGCCGGGGATTTATCAGCGGGCGGCGGCATTCCTTGCGGCGCTGATCGGATGATCCGGCTGCGTCGCTCCGCGCATCGTTAGCAAAAGCATCAACTTGCGCCGAATTTATTTTGTTCGCGTAGATCGCAGCCCTTTAGCCTCGACGCGATGCATCGCAACCACCGGATCATACCGGGAGATCAAGCCATGTTGAAACGAAAGGCCGCATACGGCGCGCTCGCAGCCGCGGCGATCGTGCTTGCCGCCTCGCAAATCGCCGATGCCTGCACCCGCGTGCTGTGGAACACCAACAAGCTCGCGGTCCTGGTCGGGCGGACGATGGACTGGCCGGAATCCACCGATCCGATCCTCACAATGTTTCCGCGCGGCATGAGCCGCGATGGCGGCCGTGCCAGCGCGGCGGTGGCGGTTGCGCAAAATCCCGCGAAGTGGACGTCCAAATACGCCAGCATGGTGACCACGATCTACGGCATCGGCACCGCCGACGGATTCAACGAGCGCGGCCTCGGCGCGCACATGCTCTATCTGAGCACCACCGATTTCGGCGCCCGCGATGCGGCCAAGCCCGGCGTGCAGGCCGGATTGTGGGCGCAATACGCCCTCGACAACGCCGCGACCGTGAACGAGGCGCTCGACATGCTCGACAAGATTCAGGTGGTGATGGTCGCGGCGCGCGGCCACGATGCGAACGTGCATCTGGCGCTGGAGGATGCCGGCGGCGACTCCGCGATCATCGAATATATCGACGGCAAGCCGGTCGTCCATCATGGCCGCCAATTCACCATCATGACCAACGATCCGGCCTACGACCAGCAGCGCGCGCTCCTGAAGAAGCTCGATTTCTCCCATCCCTCAAGTGACATGCCGCTGCCCGGCAACGTCAATCCACGAGACCGCTTTGCCCGCGCCGACTATTACATGACGCTCTTGCCGCAGCCCAAGGACGAGCGCGAAGCCGTCGCCGGCGCGTTTGCCATCGCCCGCAATGTCTCGGTTCCGTTCGGCGCGCCGTACGCGAAATTCGGAATCTACAACACTGAATACCGCACGGTGATGAACCTCACCGACAAGCGCTATTATTTCGAGCTCAGCACGACGCCGAACGTCATCTGGGCCAATCTCCTGGAGATGAATCTCGTCGCCGGTTCGCCGACGATGATCTTGAACCCCAATTCCATCTCGCTGTCGGGCGACGTCACCGACCAGTTCAAGGCGGCGAAGGCGGCGTTCTGAAATTTCACGTCGGCGAAGCTCGTTGCCCGACAAAACCGCGAATCAGCCAACACGCGACGGCCGCCGGCCAGAATCTGAGCGGCATGTTCCAGACCCCGGGCGGCGCGGATTCAAACTCCTACACCACCACGTCATCGTTTACCGGCGCCGGGCCGCGTGTGGGAGTAAAAGGTCAGTACGGCATCGGCGGCTTCCAGTTCATCGGCGAAGCCGCCGGCGCGGCCTTGATCGGCACCGCGCAGAGCCGCATCAACTTTTTGACCACCGATCCGCCAATGGCGCCCAACAACCAATCGCTGACTTCGCCCAATGCGACGCAGGTGGTTCCCAGCATCGACGCCAGATTGGCCACCGCCTACACGTTCCCGCCCGGCTACTACGGGGTGTTCAAGATCGAGGTGGGTTGGCAGGCGGCGGTCTATTTCACTGCGGTCAGTCAGTACGCGCTGACCTCGGTGCCGACGACTCTCATTCTTCCGCCGACTAGTATCTATCTGGCCACGGCGCAGCACCTGCAAAGCAATTTCACCGACCAAGGCCCGTATTTGACCGGCAGCTGGGCTTTCTAGCCGTAAGTCTCGTCATTCCGGATTACCGGAATGACGTGGAAGAATATCCACCGCGGCCTTGCGCGGTCTTCGTCCGCGCCTCATTTGGCGTTAAGGTCGCCCAGCGACTCGAAGCCCGGTAACGCCGCAAACCACCGATGCGCCAATACCTCGATTTGATGGAACGCGTGCTCAGCGAGGGCACGGAAAAGCGCGACCGCACCGGCGTCGGCACCCGCTCGATCTTCGGGCACCAGATGCGTCTCGACCTTGCCGGCGGCTTTCCGCTGGTCACCACCAAGAAGCTGCACGTCAAATCCATCATCTACGAGCTGCTGTGGTTTTTGCGCGGCGACACCAACATCAAATATCTCAACGAGCACGGGGTGCGGATCTGGGACGAATGGGCCGACGAGAACGGCGATCTCGGCCCGGTCTACGGCCGCCAGTGGCGCTCATGGCCGACGCCCGACGGCGGCAGCATCGACCAGATGGCCAACGTGGTCTCCGAAATCCGCCGCAGCCCGGCTTCGCGCCGGCTGATCGTCACCGCGTGGAATCCGGCGGAAAACGATCGCATGGCGCTGTCGCCGTGCCACTGCCTGTTCCAGTTCAACGTCGCCGACGGCAAGCTGTCGTGTCAGCTCTATCAGCGCTCGGCCGACGTGTTTCTCGGCGTGCCGTTCAACATCGCCTCCTACGCGCTGCTCACGCTCATGGTCGCGCAAGTGACCGGGCTGAAACCAGGCGCCTTCATCCACAGCTTCGGCGACGCCCACCTCTACCTCAATCATCTCGAGCAGGCGCGCCTGCAGCTCGGCCGCAGCCCGCGCCCGCTGCCGACGTTGCGGCTCAATCCGGCGGTGAAGGATCTGTTCGCCTTCCGCTACGAGGATTTTTCGCTGCAAGGCTACGAGCCGCACCCGCACATCAAGGCCGCCGTGGCGGTGTAGGGATGCACATCGTCCTCGTCGCCGCCATTACCGAGAACGGCGTGATCGGCCGCGGCAATACCCTGCCGTGGCGGCTCAAGTCGGACATGGCGCATTTCCGCGCGGCGACCATGGGCAAGCCGGTGATCATGGGGCGCAAGACCTATCTGTCGATCGGCAAGCCGCTCCCCGGCCGCACCACCATCGTGGTAAGCCGCGATCCGGCTTTCGCCGCGCCGGGCGTCGTCGTGGCGCCGGATTTCGCCGCCGCGATCGCGGCCGCGCGCGGCGACGCGCTGCGCCGCGCGGCCGACGCCATCATCGTTGCCGGCGGCGCCGAAATTTACGCCCAGGCCTTGCCGCTGGCGTCGCGTCTGGACGTCACCCGCGTCCACAAAAGCGTCGACGGCGATACGCGCTTTCCCGCCATCGATGCCGAAGTTTGGCGCGAAATCGCCCGCGACGAGCATGAAGCGGCGGCCGGCGACGACGCCGCTTTCGCCTTCGTCATCTACCAGCGCGCCGGATAGGGGTCGCGCGGCGGCAAAACGCTCCTTACATAAGCGCAGCGTTGGACCGCGAGGGGCCCGACAAGGCGCGGCATAACTGCGCGTTGTAAGGGGCGGAACGCTCCCCTATAACCCCCCAAAACCAAAGCCGCCGGGACCTGGGCGGCGCCAGGAGAGTTTGATGCCGTGGAGCAATCAATCCGGCGGCGGGCCTTGGGGCTCGGGCTCGCGGGGCCCGTGGAGCTCCGGGCCGCAACCTTCGGGCGGCGGATCGCGCCCGCCCGATCTCGAGGAGCTTCTACGGCGCAGCCAGGACCGTCTGCGGGGGCTCCTTCCCGGCAACCTCGGCAGCCGCGGCATCGCGCTGATCGCGCTGGCCGTCATCGTGCTCTGGGGCCTGTCCGGCTTCTTCCGCGTCGAGCCGGATGAACTCGGCGTGGTGCTGCGCTTCGGCAAATTCGTCCGCGAAGTGCAGCCGGGACTGAACTATCATCTGCCCTATCCGATCGAGACCGCGCTCACGCCGCCGGCCTTGCGCATCAACAAGATCGACATCGGCATGCGGCCGGTGGAAGACATCCGCCGCGGCACGTCGGTGCGCGAGGTGCCCGAGGAAAGCCTGATGCTGACCGGCGACGAGAACATCATTGATGTCGATTTCTCGGTATTCTGGAAAGTCAGGCCGAGCACCGTCGGCGACTATCTGTTCAACATCCAGAATCCGGAAGGAACGGTCAAAGCGGTGGCCGAAGCCGCCATGCGCGAGGTCGTCGGCCACTCGACCCTGCAGCCGATCCTCACCGGCGCGCGCCAAACCACCGAAACGGCGGTGCAGAACCTGATGCAGAAAACGCTCGACACTTACGGCGCCGGCATCGTGGTGCAACAGGTGCAGCTGCAAAAAGTCGACCCGCCCGCGCAGGTGATCGACTCCTTCCGCGACGTGCAGGCGGCGCGCTCGGATCTCGAGCGGGCGCAGAACGAGGCGCAGACCTACGCCAACCGGATTGTACCGGAAGCGCGCGGCCGGGCCGCCAAGATCACCCAGGACGCCGAAGCCTATCGCGAGCAGACCGTCGCCGAGGCCAAGGGCCAGACCTCGCGCTTCCTGCAAGTTTACGAGCAATACAAGAAGGCGCCCGAGGTGACCCGCGAGCGCATGTATCTGGAGACCATGGAGCGCGTGCTCGGCGGCAGCGACAAGACGATCATCGATACCGGCCCGCAGGCCGGGCCGGGCGTTGTGCCCTATCTGCCGCTCACCGAGCTTCCGCGCTCGCGCCAGGCACCGGCTTCGGGCCCGTCGTCAGGAGGCAACCCATGAAGCTCAGCCTCGCCGGCGGCGTAACCGCCGTTGTTCTGCTCATCGCCGCCATCGTCAGCTACAGCACGTTCTTCACCGTGAACCAGACCCATCAGGCGCTGGTGGTGCGGCTCGGCCAGCCTGTGCGCGTCAT
>Ga0209415_10004328_pt1 | contig 26064 bp, 25 predicted proteins | sample PeaSoiSIISIP2007_FD_187696 | JGI IMG/M metagenome (GOLD analysis project Ga0209415, IMG submission 187696) | Peat soil microbial communities from Weissenstadt, Germany - SII-SIP-2007 (SPAdes) (version 2) | ecosystem: Environmental > Terrestrial > Soil > Wetlands > Peat | place: Germany... | reverse complement strand
GTGATCGCGAGTGGGGAAGTTCAAAAATCGCTGGCATCAGCTCAGCAACTACGTGAATCGTTCCCATGCAACCTGCCTACCACGACCGGGAGGCGCTACGGTCACCTGCCGTGCAACTCGTCGTCGAGCCGCCGCTCGTCGCCTTCGTCGACGACGATGCCGGGTACCTCGCATGGGTGGCGGCGAACCCCGACCGGCTTCGTGGTGAACACGACCCGCTCGCCCCAACGTGACTACCTGATGCTGCACAGGGCGAGCTGCCGACACATCTCCGGCGACCAAGGGAAGCGCTGGACGGATCAGTACGTGAAGGTCTGCGGCCCGAGCACGGCGCTGCTCGAGGAGTGGGCGGCGGAGGAGGTCGGCGGAGAGGCTCTACCGTGCGGGTGGTGTCAGCCGTGAGGCAGCCTGTTCTCGACGTTAGGGTCCGTCTCCGATCTTCGTCAGCTCCGTCGGAACGAGACGCTCGCCTCGTCGATTCGCACGGTAGCGACCCGAAGCGCCCGGCTGACGTCGTCCCGCGGATCCGGGGCGAGCCGACGGATCAGCTCAGCTAGGCGCTCGCGCAACATCCCCGTCACGCACGACACCTCGCCAGGGTTGCAGAATCCGTCCAGCCCGTCCGGTTACGTCCGCCGAGCTGGGACTGGTCCGGTTTTGAGTCCAGTCCGTCCGGTCTCGTCCGGCCAGTCGTAGAGCGATCTACCACTTGCAGCCCCGACTACCCCACATCATGACAGTGCATCTCGGAGGGTTATGCCGTCCACAACCGACACACACGATCTGGGCCGCCAGCGCCGCGGCTCTACGGAGTGAGCACCACCTTGCCCCGACCTGCTGCGAGATGGGCCCAGGCGCCTGTGACGTCATCCAGGGAGTATTCGTCGACCGCGAGCGTGAGGCTTCCCTGTTCCGCCGCATCGAGCATGCGGCCGTACGTCGAGGTCAGCACAGCCCGAGGCACCGCGAAGTTCGTGTACCCGAGGATCGACAACTGGCGTCCCCGGACGAGGGGTGAGGACACGCCAGCGATCGGGCCAGCGGCGGCACCGATCTGGACGACCCTCGCACCGACTGCGGTCGCGGTCAGCGCACCCTCGAGGGGGGCGCCCCAGGTCAGGTCGACGATCAGGTTGGCGCCGTCGGGGCACGCGGCGAGCAGCCGTTGCGGATAATCGCTATCCGAGCTCGAGACCACGGCGTCAGCGAGATCCCGAACGCGCTCGAGCCGCGGGGCGTCCCGCCCGACACCGACGACGCGACCCGCCCCGAGCAGGCGCGCAATCTGCAGGGCGAGCGTTCCCGCCGCGCCACTCGCTCCGAGGACCACCACCGTCTCTCCCGCGCTGAGTTCTCCTCGCCATTCGATCCCGAGCCACGCCGCGAGTCCAGGCGTACCGAGCCCCGCCGCCAGCGTTTGAGCCACCTCAGCCCTGATCTCGATCGTCGACCCCTCGGCGACGGAGCACCACTCGGCGGCCGTGCCCGAGCGCTGGACGCCCAGCCCCCCACCCATGACGTAGTGGAGAGGTCCGGCGCCCTCGATCCGCCCGACGGCCTCGACGCCCGGTACGTAGGGCAGGGGTGGATGCCCTCCGCCGAATTGACCACGTGCGATCGCGAGGTCGATCGGGTTGAACGGTGCGGCGAGCACTCGGAACGCCACCTCGTGCGGACCGACTTCGGGCTCGTCGATTTCGGCCGGCTCGGGACTGTCGCCGACCTCGCGAACGACCGCTGCACGCATTCATGGCTCCTTGGTGGTCAACACGCGGATCAGATCTACGACAGGGAGCCTGGCGCGCCCCGACGGGGTCGCGCGGCCGCTGCGCCTCAAGTGAGTGCGTCGTAGCGATGGGCATCGGCGAACACGTCGATGCCCTGATACCCAGCAGTCACCCGGGCGATGTGCGGGACGTCATCGCCCACGTAGTACGTGTCGCCCACGCCGTAGCGCGTCACGACACCCTCGATCTCCATTTCTAGCGTGCCCGCAAGCACGACGCCCCACTGCGGCCCGTGCCGGTGCTCGGGGATCTCGAGGTCGTCGTGCATCGAGTAGAACATCGTCAGCACGTGGTCGCTCGGGACGATGCGAGCGTCAATCGCGAACGGGCTGTCCGGCCGCGGCAACTGCTGGATGAACTGCGGAAACTCGACGGTCACGGCCCCCTCCCGTGGACGAGCACGCCGAAGGGACGACCGTCATCCATGCCCGCAGAGCTCCCTGGCCGTGGCTGCCACACGCTCGACCGAAGGAACGTAGCGGGCTTCCAAGGTGGGCGAAAACGGTACCGGTGTATGCGGGCAGGTCAGGAGCCGGACGCCCGAGCGGAGCTCGCTCGGAATATGCTGCGCCACGAGTCCGGCGATGTCACCAGCGATTCCGCATCTCGGCGGACTCTCGTCCACCACGATCAATCGGTGCGTCTTCGCTACCGAGTCGAGGATCGACCTCTCGTCGAGCGGCGAGAGCGTCCTCGGGTCGACGACCTCTGCGTCGATGCCCTCGGCCGCGAGCAGATCAGCCGCCGCGAGGGCCCGCTCGACCATCGCCGCGATGGCGACGATCGTCACGTCCGAACCCTGCTTCACCACACGGGCCCGCCCGAGGTCGATCGCGTATCGACCTTCGGGCACGTCGGCCTTCTTCGGGTACAGGCTCATGTGCTCGAAGAAGAGGACCGGGTCGTCGTCGCGAATCGCCTGGGCCAGCAGTCCCTTCGCGTCGTAGGCATTGGAAGGGACAACGACCTTCAAGCCCGGGATGTGGGTGAAGAGCGAGTACAGGGTGTCTGAGTGTTGGCCCCCCGCACTCAGCCCGGCGCCCATGGCCATCCTGAGCACCATCGGCACGCCGGACTGGCCACCGAACATGTACCGGAGCTTTGCTGCCTGGTTCGCGATCTGGTCGAACGACAGCAGGGCGAAGTTCGACCACATCAGGTCGACCACGGGACGCATCCCGGCCACGGCCGCCCCGATCGCGGCGCCGACGAACCCCGCTTCGGAGATCGGCGTATCCCGGACCCGACGACCTCCGAACTTCTCGAACAGGCCCCGGGTGACGCCGAAGGTGCCGCCCATCGAGCCCTCGTAGGGAGCACCGAGTCCGGCCCCGCCCGCGACATCCTCGCCGAGGATGATCACGTTGGGGTCGGAGGCCATCTCGAGCTCGAGCGCTTCGCGCAGCGCGTCGAGCATGGAGATCTGCCGAGGTGCTTCAATGCTCATTGCACGACACCGGTTGGGGCGTAGACGTCACGCTCGACGCTCTCGGGGTCTGGCCACTCTGACTCGAGGGCCCAGTCAGCGGCCTGGTCGATACTCACGTCGACCGCCGACTCAAGCGCTTGAAGGTCGCCATCCGTAAATAGCCCTGAGGAAAGTAGCAGTGACCGGGCGTCGGCGATCGGATCGGAGATGCGCAGCTCCGCGACGTCCTCGTTCCGGTACTTTGCCGGATCGCCTACGAAGTGACCTTCGAATCGACGGGTCGTCACCTCGAGGAACGTCGGTCCGCTGCCGGCGCGGGCGCGCTCGATTGCAGCGCCCGCAGCCCTATGGACGTCGACGACGCTCGCCGCGTCCACGGTCACCCCTTCCATCGCGTACCCAGCCGCCCGGTCGGCGAGCCGGACGATGCTCGACGCGTAGCTCGCTGGCGTCGACTCGGCCCAGCCGTTGTTCTCGCACACGTAGACAATCGGCAACCGCCAGATCGACGCAAGGTTCATCGACTCGTGGAGGACACCCTGGTTCGCCGCACCATCGCCGAAGAAGGCGACCGCCACGGCGCGACTGCCGGAACACTGCGCCGCGAGCGCGGCGCCCGTCGCGATCCCGATCCCACCGCCGACGATCGCGTTCGCCCCAAGCATCCCTTTGCTGAAGTCGGCGACGTGCATCGAGCCGCCCCTTCCCCGACAAAGACCGTCCACTCTCCCCGCCACCTCGGCGAACATCGCCCGAAGGTCACAGCCCTTCGCTATGCAGTGACCGTGGCCCCGATGCGTGCTCGTGATCATGTCGGCGTCGTCGAGATGAGCGCAGACACCGACGGCTATCGCCTCCGATCCGGCGTATGAGTGAACGAAGCCCGGTATCTTCCCACGCCGGAACTCACGCGTGACCCGCTCCTCGAACCGGCGGATCGTGAGCATCGTCCGGTACAGCCCGAGGAGCTCCCCGGGCGCGAGGTTTCCGCTGCGATCGTCACTCGGCATGCCGCTCACTGTCCTTCCGAGCTGAGCGACAAGTACTCCGCCTCTGTTTCGGCGAGCAGGCCGACGACGCTCCCGATCGGGACGTCCGAGCCGGCCGCAACGACGATGTGCAGCCAACCTGGCGCCTCCGCCTCCACTTCCATCACGAGCTTCTCCGTCTCCATCTCGAAGAGCGCTCGGCCGCCCACGACCCGCTCGCCCTCCGAGACCAGCCAGCTCACCACGCGAACATCGCCGTCGTAGATCCCGCTCTTTGGGGCAATCACTTCACATGCCATCGCTAGCGTCTCCTCACAGCTCGGCGTCGTCGAGGTCCCGACGCAACGTGGCGCCGGTGATCAGATCGACAAGATCACGCGCTGTCGCGTTCGCGGTCTCGACGTCGCCGACCTTGCGGCCGTGGCGCAAGACGACGGCCCGATCGCAGACCTCGATCGCCTCCTGCATATTGTGGGTGATCAGCAACACAGCGACGCCCTTCGCAGCGAGCCTGCCGATCAGCTCGCGGACATTGCGCGACTGCTCGACGCCTAGGGCGGCCGAGGGCTCGTCCAAGATGACGATGTGGCTCCCCCAAGCCGCTGCTCTACCCACTGCGATGGCCTGACGTTGGCCACCCGAAAGGCGGTCGACCGGCATCTTTACCGAGGAGAGCGTGACGTTCAGCTCCCTCAAAATGTCTAGAGACTCCGCGATCATTTGGCGCTTTCGCAACCATCCGACAGGATGCAGTGCTCTCGGGCCACCGACGCGCTCGCGGTTCAGAAAGAGATTCTCCGCGACGTTCAGCGCCGGGACCAATGCGAGGTCCTGGTGGACGGTCTCGATCCCGAGCGAGCGCGCCGCCTGTGGCGACTCGATGCTCACCTCACGGTCGTCGACGAGGATCGATCCGGAGTCCGGCAGCTCGCTACCCGACACGCACTTCACGAGCGTGCTCTTGCCGGCCCCGTTGTCGCCGAGCAGGCCGAGCACGGAACCGCGCCGGAGCGTAAAGCTGACGTCGACCAGCGCCTGAACGGGCCCGTACGACTTGGTGAGCCCGCGGACCTCGAGACCGGGAGCCGAGGCGGAGGATTCAGCCGGCATGGACACTCGTCACCGTCGCGGTACAGGAGAGCGGGTTGTCCGCGGGCTGCGTCGGCGTCGCCGACCAGTTCGCCGAACCATGGGCAGCAACGCTCGTCGGAGGGACCATTGCACTGCGCAGTACGGCGCCGCTCACGCTCAGCCAGGTGACCTTTAGGGTTACGACGACGTGCGCACCCGAGACGTTCGTGATCTGGCCGGATGCGCTCTTTGTGGCACACGTCGACGCCAAGGCGCTCACCGACTCCGAGAGCGAGAGGGTGCTCTGGGTCCCCGGCAGCGAGCAACCAAACAGGAGCGTGCCGGCCAGCGCCACGAAAAGAACACCACGGCGGAAACGACGTCGTTCGGAAATCGCGATCTTTGCCCCGGGGCCAACCCGTCGCTCTTGGTCTTCAGCGCGCACGGCGAGCCCTTCCCCGTCGCTGCGTGAGCGCGTTCATCGCTGCGGCGAGGACGAGCGCGACCCCCGAGCTCACCTGTGACCAATACGGCGCAACCCCGAGGAGTAGGAGCCCATTGTTCAGTACGCCGATGAAGAGCACTGCCGCCACGACGCCAAGCATCGACCCAGATCCCCCGGTGAACGCTACGCCGCCGAGGAGGACTGCGCTGATGACGTTGAGCTCGAGACCCTGGCCGAGGATCGGCGGCGCCGAACTGAGTTCGGAGGCAAGAATCATAGAGGAGAGTGCCGCGGCGAGCCCGCTCAGCACGTAGAGGCCAACGACGATCGTCTTTACGCGGATCCCGACCCGGTAGGCCGCCGGTCGGTTGCTCCCGATCGCGATGACGTGCCGACCCCAGCGGGTGCGATAGAGGAAGAGGGCGCCGAGAACGAACGCCACGACGCAGATGACGATCGGCACTGGGACGTCGATTCCGTTCACCTGGCCCTGACCGAGAAGGGCGAACGTGTTGGAGAAGCCATCCGGAATCTGTCCGTTCGCGACGACGAGTGCAACGCCCCCGAGCGCTCCGTAGAACCCCAGCGTGACCACCATCGTCGGGAACTTGAAGACCATGATCAAGACGCCCTGGAGCGCGCCAATGATCGCTCCTGTGGCGAGGCCCATGCCGCCGGCGAACCAGACGCCGTGCGACTGCAGAAGCAGGCCAACCGTCACGGCGACGAGCGACGCGAGTGAACCGACCGCGAAATCGATGAAGCCTGAGAGGACGAGCAGGGTCTCTGGAACGGCGATGATGCCGATCGAGGCGACCTGCGTGAGTACCAGCTTGAAGTTGGAGATCTCGAGGAAGTTGGTGGCCCGGACCGAGAAGACGATGCACTCGATGACGAGCGCGACGAGAATGACATGGCGGACGAGCCAAGCGTTCGCGGCAAAGTGCCGACCGTTCGAGCGCGACCCGACCACGCTTCGCTCGCGCGCTACGCCAACGGTCACAGGACCATTCCCTTTCTCGTTCAGACGATCATCTGCGTTCGAGCCGGGTGCCCGCCCGCGAGAACTCGTGGGCGGGCACCCGGCTTGCTTGTCCTATCCCGCCTATCCCTGCCTATCCTGCCTTCACCGTCGCTGCATACAGGTTGAGTAGTTGCTGCGCAGCAGACGGCGTGGTCACCAGCTCATAATTGAGGAACAGGCTCGTCGCCCGATGCCTGGCGAGAATCTCCGCCGGTAGCTGGGCGACGGCCTTGCCGATCGACGTGAGCACAAGTGCGCCCGATGCACGGTAGATGCCGTCCGTGCCACCATTTTTGGCAATGAGCTGCAGCGCAGCATTCTCCCCGTCCATGCCTGCGACGTAGACGAGCGACGGATCACGATGCGTTGTGGCAATCTGCTGAACGAGGGCCTGGTCCGCGCCAATCACCACGTCGTCATCGACACCGATGACCATGTTGATGTTCGGGTTCTTCTGCAGGAGTGTCTGCATCCCGGTGTACCCGACCGCGGCCGCCGCGCCGACCGCCTCGAGCGGCTGCACGCCAGTCGCCTTGGTGATGATCGATCGGATGGGGTCGGTGCGCTCCGTGCAGGGGGCGCCGCACTGGTCATAGGTAAAGAGCGCCCACGAAAACGGCTGGCCACCCGAGAAGTGTGCCTTGTACCAAGCAACGGCATTCGCCGCGACGGCGTCTGCACCAGCGACATTGCTGTACTGGATCGACGCCGAGCTCCCGTAGACTGGCTCCGAGTAGCCGACAACGACGATATGGTGCGCTTCGGCCTGCTTGAGGACGCCCTTGACTTCGGACAACCCGCACAGCGGGAGCACCACGATCGCCTGCACCTTCAACTGCACGAAGTCTTGCAGGTTCTGCACCTGCTTCGTGCAGCTCCCGTCCGCGTCGCCCTGGATGAACTGGTAGCCGAGCTTCTGGGCCTCCCTCCTCGCCGGATCGGCGATAAGCGGATAGATGCCTGAGGTCTCGTTGCCGTAGCTGAAGGCGATGACGCCCTTTGAAGGGGTTGCTCCCGCTCCGCCCGATAGCAAGCCGCTCGCTGTGAGCGCGCCAGTGACGAGGGCGACACTTAGTCCGATAACGGACCACCGCCGAGTAGGTCTCATGACTCAACCTCCTACGTAGTTGTGATGAACTTTTGGTGAACTGCGGTGGTGCTGCTCGGGCTGCGCCCCGCTCCCTGCACCGCTCAGGTCGGCTGTCCTATCCGTGGAGAACCTCGCAGGCCACACAATGCCGAGCAGTCGCGGCTCGACTCACAGGTCCGAGCGCCGTTACCCCATCGCCAATTCGCGCCGTGCTCGCTCGGATTCGAAGTACTGCTTGTACGACATAACGGGAATGTCCTTCGAGAGTGCATACTCGAGAAAGCGGCGTATCCACGCCCGTTCTGCCTCCTTGTAGTGCAGCACCGCCCAGTCGTGGAAGCACACGCCGTAGACGAGGTTCTTTTCGGCGATCTCGTCGACGGCAGCCGTGAGCACCTGGACATAGCCGTCGGCGTCATCGCGCCCGAACTGCTCGAACCAGGTGCCGTCGAGCCAACCCTGGAACGGCATCTCGAGGAGATCTGGGTACCCCTGAGATTCGTACCAGAAGGGCTGATGCTCGAAGGGCGTCGGATTGCCGCCCTCGCCATTGCGGCCCCACGAGCTGACGAAGCGGATGCCCGACCTCCACAGCATCTCGAGCGCCTGCGGTTGGTCGCTGACGCCCAGGTGATAGCCGTGTGGGGTCCGGAGGCCGATGCACTCCACGTCCAGGTAGCGCTCGAGGAGCTGTGAGGTCGCCTGTACCTCGTGCTCGAGCGCTTCGAGCGTCGACTGGCGGAAGCCGCCGCCTCGCCAATCGTCCGGCTTGAACAGCACGTGGCTGTAGGTGTGCTGCTGGATGTCGAAGAGCTCGTTCGCAGCCGCGCGCCGCAGAGCCGGCAGATTGTGCAGGAGCGTCTTGCCGCAGACGAAGAGCGTCGCGGGTGCCCCCAGGTCCTCGTGGATCGCCGTGATGACCTCGAGACCCTTCGTGCAGCTCTCCGGTTCGAGGGCGGTCGCCATCCCGTGGTTCGGGATCCTGGCGAGTCCCTCGCCGATCGCGAACGACTCGACGTCGTAGCCGATGAGGATTGCGCTCATCTGCCGTCACCCCGAGACGGGCCAGTCGGCACGTGACGATCCCCGAGCTCACTGGTCTCGCCGCCTTCGGACATTGCGTCCTGCCGCGCGTACCAGCTGTGGATCGACGCTTGGGTGAGGCTGAGGTGACGTTCCAGCTCCGCGGCCACCCCGTCAGCGTCACCGGCCAAGAAGAGCTCGCAAAGGCGGTGGTGTTGGCTCTGTCCGACCGGCCCGCTGTGGAACGCCTTCATGGCGAGGCGCACGTAGCGACCCGTTCGTTGCCAGATGCCCTGGAGTACTCGTTCGATCTCGTCCGTGGCGCCGGGCGCCAGCAGGCTCCAGTGAAAATGCCGATGCAAGGCCTCGAACTCGTCGCGCTCGTCGGTGTCGTAGATTCGGTCCAGCAGCTCGACATCGGCCGCGACCTGATGTAGCGACTCCGGCGTGTGCCGCTCAACGGCTCGCCGCGCCACGCCGATCTCGATCAGGCGTCGGAGGTCGTAGAGGTCGTCAAGCTGCTTGAGCGACATGCTCGCTGCTCTGGCGCCGCGGTGCGGTTCGCTCTCGACGAGCGCCTCGGCCTCAAGGCGACGTATTGCTTCCCGGATGGGGATCTGGGACACGCCGTAGCGGCTCTGGAGCTCGGCGACCCGGATCCGCGCACCTGCTGGGATCCGACCGGTGAGAATTGCCTGGCGTAGCCGCTCGGCTAGCTCGTCGACGAGCGAACGCGGCATCGGATCCATGTCGGTCACGCGCTCACTCCTGATATCCCTCGAGCGGTTGCACCAGGATGCCTCCGTCCACCTGGAGCAGCGCACCGGTGATGAACGAGGCAAGATCGCTGACCAGGAACGTGACCGCCTTCGCCACATCGTCTGGCGTGCACAGGGAACCCATCGGCGTGCGCGCGGCAATGCCGGCCCACTGCGCCTCGACGTCAATACCTTCCTCGGCGCCGTCCTCGATGAGCGCGAGCGCGCCCTCGGTCATCGATGCACCAGGACAGACCGCGTTCACTCGGATCTGTTGCGACGCGAGTTCCATCGCGAGACTCCGCGTGAGCCCGGCGACCGCGTGCTTCGACGTCGTGTAGTGGACGAGGCCCTGCGCCGAGGGTCGCATGGCGTCGACCGACGCAACGTTGACGATGGCGCGCCAACGGTCGGACATCGTGGGCTTGGACCTCGCGAACGCCTGAGCGCAGAGGAACGCGCCGAGCACGTTGACCTCCTGGATCCGCATGAACTCCTCAGGCGCCATCGCGTCAACGAGCACGTTGGAGAACACACCCGCGTTGTTGACGAGGATGTCATGGCTCCCGGAGGCGAACAGCGAGCGAACGTCCTCCTGATCGCGTACGTCGCACGCGCGCCCCGCTGCGTCCCCGCCATCGGCGCGGATCTCGGACGCGACGCCCTCCGCGGTCTTCGCGTTGCGATCGGCGACCGTGACCGTCGAACCCGCCTCCGCCAAGCGCCGCGCGATCGCCGCACCGAAGCCTTGTCCGGCCCCGGTGACGACGGCTCGCAGCCCGGACAGGTCAAGACACTCGACAAGCGTGCGCTCAGCCATGATCCGAACCTGCACCGGCGTCTCCGGCGACGGACTCCGGCCTGCGGTAGAGCCTGGGCGTCAAGAGGTGGGTCCTCTCGAATCCCATCCGCACGCGCTCGCGGGCCGGCGGTCGCCACGACTGCACGATCTCGCCGCCCTTGATGATGCTCTTCAGCGACGAGCGGTCCTGCAAGACTCGAACGTCCTCGTCGGGGCGGCCGTCGACCAACAGGACGTCGGCCATCTTCCCGACAGACAGCGTGCCGATCCGGTCGCGCCACGGCGGAATCGTGATCGCGGCGTTACGCGTCATACACAAGAGGGCGTCGAAGGAGGACATGTCGAGCCGCTCGACGAAGATGGCCATCTCCCGCGCGTGCCATTCGCCGTACGGGGTCATGGCGAAGCCCGATTCCGAGCCTGCGATGAGTATTGCGCCGCCCTGCCAGGCGCGCCGCAGAACCTCGCTCGCCGCGTCGAGCTCACGCTCGAGGTGGCTGAGCGCCGTCGGCGAGAGCACCGATCCGACCGCATTGGCCTCGAGCGTGTTCACGAGGAGCGTGAGCGCGGGGAGGATCGGGATCTGGCGCTCCAGCACGAGGTCGAGCCCCTTGTCGTCCATGAACGACGCATGCATGATCCAGTCAAAACCGGCTTCTGCGGCATCGATCACCGATTGACGCGATCGAGCGTGGATCGCGGCGGGTCGCTGGAGCCGGTGCGCTTCGTCGACCGCGAGCTCGAGCTCCTCGAGCCGGAACGCCCCGAACTCGTCCGAGGCAACCCCCGATCCGGCCAGCTTGATCAGATCGACCCCGTCCTTCACCTCGCGTCGGATCTCTTCGAGAAGCTCGGCATTGCTCGATACGAGCTTGCCAATGCCGAATCGAGGTATCCCGAGCCAGCTCGGGAAGGGGTCGCCGATGCCCTGCGGCGAGGTGATCTGCCGGCCGGCCGCCGCGAAACGGGGACCTTGGACGAGGCCGGCGGAGACCGCGTCGCGAACAGCGACGCTCACCGGATAATACCCACCTGGGTCGCACGCGCTGGTGACACCGGCGAGCAGTGCCTTCTCGGCGTCGGCAGCCGCGCGAATCGCTCGAAACTCGCCGGCAGCGTAGACCGCGAGCTCCTCCTCCGACGTTGCCTCGCCGAAGCTGATGTGCATGTGACCATCGACCATCCCCGGCAAGACGGTGAGTCCCGTAGCGTCGATGTGCTCGAAAGTCGGTGTGAGGTACTCCGGCGGCATCGCCGCGGTCGCGCCGACCCACGCGATCTCCTCACCGACGGTAACCACGGTGCCGTCCTCGATCACCGATGTGTCCTCGCAGGTCAACACGCGTCCACCGGCGATGCGAAGCCCGGAGCGTTCATGCATGATCGCGGCCCTAGAACGGCACGATCGGAAAGTAGCGGCCGCCGATCGGCTCGCCGAGTGGGACGCCGACCTCCTCGTCGGTGTAGTTGTAGGCGTAACGACGCGACCCCAGCCAGATCGTCCCGTCGCCGACATAGCGGATGACAAACGCTCGTCGAGGCCGATCGGTCGTATTGGCTCCCGACGCGTGCCACGTCATCGAGTGGTGGAAGGACACCTCACCCGCTTGCAGCTCCATGACCTCCACGGGCAGGCCTGCCGCGTCTGGGTCCGTCACCGCTTGGACGCCGGCGGCGCGCTGCTCGCCGAGATACGAGCTTCCCGTCCCGAAGTTCGCTGGGAGTCGCTCGCCGAGCAGGTGGCTCCCCGACGCGAATTGCACTGCGCCGTTAGCCAGCGTGACGTCGTCGAGCGCGATCCACGCGGTCACGGCGTTCGGCTGAGCGAGCGGCCAGTACGAGTAGTCCTGATGCCACTGGAGCACGCCTCCCTTGAGGGGCTCCTTATAAAGGGCGTTGTCCTCGAACAGACGCACCTGGCGGGCGCCGACAAGCTGCGCGGCCCACCGCGCCAGGGTCGGCTCGAACGCGATCGATCGGAACGTGAGCTCCCAGAGCCACAGATTGAAGAGGAAACCAACGCTCTTGCCCGGCTCGAGCATCGCCGACCGTTCGTCGTCGGGCCAGAGCTCGGGGTCCAACAGGTCGTACGACCGGCCCTCGTCCTGTTCCCGCCGGCGTGCCGAGTCGAACGCCTCGAGTACTTCGGCTACCCGGTCGGCACTGAGGATCCGGCCGATCTTCACGTACCCGTTGGTGGCGAAGCTCGCGATCTCATCAGTGGTGAGCCGTGAGCCACGCACCGCGTGGACTGCCGTTTCCGACCCCACCATGACCGCTCTCCCGTCGATGTTGGACTTTCGATAGATTATAAATTAGAATTTCTATTGTCAAGGGAGGTGCTGGGATGTCTGGATACGTCTTCCGACCACACGAGACCCCGCCAAGTGACACGAGTGGAACGCCCTTCTCTGCGCTCGACGTACGCGAGATGATCGGCAGCGCGCAGAACGGCGCCCAGCTCACGATGGTCGGCCAGACGACCTATCCCCTCGGAGGCGTCGGACACGAGGCGCATATCCACCCCGATGCAGAGGAGACGCTCGTGGTCGTCTCCGGACGCGGCCGGCACCAAGTCGGCGACGAGGTCTTCCACATCGTGGAGGGTGACGTGGTCTTCATCCCTCGTGGCGCGGTCCACGCCACCGTCTCGGCGCCCGACGAGGACCTGGTAGCGGTCTGGGTGCTCGGCGGCGCTGCCTCGCTCGACGATGCGGGCTATGTGCCGGCGGCCGGAGAAGGCTTGTTGTGAACTTCGAACGCCCTGGGTCCGCGGGCGACCTGCTCGGACGGTATCTGGGACGCGAGGTGTCGCCCGTCGAAGTGGTGACGGAGGCGCTGCAGCGGATCGAGGCGCTCGACGGTGGTATCGGCGCGTTCCGCGCGATCTTCGCCGATCGTGCACTTGGTGAAGCGGCCGATCGCGCGAAGGCGCTCCGGGACGGCGAACCCGCCGGGCCGCTACACGGCGTGCCCGTCGCTGTGAAGGAGCTGATCGACGTCGAAGGCGCACCGGGAACCTATGGTTCGCGCGCGCTGGTAGGACGCGTTCACACGCGAGACGCCGCTGCGGTAACCCGCCTGTGTGCGGCGGGAGCCATCGTCATCGGCACGACCCGCTCGCACGAGTTCGGGTGGGGGATCACCACCCAGCACGAGCTCGATGGCGGCACCCGCAATCCGTGGGACAGCGCTCGCGTCCCCGGCGGTTCGAGCGGCGGCTCGGCCGCGGCGGTGGCTGCGGGGATGGTGCCGCTCGCACTCGGGAGCGATACGGGCGGCTCGATTCGGATACCTGCCTCGTACTGCGGGGTCGCGGGGCTGAAGCCGACCTACGGTTCGATCAGCTCCGAGGGCGTCGTGCCACTCGCCCCTTCACTCGACCACGTCGGTCCAATCGCCGCACGCATCGAGGACCTCTGGCGAGCGTGGCACGTGCTGGCGGACCGTCACCCCGATCGCCGCGGCCGTGGACCCGGGTGGATGCTGCCGTTGGAGAAGATCCGCGGATTGCGTGTGGGCATCGCTCCCGAGCTCAACGACCCGCCACTCAACCCGTCCGTCCAGGCCCGATTCCACGCCGCCCTCGCCGTTCTTTCGCAGAGCGGCTGTCCGGTCATGGTCGTGGCCCTGGGCTCGGCGGCGCACTTGCGGTCGACGTTCGCCACGATCCAGATGGTCGAGGCGTTCCACTCGCACAGCCGCGTCATCGGTACCTACCCGTCTCGAGCCGCCGACTACGGGACAGATGTGCGCGGCAGACTCGAGGCTGCCGCCAAAGTGGGCCTTGTCGAATATCTCGACGCCCGGGATGCGGCGCGGGCGGCGCGGCTCCGCTTCGAGCACGCTCTCGCCACGGTCGACGTCCTACTTACGCCGGTCGCAGCTGGCGGACCGTCGACCGTCGACCGTCCGGAGGTCGTCGAGCATCTCGGCCGCACCGTGGAGTTTCGAGACCTCGTGATGAACTACACGACGCCGCAGAACCTCACGGGATTGCCGGCGTGCAGCGTCGCCGTCGGGCTCGACGACGAAGGCCTCCCCGTCGGGGTGCAGCTGACCGCCGCAGCAGGACGTGAAGCGACGGTCCTCCTCGTCGCTGCAGTGCTCCAGAACGCACTGCCCCTTCCGCCGGTGCCGATCTCTGCATGCGCGGCCGCGAAGACCGACCTGGCGTCACCTCCCATCCGGTGAACACGCGCCAGAGCAGGCCGCAATCGAGTTGACCATGGTGCTCGGATCCGTGCGCACCGCGCGCCCGGAGGCCGAGCCGATCCTCATCGAGCGAGCCGCGATCGCGGGACCTCGACCGAGTTCCACATATCAACGACGACCGAAGGATCAGCGATGCCCACACTGCGCGTCTCTACTGGCGTCACCTTGTACTACGAGTCCCACGGCGACGCCGACGGCACGCCCGTCCTGTTCGTCCGTGGAACGGGCGCGGACAGCTCCCGTTGGATGCACCAGGTGAACGAGTACGTTCCCAGCTACCGATGTCTGATCTTCGACAACCGCGGCTGCGGCAAGAGCGAGGCGCCCGAGGGCCCGTACACGGTGCCGATGATGGCCGATGACACGCTGGCGCTCCTAGATGCCCTCGACATCGAGCGCGTGCATCTCTCCGGACTTTCCCTCGGAGGTGCGATTGCCCAGGAGATGGTCTTGCGATCCCCGCAGCGGGTCGAGACGCTGCAGCTGCACGGCACGTGGGCACGGACGGAGGGCTACGCCGAGTTGTATTTCGACATGGCGGCGCGTTTCCTCGAGGTCGGCGGTACGGATCTGTACTACGAAGGAACGCTCCTGTATCTATTCCCGCCTGACTTCTTCAACGAGCACCCCGATCGAGCGGGCGAGATCCTCGCCGACATGAAGTCGAACTCGTCGCCACTCGCAGGACTCGTCAGTCAGATCCATGCCAACCGCACCCATGACACGCTCGCTCGGCTTGGCGAGGTCGCGGTCCCGACGCTCATCACGGTCGGCGAGCTCGACATGTGCCTCCCCCCATATTTCTCGCGCCAGCTGCACGAGACGATCGCGGGATCAGAGCTCGTGGTCTTCCCAGGCGGCTCGCACCTGTTCGGGATTCAGGACCCGACGACCTTCAATCGGGTAACCCTCGACTGGCTCGCCAAGCATGCGCGGCGTCCTCGGAGCGACACCGATTGATCGCGACGTCGGAGTGGCCCTCGGTCACGGTGCGGAATCACGAGCGTCGGCCGTAGAGCAAGAAGGCGCCTTCAGGATGTCCGTTGATGTCCGGGATCGTTCATTCACAGTGATGTCCGGGATCGTTCATTCATAGCCTCTGACGGATTGCGCTATCCCAACGAGAGAACGAACTTGTGATTCTCGAACTTCGGCCAGATCCGCCACAACAACGATCGCCGCGTCATCCATCGACTTGCCCAGCTCGCGCTCGTCCTCGTCTTCCTCATCGCTGCCAAGCTCATCGACTGGCAGGGCCGGTGGCGCCGATCGGAGGGCCTATCCGCGCAATGTCTAGCCGGCGACTCCGATCGAGAACTCAGACCCAGCATCGAGCATGGCGTTGAACAGGTACTGGCCCACCGAACGGTCGCCGTGGACGAGGTACGAGCGGACGCCTTCGACGTCGTCCCGGGCGACCTCACAGACGACCCGGGCGACCGAGCTCCGAAAGACCGATCCGTTCGGCGTGGCCCGGCCAGACAGGTCGATAGCGCAGAGTTTCTCGAGGACGCGATTCGAGTCGGCCCCCGTCAGCCGGACAAGGAACCCGCCATGGGTGACGTCAAGGACGCTCGTCAGCTCCCCCTCGTCGCCCGCACCATGCCCGGCGCCTACGGCGTCGAGCTGTTCGACGATGCTCGGTCGGGTGCCCGCTGGTGCGACGAGCAGCCACTCGTCCGGCCCCGAATGGAGAACAAGTGTTCCGTCGCCGTCGTGGCGCGTCCTCCCCAAGGGGCAGGCGAGAAGCCTCGAGAAGGCCGAGCCAGGGGTGGCTCGGATGAGCATCTTGGCGAAGGGGGTGAGGTCGACGAGGTCGAGGACTCCGGTTCCCCTGGCGCCCGAGACTTCCCAACCTCGATGGCGGCGCACCGGCTCGTAGGGGCGGATCGGCAAACGGGCGATCGGGTCGGACGCCGGCACGTTACCCACGAAGACGGCTCCCCTCGGGGTCGAGGTGGGCGTGGTGCTCCGTCACCGTGGCTGGCACGCGCCGGCCGTCGGGAAGCTTGACGGCCACCGATGTACCTGCCTCGGCGAGGCGCGCGGAGACGAGGGCAAGGCAGATCGACCGTCCGAGCGTGCGGGAGAATCGGGCCGAGGTGATCCTGCCCTCGATCATGTTGTCCCCGCTCACGATCTGGCTCGCCTCGGGGGGGACGAGGTTCGCATCGGCCGGCTGGAGCCCGACGAGGCGCATGCCGTCCTCGCGGGCGTGTTCCCAGGCGAGCTCAGGCTTGCCGGCGAAGTCCTCCTTGTCGAGCTTCACCAGCAAGTCGAGCCCCGCGCTAAAGGCCTGGGTGACACCGTCGGTGTCCTGGCCAACGATGAGGTGGCCCTTCTCGAGGCGCATGATGCGCTGTGCCTCGAGCCCGAACGGCCCGACGCCGAGGTCGCGACCTTCGGACAAGAGCCGCTCCCAGACGAACAGGCCGTACCCGGCCGGCACGTGGACCTCGAAGCTCAGCTCGCCGGTGAACCCGATCCGCCACATGTGGCATCCCGGCACGCCGGCGATCGTCCCCGTGCGCACCTGCATGTAGGCGAACGCCTCGGGCGCGAGGTCGACGTCGTCCACGAGGCGGGCGAGCAGCTCACGTGATCTCGGGCCGGCGACGTTGATGCTGGCGTAGGCCGAGACCATCGAGGTGACGTGCACCCGCCACGAGGTAAACGTCGTCTGCAGCCAGGTTTCGATCCATTCCTGCACGGCGCTAGCGCCAGAGCTCGTAGTGGACATGAAGTAGTGGTCCGGCCCAAGATGGCCGGTCACCCCGTCGTCCATGACGACGCCGTCCTCGCTGCACATCAGCCCATAGCGCACCGAGCCAACGTCGAGCTTCGACCACTTGTTGACGTAGAGGAAGTTGAGGAGCTTCGGGACGTCCGGCCCACGCAGGTCGAGCTTGCCGAGCGGCGTGACGTCGATGAGGCCGACGTTCTGGCGCACGTTCCACACCTCGGCGGCCGGGTCGCCGTAGTGCTCGGGCCGGATCCACTGGCCCGCCACGATGGGCTTCGCGCCGTGCGCCTCGTGCCAGGGTTGTATCGGCGAGTACCGGACCGGCTCGAGGATCCGCCCCGCGAGCGCCCCCAGGGTGATCGGCACATAGGGAGGCCGCCATACGGTCGTGCCGGTTTCGGCGATGGTGCGCCCCGTCGCCTCGGCGAGAACGGCGACGGTGTTGATCGTCTCGAGCTTGCCCTGTGAAGGCCCCATCGTCGCCGTGGTGTAGCGCTTCAAAAGCTCGACCGAGTCGTACCCTTCCCTTGCGGCGGCAATGAGGTCCTTTGACGAGACGTCCTCGGAGTAGTCGACGATCCCGTGGGTCCGTGCCCGGAAGAGCGCAGGATGTGGTGCCGGCTCGAGCAGGGGAATCTCCAGCGGCTCGCCAGTCTGAAGCGCACGGTTGCCAGCCGCCGAGCCGGCGGCGTGTCCGTGGGCAACGAGCGCCTCGATCGGGCCGTCGCCCACGATGCCTCCCGTGACCAACACATCGTCAGGCAGCCCTCCGCCGGGGACGAATCGAGCCGCCCGCTCGTCGTAGCGGGGGGTGTCGCCGGCCATGTTGAGCAGCAACGTCGGCGCTGTCCATCCCACGGCCGTCACCAGCAAGTCACACCCGATCTTCGAGCCGTCCCCAAGCTCGACGGACTCCACCCGGCCTTTGCCCCGGGCCCGGATGAGCTCACCGCCCGAGCGGGCGTCGACGACGCGGGCGAGCTCCACGCCCGCGCGACCCAGATCCTCTGCGGCCTCGAGACCGTCGTCGTTGCCGGTGAAGACGACGGCGCGCTGGCCCGGCTTCACGGCGTACAGGTTGACGAGCCGTCGCGCGGCGGTCGAGAGCACGACGCCAGGAAGATCGTTTCCCGCGAAGACATAGGGCCGCTCGATCAGGCCGGGGGCGACGACGAGCGCCTTGGCACGAGCCTTGACGAGGCGCTCGGTGACGTGCGGCAGCCCTCGTTGGAGGACGGCGATCCAGTTCTCCTCGTAGCGACCCGTCACCGCCGAGTCGACGAGCACCTCGATCGAGGGCCGAGCCCGAACAGCCGCCCGGAGCTCGGCAAGAACGCGAAGGTCGGCGACCCCGCCGAAGCGCAGGTGGCCGCCGAGCTCGTGCTCCTCCTCGACGAGCATGACGTCGGCGCCAACATCCGCGGCCGCCACGGCTGCAGCCATGCCGGCTGGGCCGCCCCCGGCAACGAGGACGTCTGGGTGGGCGTACCGCTTGTCGTACTCCCCGTGCACACAGCCCGGGGCGATCCGGCCCCCGGAGGCGAAGCGCTGGAGCACCTTCTCATAGGTCGGCCAGAGCCGCTGTGGCTTCATGAAGGTCTTGTAGTAGAAGCCGGCCCCGATGAACCGGCCGACGAGCTGGTTGGCCGCGCCCATGTCGAAGCGTAGGGACGGCCATGCGTTCTGGGTGCGGACCACCATCCCCGACGTCGCCTTGCGGTGGGCGGCGCGGACGTTCGGCTCGTCACCCACCTGTAGGAGACAGCCGGGATCATGGAACGTTGCCGTCAACAGGCCGCGGGGACGGTGATACTTGAAGCTCCGCGAGAAGACCCGCTCGCCGCCGGCAGCGAGTGCCGACACGATCGTGTCGCCTTCGAAGCCGCGGCACTCGGCCCCGTTGAAGGTGAAGCTGTACGCCAAGTTGCGGTCGATCACCTCGCCGGGCTGCGGGCCGAGGCGCATGCTCGCCGTGCCCGTCCGGCGGGCGCGGGCCATCACGTCTCCTCCCCGGCGACGTGGTCGCTGCCGAAGCGGCGGGTCGAGCGCACCTCGTTCGTCACCGTGTGGCGCTCGGCGTGGAAGAACTTCCGACAGCCCGAGGCGTGATACCACGTCTCGGTCGTCCACCCGGCCGGGTTGCGCTTCTCGTAGAGATAGCGGCGCCATTCGGCTGGCTCCACGCCGGCGACCGGCGGGCGCACCGTCACCTCCCCGCGGTAGGAGAATTCGTTCGAGTTCCGTGGCCCACAGTACGGGCATGGCAGCAGGATCATCTTCTCAGTGGCCGACCGCTGCGGCGCCCCGCTCGCTCGCGAGGCGGCCCTCGGCGAAGCGGGCAAGGTCAAAGGCGGCGATCAATTTGGGGAGCTTTCCAGTAGCGACGAGCTCTGCCATCGCCTCGCCGGCGGCGGGACCGGCCTTGAAGCCGTAGGTGCCCCAGCCGACGTCGACGAGGAAGCCCTTGACTTCGGTAACACCCATGATCGGCGAGAAGTCCGGCGTGATGTCGCACAGGCCCGCCCATTGGCGCAGCACGCGCAGCTTCGAGATCGACGGCATCAGCTCGAGAACGTGGGAGGCAAGCTCCTCGGTGAACTCGAGCGACCCGCGCATCGAGTACGAGGCGTAGGGGTCTGTGCTGGCGCCAAAGACGAGCTCGCCGCGATCGGTCTGGCTCACGTAGACGTGCAGGCTCCCCGAGACGACGACCGCCCCGAGGAACATCTTCACGGGCTCTGTGACCGCCGCCTGGAGCGGATGGGTGATGATCGGCAGCCGGACACCCGCCATCTCACTCACGAGGCTCGCCCACCCAGCCGTGCAGTTGAGCACCACCGGCGTCGAGACGTCGCCCCGGCTCGTCGAGACGCCTGTCACGCGCCCAGACTCGGTCCGGATGCCGAGTACCTCGGTGTTCTGATGGATCTGCACGCCGAGCGCGTCCGCAGCCCTCGCATATCCCCAATTGACGGCGTCGTGACGGATGATGCCGCCCGGAGGGTGGTAGAGGGCGCCGAGTATCGGATAGCGCGTCTGTTCCGACACGTCCATGAACGGCACGAGCCGCTTGATCTCCGCGGGTGCGATGAGCTCGGAGTCGACACCCTGCAGCTTGTTCACCTCGGCCCGCCAACGCATCGTGCGGAGCGAGCCGTCGTTGTGGGCGAGGGTGAGGTGCCCGCGTGGGGCGAACATGACGTTGAAGTTGAGGTCGGTAGCCAGATTCTGGTAGAGGTGCACGGAGCGGGCGTAGAAGCGGACCCCCTCCGGCGTGAGGTAGTTGGAGCGGAGGATCGCCGTGTTGCGTCCCGAGCCGCCGCCTCCCACGTAGCCTTTGTCGAGCACCGCCACCCGCCGCACGCCGTGGTTGGCGGCCAGGTAGTACGCCGTCGCGAGCCCGTGCACACCAGCGCCGATGATGACGACGTCGTAGGTTCCCTCGAGGTCGACCGAGCGCCAGACCCTCGGCCACTCCTCGTGTGTGAGCCCGTGACGGAGCAGGCCAAGCGCCGAGTACCTAGCGGGCCGGCGGGCACTTCGTGGGCTGGACGCCGTTCGCGTCGCGACGCTCGCTCCAAGGAGCCCGTGGGCGCGGCGCCGGTCGCCCGGCTGTCCCCGCTCTCCTCGCCCCACCGAGTCCCTCCTCCGATCGACCGTCACTGACGCTAACAACTACAAGAAACATTGTCCACTAGTAGTGAACCGTCCGCGCTCAACCGATCGCCCGCCGGTGGCGCTTCGGTCAGAACAGGGTGAGGTAGCGCCGCACCTCCGACTCGCTCACCTCGGCGTGCCACGCGAGGAACTCGTCCCGCTTGACCTTGGCGTAGTAGTCGACGTAGTCGCCATCGCGGGTCTTGCCAAGCGCGGCCCGCAGCACTTGGTCTTCCACGAGCTCATCGACGGCGTGCAAGAGCGTCGGAGGCATGGCCTCGATCCCCCGCGCGGCGACGTCGTCCCGGGAGAGTTGGTAGAGGTTCTCGACGTTCGGCTCCCCCGGGTCAAGGCGCCGGTCGATGCCGTCCAGCCCGGCCGCGAGCTGGGCCGCCACGGCGAGGTAGGGATTGGCCGCCCCGTCACAGGCACGGTTCTCGACGCGACCGCCACTCGGAACACGCAACATCTGGGTTCGATTGTTGCCACCGTAGGTGGCATAGGCCGGGGCCCAAGTGGCGCCAGAGGCCGGTGCGCCGACTCCCATGCGTTTGTAGGAGTTCACGGTCGGACACGTCACCGCCGCCAGCGCTCGCGCATGGTCGATTAGCCCACCGATGTAGTGGTAGGCGGTCTCCGAGAGCCCGAGGCCCCGCGGGTCTTCGGCGTCGACAAAGAGCTCGGCGCCGCTCTCCTTGTCCCACAGGCTCGAGTGCAGGTGGAGGCCATTGCCGGTCAGATTGGCGAAGGGCTTCGGCATGAAGGTGGCAGCGAGACCCGCCTGGTGGGCGAGGGTGTGGACCATGTAGCGGAAGAAGATGAGCCGGTCCGCGCTCGTGAGGGCATCGGCATAGCGGAAGTTCTGCTCGAACTGGCCGTTCGCGTCCTCGTGGTCGTTCGCATAGTTCGCCCAGCCGAGGCGGTTCATGTACTTCGACACTGTCGTGAGGAACTCGTACATCCTCGTCAGCGCCTTGGCGTCATAGCAAGGCGTCTCGAGGCGGTCGAGCGGGTCGGCGACCTCGATCCCCCCGTCAGGCAAGCGTCGTAAGAGGAAGTACTCGGCCTCGCAGCCGACGTTGCAGACGAGACCGCGCTCTCCTGCCTGCTCGAGCACCCGCTTCAAGATGACGCGCGGCGAGTAGGGCCACGGCTCTCCCTCGACATAGATGTCGCACTGGAGCACGGCAAGGCCCGGCTGCCACGGGGCGAGGGCGTACGACGCGGGGTCCGCGACGGCGATCATGTCGGGGTCGGCCGGCGACTGGCCCATCGCTCCGGCTGCGAAACCGGCGAAACCGGCGCCACCTTCCAAAATGACGTCGAGCGCCTCGACGGGGACCATCTTCGCGCATGGCCGCCCGTGCATGTCGACGAACATCGCGAAGATGAACTCCACGCCGTCCGCTTCCACTCGTGCTCGCATGTCACCTTCGACGGCTGCCATCGTCACCCTCCCTTCCCACTGCCCGGTACCCAGTCGGTCCCGGCCAGTGGCACCTTGGCCATCGCTGCCGCCTCGATTGTGAGCGCGACGAGATCGTCCGGTTCGAGATTGTGCACGTTCGACTTGCCACAGGCACGAGCAAGCGCGGTCAACTCCATCGTGAGCGCCTTCAGGTAGTTGGTCATCCACCTCGCGCCGACCTCGGGGTCGAGACGCTGTTCGAGTACCGCGTCCTGAGTGGTGATGCCCACCGGGCACATGCCCGTGTGACAGTGATGGCAGTAGCCCGGCTCGGTGCCGAGCGCGGCATAGTCTCCCGTCGCGTCGACGTCCTCGCCGTTCATGCGGTACGAGGTACGGTTGCAGCCAAGCGCCAGCAGGGAGCCGACGCCGAGCGAGACCGCCGTCGCCCCGAGCGCGAGCGCCTTGGCGACGTCTGCCCCGGAACGGATGCCGCCAGAGACCACGAGCTGCACCTCGTCGTGCTTGCCAATCTCCCGGAGGGCCTCGGCCGCCAATCTCACCGCAGGAAGCGTCGGGATGCCAGCGTGCTCGATGAAGACGGTCTGTGTGGCGCCGGTGCCACCCTGCATGCCGTCGACCACGACGACGTCGGCGCCCGCCGCGACCGCGAGCTTCACGTCGTGGGCGACGCGGGTAGCTCCGAGCTTCACGAAGACCGGCTTCTCCCAGCCTGTTGCCTCGCGGAGCTCCTCGATCTTGACCCGCAAATCATCCGGGCCGGTCCAGTCGGGGTGCCGAGAGGCCGAGCGCTGATCGATGCCCGGAGGAAGGGTCCGCATGGCCGCGACGCGCTCGCTCACCTTCTGGCCGAGCAGCATCCCACCACCGCCGGGCTTGGCCCCCTGTCCGATCACGACCTCGATTGCATCTGCCGCTCGCAGGTCGTCCAGGTTGAACCCGTACCTCGAAGGCAAGCACTGGTAGATGAGCAACCGCGACGCTTGGCGCTCCTCGGCGGTCATGCCCCCGTCGCCGGTCGTCGTCGAGGTGCCGACGGCGGTCGCGGCACGTCCAAGAGCTTCCTTGGCATTGGCCGAGAGGGCGCCAAAGCTCATGCCAGCGATCGTGATCGGGATGGCGAGCTCCAGCGGCTTGGACGCAAAGCGCGTACCGAGCACCGTCGCGGTGTCGCAACGCTCGCGGTAACCCTCGAGGGGATAGCGGCTGAGCGACGCCGTCAAGAAGACGAGATCATCGAAGGTAGGCAGCTGGCGCTTTGCCCCCCAGCCGCGGATCTCGTAGCGACCGAGTTCGGCCATCTCGTGGATCTGGCCGATCACGTCGGGCGGGAAGCTATAGCTCGGGACGTGCCCTGTAACAGGGAGGTGCACCGGGGTGGCAGCTCGCTGACCGTTCGAGCCTTGGAGCGAGGTCATCAGTACTTCTGGTCCTTCAGGGCGTCGAAGTGATACAGGCTCTTCGCCGAAACGACCTTCGTGACGTCTTCGGGGGAGACGTGGGAGAAGCCGGCTGACTCCACCAGTTGGCGCACTCGGTCCACGTCCGCGGCCGTCAGCTCTTCCACTTTGGCGTCCGAGCCGAGCGAGGTGACGTGGCCGCCGACGTAGATGACGGCCTCGTAGAGCGAGTCGCCGACGGCTCCCCCAGCGTCACCACCCACAAGGATCGTCCCCGCCTGGGCCATGAAGCCGCTCATGTGGCCGACGTCTCCCGCGACGGCAATCGTGCCCCCTTTGAGCGAGATCCCCGCTCGGGAAGAGGCGTCCCCCTCGATCACGATGAGCCCGCCGTGAGCCGAGGCCCCCGCGCATTCCGAGGCGTTGCCGCGCACCCGGACCGAGCCCGACATGAGGTTCTCGCCGACGGACCAGCCGACGAAACCCTCGACGGTGACGTCGGGGCCGTCGCACAGGCCGCCGACGAAGTAGCCGGCGTTCCCGTCGATCGTGATCTCAAGGTGGCGCGCGAGCGCGACCGCGAGGTTGTGGTTACCTCCGGGGTCGCGGATGTGGACGAGCGTGCCCGCGGGCAGTTCCCGGAGCGCGGCGTTCAGCTCGCGGACCGACAAGCTCGCGCAGCTGAGCTCGACTTCGGTCACGAGGTCCACATGTAGACCTCCTCAGGCATCGGCTCGAAGACGTCGGCCTTCTCGATGCCGGGCAGGTGGGCGAGAGCGACGTACTCGGACGCGACTGCGACATAGTCGCTCGTCTCGGCGACGACCATCGGTTTGCAGGCAAAGGAGTCGCGGACGATCGCCATCGAGTCGGCGGTTGCCACGAGTAGGGTGAAGAACCCGTCGAAGGCCTTCATCGCCCCACGAAGGGCGTCGCGCAAATCGGCCCCCTCCCCAAGGCGGGCGGCCACGAACCGAGCGGCGACCTCGGAGTCGTTGTCCGTGTCGAATCGAACGCCATCGCCTACGAGGTCTCGGCGCACGCTCGCGTAGTTAGAGAACGAGCCGTTATGGACGAGCGCGAGGTCCGAAGCGACCGCGAAGGGATGGGAATGCTCGACCGTCACGGCCGACTCGGTCGCCATCCTCGTATGCCCGATTGCCTGGTACCCAGACATGGCACGGACGCCGTAACGCTCACACACATCGCTCGCCGGGCCAACGTCCTTCAACAGCGCGATGGCGGTGCCCCAGCCGAAGACGCGCACGGACGGGTCGATGCGACCCAGCGCCGCGAGCACCACGTCTGGAACCCCACCGGCGACGAGAACGGCATCGCGGCCCCATGGGTAGGCGGTCACCGAGACACCGAGCTCGGTACGGAGACGCTGCCCGAACGCGTCCCAATCGTAGTAAGGCGTCGGCGCCCAGACGGAGTACCGGAGTGACCCGACCGGCTCGCCAGTGAGGTCGTGCGAGTAGATCGCGAGGCCCGTCGAATCCGGGCCGCGGCTGGCGAGCACCTCCAACATGGGGGCGACGAGCTCGCCAAGGCGGTGCATGAGGTCCCCGCTATGTAGCCGAATCCCCACAATGCCGCACATGCCGAGACTCCTCCTTCGATGAGGGGCAGCGGTCGACTCGAACTGTCGCGATGGCCCGGTGCTCACCCGGCAACACAGTAGCAGAGCCAAGAAACGGAGTCCACTGTGAGTAAACTACCGCTTGGGTCCTCATGACCAGTTGCGCCCGTTGTGTGCTGGGTGCGCTCTGACTCTCAGTTGCCAGGACTGCCGTAGGCGATGACCGACAGGAAGCGGATCGGCAGCGAAACGAGCTCAGTCGGCCCGTGCACCACCTCGCCCGAGAACTGGATGGCGTCCCCCGGCCTCAGCACGTAGCGGCCAGCGCCGTGGCCGTATTCGACGACCCCTTCGAGCATGTAGATGAATTCCACGCCGGGGTGTTGGAAGAGCGGAAAGACCTCGCTGTGCTCGTTCAACGTCACCAACATCGGCTCTATAGCCTTATTCGGCCCGCGCATGTCGCCGAGCAGTTGGTAGTGATGACCGACGCGCGACCCCTTCCGCATAATCTCAACGCCTTGGCCCGCTCGCACGACCAGCGCATCCTGCTCCTCCTCGAGGCCTCGGAAAAGCGAGGTGAGCGGCACAGAGATCGCACCAGCCAGCTTGACCAGCGT
>Ga0209415_10004326_pt1 | contig 26069 bp, 24 predicted proteins | sample PeaSoiSIISIP2007_FD_187696 | JGI IMG/M metagenome (GOLD analysis project Ga0209415, IMG submission 187696) | Peat soil microbial communities from Weissenstadt, Germany - SII-SIP-2007 (SPAdes) (version 2) | ecosystem: Environmental > Terrestrial > Soil > Wetlands > Peat | place: Germany... | reverse complement strand
CCAAGCCGACGCCCGGACTCGAACCGGGGACCCCTTCATTACGAGTGAAGTGCTCTACCAGCTGAGCTACGTCGGCGCAGTCGGGCGTGGATGGTATCGGCAGAGCTGCGCCGTCGCGCGAGCGCGACGGCGCGCGTGTCCGATTCAGCCCACGACGGCCGCGTGCTCTTCGACGGCCGTCACGACCGTGACCGGGATCCCGAAGCCGCCGACCTTGCTCGGGAGGTCCAGCCGCAGCCAGCGTGAGATGTGGGCTGGCAGGGTCGAAAGGATGATCTCGTCGAAGTGCTCTCTGTTGAGCGCGTCCTCGATCGCGGTCAGGGGTGTCGGGTCGCCGATCAGGCCGTCGACCGCCGAGCCGGCGGCGTCCGAGAGCAGCGGCAGCGCGCGGTCGAGGATCGCGCGGGCCTCGCTCTCGTCGGTGTCCTCGGGGTCCATCAGCCGGTGCAGGCCGTGGGCCGTGAGCGGGACAAGCAGCGTGAAGCGCGCCGGGCCTTCGCTCGCCCGCCTCCTGACGGCATCACCCAATCCGGCTGTCGCCGCGGTGCGGTGGGCGACGACGAGGATGCGCGCGGGGGTGGAGGGCTCCATGGTGCTCCTTTCGCTGGGCTTGTGTCGATTGTTGCACGCCCGCCCGCGCGAGCCAAATAGACCTGCTCAGCCGTCTACGCGCGGCTCAGTCCTCGATGGTGGCCCCGCCCTCCACGCGCCCCTTACCCCTGACCGCGCGGCTCAGTCCTCGAGCTGCCACCAGGGGATCAGCAGGCGCTCGGCGATTCCAACGAGCGCGAAGAGCGCGACGCCGATCACCGCGAGCACGGCGATCGCCGCGAAGACGTCGGCGGTCTCGGTCTGCGAGCTGTAGCTGAGAATCAGGTAGCCGAGGCCGCTGGAGGCCCCGACCCACTCGGCGAAGACGGCACCGATCACGGCCAGCGCCGCCGCCACGCGCAGCCCCGAGAAGAGGTAGGGCAGCGCCGTCGGCAGCCGCGCGACGCGGAACAGCTGACGGCGGCCCGCGCCGAGCGTGCGCAGCAGACCTACGAGCTCGGCGTCGGTCGCGCGCAGGCCGTCGATCGTGTTGACGGCGATCGGGAAGAAGCTGACGAGCGCGATCACGATCAGGCGCGGGCGGATGTCGAAGCCGGTCCACAGCACGACGACGGGCGCGATCGCGGGAATCGGGATCATCTGCGAGACGACCAGCCACGGGTAGAGCGCGCGCTCGATGAGGCGCGAGCTCGACACCGCCACCGCCAGCGCGACGCCGACGACGATCGCGACGGCGTAGCCGAGCAGGATCTCCGACAGCGTGGTCCAGCCGGCCGAGACCAGCACGCCGCTGTCGCGCCCGAGCGCGCGGGCGACCTCCAGCGGCGAGGGGAAGATCGACTCGCGCACGCCCGAGACGGCTACGTAGAGCTGCCAGAGCGCCACCACCGCGACGCCGAAGCACAGCGGCGGCGCGACTCGCAGCGCGATCGCGCGCGGGGTCGCCGCGGCGCGCGGGCGCGGCTCGAGCCGCCCGCCGAGCGCGAGCGCGAGGCGCGTCGCGTTCATGCCGCCCCCAGCGCCGCTCGCGCCTCCTCGCGAAGCGGCGCGAGCAGCCGCTCTCGCAGCTGCGCGAACTCCGCTGTCGCGGTCAGCTCCAGCGAGCGCGGGCGGGCGAGCGGGACCTCGAGCGTCGCCTGGACACGCCCCGGGCGCCCCGACATCACGTAGACGCGGTCGGAGAGAAAGACCGCCTCCTCGACGTCGTGCGTGACGAGCAGGATCGTCTTGCGGTGGGTGTCCCAGATGCCGAGCAGCCACTCGCGCATCGCCTCGCGCGTGAGCGCGTCGAGCGAGCCGAACGGCTCGTCCAGCAGCAGCACGTCGCGCCCGGCGAGGAAGGTGCGCAGCAGGGCCGCGCGCTGGCGCATCCCGCCCGAGAGCGACGACGGGCGGTGCTCCTCGAAGCCGGCGAGGCCGAAGCCGGGCACCTCGGCAAGCGCCGCCGCGCGCGCCTTCGCGCGCGGCACGCCGGCCAGCTCGAGCCCGACGGTGGCGTTCTCGAGCGTCGTGCGCCACTGCATCAGCAGGTCGCGCTGGGGCATGTAGCCGATCCGCCCGAGCAGGCGCCCGGCCGGCTCGCCGTCGAGTGCGATCCGCCCCGCGCTCGGCTCGATCAGGCCGGCGAGAATCGCGAGCAGCGTGGACTTGCCGCAGCCGCTCGGCCCGACGATCGAGCAGAACTCGCCTTCGCGCAGCTCGATCGAGACACCGCCGAGCGCCTCGACCCCGTCGGCGAAGCGCTTCGTGATGCCTGAGGCCGCGAGCTTCACGGCAGGAACGCGTTGGTGCCGAAGCGCGCGACGGCGACCGGCCGGGCGGTGAGGTGGTTGCGCACCAGCCACGCGGAGAGCGCCGCGATCCGGGCGGGGACGAGCGTTCCCTCGGGGACGCCGCCGGCGTCGAACACCGGCAGGTAGGCGGCGAGCGAGGCGCGCGCGAGCTTGGGCTCGATCGAGGGGTTGCGCGCGAGCAGGTCGGCGAGCGCGCGCGCGGGGTGCGCCAGCGTGTCCTCGTAGCCGCGGACGGTCGCGCGCACGAAGGCCCGCACGAGCGAGGGGTCGCGGGCGATCAGCGAGCGCGTCGTGAAGGCGACCAGCCCCGGGTAGGCGGGGCCGCCGTTCTGATCCAGCTTGAAGACCGTGATCGGGTAGCCGCCGACCGTGAGCGCGACGCCGTCGTCGGGCCAGTAGCCGGTGAACGCCGCGATCTTGCCCGCCTCGAGGTAGGCGACGCCGTCGAAGCCGATCGTCTCAACCCTGAGCTTCGCCGGGTCGCCGCCGGCGTGGGCAACTACCGTGTCGAGCGCGGCGCGGTCGGATGGCACGCCGGTGATGCCGACGGCCTTGCCGACGAGGTCGGCGGCGGAGTGCAGGTGCTCGCTCGCGAGCGCGATCGGCGCCCCCAGCGGGCGCTGGACGATCGCCATGATCGCCGTCTCGTCGCGACCCATCGCGACCTGCTCGGCGACGTCGATCCCGTCGGCGAGGCCGAACTGGGCCTTGCCGGCATCGACCAGCTGGAGCGTCGTCGAGGTCGCGCCGGGCGCGATCACGCGCAGATCGATGCCGGCCTGCCTGTAATAGCCGGCGGCGAGCGCGCGGTAGATCCCGGCGTGAACGGCGTTGGGGATGAAGTCGAGCACGAGCGTGGCGTGCGCCGGCCCCTTCGAGCTCGAGCCGCAGCCGGCGAGCGCCAGCGCCGCCAGCGCGGCCGCAAGAAGTGTTCTGGCTGGGTGGCGCATCGGCCGGCCTGGGATGATCCCGCAACCAGCGGCCCGGCCGATGCTCAATTCACTACCACCGGAGTTTCGCCCCTACGTGCGTCGCGTCGCGATGCTGATCGTCGCCGCCGCGGTGCTGGGGGCGCTGCTCGCGCTGCTGGTGCCCGGCGGGCACCACTAGCGCGCGGGCGCCGCTGGCGCTTGATCCGGAAGCTGCGCACGAGCGGCGCCCCCGCCTGCCCGGCCGCGTTGCGGGCGAGCTCCGTCAGCCGGTAGGAGCCGGGCTTGAGGCTCCGGCCGGCGAGACGACCGCTGAACCGGACGACGTTGGCGCCGGCGGCGTCGCGGTGCGCTCATTCGTTGCCTCTCGCTTTGGACGATCTGGTCGAGCGGCGATGATCGACGCCGGTCGGGGCCGCGCCCAGGTGGAGAGGCCGGCCGGCCGCGGGCAGCTGCCCGGCGCCGCGGTGGCGGCTAACCGGATACCGCGGCCGGCTCAGGCCTTCGAGGCGGCGTGGCGGTAGACGCGCACCGACAGCGGCACGAACACGGCGAGGATGCCGACGCACCAGACCGCCGCGATCCAGCCGTGGGAGCCGACGGGCACGCCGAGGAACCAGTTGCGCGCCGCGTCGACGACCTGGCTGATCGGCTGATGGTTGGCAAACGCGCGCAGTCCCGCCGGCATCCCGGCCGTCGGCACGAACGCGCTCGAGGCGAAGATCAGCGGGAACAGCCAGATGAAGCCGGCCGACTGGACCGCCTCCACGTTGCGGACCGCGAGACCGACCGTGGCGCCGATCCAGGAGAACGCGAAGCCGAGCAGCAGCAGGATGCCGACGGCCGCCGCGATCTCGGGGACGCCGCCCTGCGGGTTGAAACCGACCAGGATGCCGACCGCGAACATCACCGCCCCGGTGAAGACGTTTCGCACGAGGTCGGAGAGCGTGCGCCCGATCAGGACCGCCGCGCGCGACATCGGCAGCGAGCGGAAGCGGTCGATCAGCCCGTTCTGGAGGTCGAGCGCCAGGCCGACGCCGGTCGAGAAGGAGCCGAAGGCGACCGTGTTGACGAAGATCCCGGCCATCAGATAGTTGACGTAGGAGATGTTGGGCGGCAGCTTGATCGCGCCACCGAAGACGTAGCGGAACAGCACGACGAACATCACCGGCTGGATCGTCGAGTAGACAAGGATCTCGGGGCTGCGCGGGATGTGGCGCAGCGCGCGTCCGGTCAGCACGAGCGCGTCGGAGACCTGCCAGTACAGCCAGCCGTGCTGGCGGCCGGTGTCGAGCGCCTCGAAGCTCACGCGGCCTCCCGCTCGTCCGCCTCGGCGGCGTGGCCGGTCAGCGTCAGGAAGACATCGTCGAGCGTGGGCCTGCGCACGGCGAGATCGTCGAGGCCGATGCCCGCCGCGTCGAAGTCGCGGACCACGTCGGCGAGGCGCCGCGCGCCGTCGACCGCCGCTCCCGAGAGCCGCCGCCCCTCCTCGTCGGCGCGGACGTGGCCGTCCACGTGCGGCGCGAGCGTCTGCGCGCCGAGCGCGACGTCCGCGCCGCGGGCGAGCGTCAGCTCGATGCGCTCGCCGCCGACCTGGCGCTTGAGCTCGTCGGCGGTGCCCTGCGCGATCGTGCGTCCGTGGTCGATCACGGCGATCAGGTCGGCGAGGTAGTCGGCCTCCTCGAGGTACTGCGTCGTCAGCAGCAGCGTCGTGCCCTGGGCTCGGAGCGCGCTGATGCGGTCCCACATCGCCAGGCGCCCGCTCGGGTCAAGGCCGGTCGTCGGCTCGTCGAGGAACAGCACCGGCGGCGTCGCGATCAGCGACGCGGCGAGATCGAGCCGGCGGCGCATCCCGCCGGAGTAGGTCCTCGCCGTGCGGTTGGCGGCCTCGGCGAGGTCGAACTGCTCGAGCAGCTCGGCAGCGCGGGCGCGGGCGGTCGCCCGCGGCAGGCGATAGAGGCGCCCGACCATCTCGAGGTTCTCGCGGCCGGTCAGCAGCTCATCGACGGCGGCGTACTGCCCGGCGAGGCCGATCCGCGAGCGCAGCCGCTGCGCGTCGCGGACGCAGTCCAGGCCCGCCACCTCGGCGTGGCCGCCGTCGGGCTCGAGCAGCGTCGTGAAGATCCGCACGGCGGTGGTCTTGCCGGCGCCGTTGGGGCCGAGCAGGCCGAGCACGGTGCCCGGGGCCACCTCCAGATCGAGGCCGTCTAACGCCAGCGTCTTGCCGAAGCGCTTGCGCAGGCCCTCGGCCAGGATCGCCGGACGAGTGTGCTCGGAGGCCATCTTCGCCCGCTCCCAACGTCGTCTCGAAATCGACGCGGCAACGCGAGCCGCGCCGACACCCAACCCTCGCGATCAGCCTGCTGCGGCGATCCCGATCGGGCAGCTGACGCCCGTCCCACCGAGCCCGCAGTAGCCGGCCGGGTTCTTCGCGAGGTACTGCTGGTGGTAGTCCTCAGCGTAATAGAACGGCCCGGCGGATGCGATCTCCGTCGTGATCTCGCCGTAGCCGCTCGCGCTCAGCATCGCCGCGTAGGCGTCGCGGCTGTGCTGCGCGACGGCCTGCTGCGCCGAGTCGTGGAAGTAGATCGCCGAGCGGTACTGGGTGCCGATGTCGTTGCCCTGGCGCATGCCCTGGGTCGGGTCGTGCCCCTCCCAGAACAGGCGCAGCATCTCCTCGTAGCTCGTCAGCTTCGGGTCGAAGACGGCGAGGACGACCTCGGTGTGGCCGGTCGAGCCCGAGCACACCTCCTCGTAGGTGGGGTTGGGCGTGAAGCCGCCGGCGTAGCCGACCGCCGTCGTGTAGATCCCGGCCGCCTGCCAGAAGACGCGCTCGGCGCCCCAGAAGCAGCCCATCCCGACGACCGCCGACGCCATGCCGTCCGGGAACGGCGGGCGCAGCGGCGTGCCGAGCACGAAGTGGCGCTCGGGGACGGGCATCTCGGTGTCGCGGCCGGGCAGGGCGCGGTCGGCGTCGACCATGCGGGTCTTGTCCTTGAAGAGATCGTGGAGGAGGCTCATGGACGTCAGGATAGTGGGTGCCCGGCGTCGCGCCTACGCGGCGCTGCGGGCGCCGCGTGCTCCGCGGAACGGCGCGGACGGGCTGGTGCGCAGCCGGTCGAGGATGCGCCGCGCCTGCGCCTGCGTGAGACGCCCGTCCGCCACGGCCTCGCCGAGGATAGGCGTGGCGATTCCCGGTGCCGCGCGGCGGATTGCGCTGAAGGCCGCGCTGAGCACGGCGCGGCTGCCGGCGCCGGCGCGCGTCGCCGCCGACACCTCGCCGGTTGCTTCCGGGTCGGCCAGCTCGTGCAGCAGCTCGTCGCGTTCGCCGGGCGTGACCTTCCCCTCGCCGACGGCGCGGTCGAGAATCGGCCCGGCGATCAGCGGCGCGCGCGCGGCGATCTCGGCGAACACCTGCTCGAGCACGGCGCGCGCGCTCGAAGCCGGCACCGCAACCGCGGCCCGTGTGGCGCGCTCGGCGGAGAGGGATCCGAACACCGCGATGCGGCGCGGCGGATGCGCCTGCGCCGGGGGTTCGCGGCGGCTCGGGGGCGACTGGCGTGATGCGATCGTCACGGTCATGGGCTGGGCGCTCGGCTTTCTCTTTGATGGCCGCTGGAGCAACTTTCGCCTGACTACCCGGTTCGCCGGGTGTTCTACACGGCCTTTGTCGCGACGGAGTCTCGACGGCTTGCCTGATCAGTCTCTGAAGCGCGGTGAAGATTCCGCTAAGGGTGCGGGGGCTCGCCGCGGCCTCGGCCTCTGCTTCGCGCAGGCCGCGCGCCGGCCCGCCGCTCAGGCGGTCAGCCAGATCGCCCCGATCACCAGCGCGATGCCGGTCGCGTCCGCCCCCGACGGCAGCTGCCCCAGCACGACGAGCCCCATCAGCGTCGCGGTCGCCGGCAGCAGCGCCAGCATCACGGCGAAGCGCGGCCGCGTCAGCCGGCGCATCGCCAGCTGCTCGAGCGAGTAGGGGACGACGTTTGAGGCGAGCGCGACGAGCGCCGCCCGCAGGAACAGGTTCGCGTGCGTGAACACCGGCCCGGTGCGCCAGGCAAAGAGCGGCGCGAGCACGATCGCGCCGACGGCCAGCCCCGCGGCGAGGCCGTCCTGCGGCCGCAGCTCCGCCGCCCGCGCGAGGCGGTGGCCGAGCACTATGTAGCCGGCCCAGCCGACGCCTGCCACCAGCGCCCACGCCACGCCCTCGGCGCTGCCCGAGACGTTGACGCCGCTGAGGAGTCCGACACCCGCGACGAGCAGCACGAGCCCGGCGAAGTCCTTGCGCCGGCGCGAGCCGATCGCCGCGACCGCGACAGGCCCGATGAACTCGATCGCTACGGCGGTTCCGAGCGGCAGCCTCGCGATCGCCAGGTAGAAGCTGACGTTGACGAGGCAGAGGACGATGCCGAAGCAAGCGGCGGTCAGGATCCGCGAACGGGTCCACCGCGTCTGCCACGGCCGCCGCCACGCGCACAGCACGATCGCCGCGAACAGCGAGCGCAGCCAGGCGAGCCCGGACGGCGCGACCGAGTGGAACAGCAGCACGGCGACGCCGGCGCCCGCGTACTGCGAGAGGGCGCCGGCGACGAGCAGCAGCTGCGGCGGCGCGAGCGGCGGCCCCCCGCGCGAACGCACGCCGGCCGGCTGCTCGGGGGTTGCGACGGTCAGCTGGCCGCGTCCGTGTCGGGTGTCAGGACCAGCACGCTTGACGCCGCCGACTGGCGCAGCTCGATCAGGGGTGCGTACTCCTCCGACTCATACCAGCGCCGTGCGTCCTCCGCGCTCGGGAACTCGATGATCGCCATCCCGTTGGGGGCGGGGTCGCCCTCGAGCACGGTCGAGCCGGGCCCGGCGAACAGGTAGTGGCCGCCGAACTTCTCGGTGACTGCGCCGACAGCGCCGGCGTAGAGGCCGAAAGCCTCGGGGTCGTTGACGTGGAGCATCGCGACGACGTAAGCGGGCATTGCGGTGAGCCTTTCTTTCTGTGGATCGCGGTTGTCGCGCTCGCGCTGGCGCGCGCCAACTCTAGGCGCCCTGGCCGGCTGCTGCCCGCCCTGCGGCGGCCTCGCCGGCGAGGCGGTAGGCGAGCGCCTCGAGCGCGAGCTCCTCGGTGACGTTCAGCGCCAGCCGCTCGCGCGTGTCGACGACCAGCTCGAGCGCGCGGTGCAGCGCGCGCGGCGAGCGCCCCGCGGCGGTCGCCTCGAGCTCGCCGACGCGGTCGCTCGCGTGCACGAGCTCGCGCGCGCCCTCGAGGATCATGCCGGCGTCGCGGTACCACAGCTCGACCAGCGCGAGGCCGAGGTCGAGCGTGCCCGCCGAGCTGCGCCGCTGCGCGCGCTTGACGCGTTCGGAATGCTCGCGCTCGTGACGCGCACGCTCCGAGCGCGCGATGAACTCGAGCTCGCCGCGGTGGGCCTGCTCGAGCTCGGCGGCCGTGCGCTCGCCGGCCTGCCTGGCGAGGTCGAGCAGGGCTGCCCACGGCTGGGCCTCGAGCTCCCCGCGCAGGGTGACACTCGCGAACGTCTCCGCCGCCGCGCGCAGCGCCGGCCCCTCGCCCAGCGCGAGCGCGCGCGCGCGCTCGCCGTCCCCGAGCGCGAGCCGCGCGCACGCGTCCGCCTGCGCCTCCGCGACGCCCGCGTCGATCAGCCGCGCCCGCAGTCGCGCCACGCTCGGGGCCTCGAAGCGCACCGACTGGCAGCGCGAGACGACGGTCGGCAGCACCTCGCCCGGGCGCGAGGTCAACAGGATCAGGTGGACGAACTCGGCCGGCTCCTCCAACGTCTTCAACAGCCGGTTGGCGGTCGCGTCGTGCATCGTCTCGGCGCGCTCGATCACGAACACCCGCCGGCGCGACTCAAACGGCGTCCGCGTTGCGGCGGCGACGACCGGCTCGTCGATGTCGGCGACGAGCATCTCCGCGGCGCCGCTCGGCGCCACCCAGGTGAGGTCAGGGTGGGAGCCGCGCGCCACCCGCGCCGCCGCCTCCTGCGGGTCGGCGGCGCCGTCGGCCAGCAGCGCCGCCGCGAACGCGCGCGCCACCGCCCGCTTGCCGGCGCCCGCCGGCCCGTGGAAGAGGTAGGCGTGCGAGGCCTCACCCGGCGGCAGCGCCGGCAACAGCAGCGCGCGCGCGTGCGGGTGCTCGTCGATACCGGGGAGCGTCACGGCGGCCACCCGGGCAGCCTATCCAGGCGGGTTCGCTACGGTGCGCGGGTGCTGTCGCTGCGACCGATGGACGGGACGGAGCTGTCATCGTGGCTCGACCGCCTGGGCGAGGAATACATCGAGGAGCGCGTCGCCGCCGGCGATGACCGCGAGCGCGCGCGGCGCGGCGTCGCCCGCGACCGCGCGGACTTCTTCCCGGGCGAGGCGCCCGCGCCCGGCCAGCTCGTCTTCCGCCTGCTCGAGGACGGGCAGGCGGTCGGGTCGTTGTGGATCGGCCGGGTGCCGGAGCGGGCACCCGAGTACTGGTGGGTTTGGTCGATCGAGATCGAGGAGCCGTTCCGAGGTCGCGGGTTCGGGCGCGCCGCGATGGTGCTCGCCGAGGTGCAGGCGCGCAGCGGCGGCGCCCGCCGGCTCGGGCTCAACGTGTTCGGCGCCAACGCCGTCGCCCGCTCGCTTTACGAGAGCCTCGGCTACGAGACCGTGGAGCTGCAGATGGGCAAGCAGCTCTGAGTTCCACCACCGAACAGCCGTCCAGGCGAGCGGTTCGCGCCACGCCGTGGACTACAGTGAATGCCGTGACCCGGCCAAGCGTCGCGGTGCTCCCGGCGCGCCGCCTCGCCGCCGCTGCGGCGGCGCTCGCCGCGCTCCTCGCTGTAACGGTAGGGAGCAGATCGGCGCAGGCGACCGGGGCCGTAACGGTGGACTGCTCGCAGCTTCAGGGCGCACTCACGGCAGCCACCTCCGGCGAGGTGATCACGCTCGATCAGCTCTGCAGCGGCGCCACGTTCACGCTGCCGACGGTCGCGATCACCCTGCAGGGGCAGCCCGGAACCAACGCCGGCTTCGACGGCACCGGCACGAGCGGGTCCGCCTCGCTGCTCAGCGGAACGGTGAACGACACGGCCACGCTGACGATCAGCGACCTCGCGTTCGAGAACGCACAAGGCGGTGCGAGCCTCCAGGACGGCGCCGGCCTGTTCCTCGAGGACACCGGGCCGGGCGGCGTCACCCTGTCGGGCGACAGCTTCACCAACGACAGGCTCGACGCCGCGGCCAACGTCTTCGGGGGCGGCATGCTGCTCGCCGACCTCTACAGCGGCGCGGGCGCGCCGTCGCCCTTCGCGATCGCCAACACGACGTTCAACAACGACATCGCGGAAGGCACCGGCACCACCGCTCAGGCCCGCGGCGGCGGCGCCTACGTGACGGTGCACCAGTCGGGCGGCTCCGCGGCGCCGCGCCCGCTCGTGCTGAGCGGCGACACCTTCCGTGCCGACACGGCGAGCGCCGGCGTGACCGGGACCTCGGCGTTCAACGTCGGCGGCGGCATCGCCGCCTACGCCGACGGCTCGGGCGTCTTCCCGCTCACTCAGAACAACGACATCTTCGACGGCGACGGCGTGACCGGCACGGGCGTCCCGCCCTCCTCGAATTACGGCGGCGGCGGCGAGTGGGCGCAGGGCTTCAACGTCACGTCGACCGACGACACCTTCACGGGCGATGCGATCAGCGGCACGAGCGGCGCGGGCGCCTGGAGCTGGGGTGGCGGCCTCGGCATCCTCAACAGCGGCTGCCAGACCGGGGTCAACGCCGCCTACCAGACCGCCAGCAGCGCCACGAACCTGATCGCCGCCGGCGACTCGATCAACGGCGGCAACGCCGCCGACGATGGCGGCGCCGGCATCTACGTCGGCTGCGACAGCGTGCAACCCGGCAACAACCTGACGCTCTACGACTCGACCGTGACCGCGAACACCTCGCCAGGCGGATCCGCCGCCGGGATCGACGGTGAAGCGGTCGACCATCTCACGCTCGACAACACGATCGACACCGCGAACGCCGGCGGGAGCGACCTCGCCGGCTTCGGGCTCGGCGGCGGTAGCGGCACCCTCACGGCCGCCTACAGCGACACCTGCCTCGGCTCCTCCGCACCGCCCGGCGCCGGCGACATCTGTGCCGCTCCCGCGCTCGTCGGCGGCGTCAACGTCCGTGAAAGCGCCGCGAGCCCGACGATCGACGCAGGTCTGAACTCGCTCGTGCCGGCCGGCCTGACCACGGACGCCCTGGGCGCCCCGCGCGTGGATCCGGGCGGGAAGGCCACCGTCGACATCGGCGCCGCCGAGTACGTGCACCCGCCGCCGACCGCGACGACCGCGGCGGCGAGCGCCGTCGCCGGCGATCAGGCGACACTGACCGGCTCGGTCGACCCGCTGGGCACGCCGGCGAGCTACAGCTTCGAGTACGGCACGACCGCCGCCTACGGCCAGACCACGCCGGCGAGCAGCGCCGGCAGCGGCGGCGCCGCGGTCGCCGCGAGCGCCGTGGTCGGCGCGCTGCAACCCGCCACCGCCTACGACTTTCGGATCATCGCGACGAGCCCCGCCGGCACCGCGACCGGGGCCAACATGGCGTTCATCACCGCGGCGGCGGCAGTCACGAAGCTGCGGGAGTCGAATTCGCGCTGGCGGGCCGGCACAGCCATCGCACCAGCGCGCCACGGCCGCGCCGCCGACGGCACGACCTTCTCGTTCACCCTCAACGTCACCGGCGCCGTCCGCTTCACATTCACCCATCGCGTCGGCGGCCGCCGCTCCGGCAAGCGCTGCGTCGCGAAAACCAAGCGCAACGTCGCCCACGCCCGCTGCGAGCGCACCGCCACGGTGGGCAGCCTGGCGGCCGATGACGGGCCGGGGCCCAACGACCGCGTCTTCGACGGCATTCTCGACGGGCACAGACTTCGCCCCGGCCGCTACACAGCGCACCTGCGCGTGACGGCCGCGAGCGGCGGCGCGGCCTCCAAGCCCGCCACGATCGCCTTCACGATCGTCAAGCCCTAGGCTGCCCCGCGTGGCCCGCGGCCGCCTGATCACGATCGAGGGCATCGACGGCGCCGGCAAGACGACGCTCGCGGCGGCGCTGCACGCGGCGCTGCGCGAGCGCGGCCTCGACGTGGAGCAGTTGCGCGAGCCCGGCGGCGTCGCGCTCGCCGAGCGCATCCGGGCGCTCGTCAAGGACCCCTCGCTCGAGATATCCGACCGCGCCGAGGCGCTGCTCTACGCCGCCTCGCGCGCGCAGCTCGTCGCCGAGCTGGTGTCGCCGACGCTTGCCGCCGGCCGCTGGGTGCTGCTCGACCGCTACGTCGACTCCTCGCTCGCCTACCAGGGCGCCGGGCGCGAGCTCGGCATCGAGGCGGTGCTTGCGATCAACGAGTTCGCGACCGCCGGTCTGCGCGCCGAGCGCACGCTGCTGCTGGCGATCGACCCGGCCGCCGGCCGCGCGCGCCGCGGCGGGCGCGGCGAGCACCCCGACCGGCTCGAGCGCGAGGCCGACGCCTTCTTCGCGGCGATCGCCGCCGGCTACGCGCAGCTGGCCGCCGCCGACCCGGCGCGGATCCGCACGCTGGACGCAACGCTCGCGCCGGCGGCGGTGCTGAGCGCGGCGCTCACGGAGCTGGAGGACCTGCTGTAGGTCGCCGGGTGGGTTTTGGGGGGCTCGCTCGAGCGCGCGCGGCGGCCGCGTAACTGAGCGGCGCCGCTCAGGCGCAGGAGGCGAACGGGATGCTCGCCGCGGTCAGCGGCCGCACCGCGAACGCCAGCGTCGCGCCGGCCTCGCCCTTGACGACGCCGGTGGCGGTGGCGGAGAAGCGCTTGGTCGCGGCGATGAACGCGGGCCGCTTGCCGCAGGCCTTGCGGGCGGCGGTCAGATCGCGCAGCAGCGAGGTCGCGGCCTTGCCTGCGACCGCGCCCTGCGCGGCGAGCGCCTTGACGATCGCCTTGAGGTCCGAGAGCGTGATCGCGAAGTAGGGCGAGCCGAACGCGGTTGCCGGCAGCGCCGCATCGAGCACCTTGCTGCTGTCGAGGGTTCCGCTGACCGTGTCCAGCTGCGCGACGATCGCCTGGCGCGCGAGCGCCGCGCTCGACGCGACACCGTCGCTCACGAGCTGGTTGAGCAGCGTGCTCGAGAGGATCGTGCTGCTCGGCTGCGAGATCGCCTGCACAGCCGCCGTCGCCTGCACGGTCACGTCGACGCCCGCGTTGGTGAACGCCGTCGCCAGGGCCTGTGCATCCCGCTGCTGGGCGATCAGCGACCCATCGACGGCGCCGCCGTAGACCTTGGCCAGCGCCGCCTGGAGGAAGGCGCCCGGGACCGACTGCGCGGCCACCGCCGCGGCGAAGCGGTCGAGCGTCAACGACTCCGCGGCGGTCACCTCGGCGGTGAGCGTCACGGCGGCGGCGTACTTGGCGGCGGCGGCTCGCAGCGCCGCGCACGCTGCCGCGCCCGCCGTGGTCGGACACACCGCCGTCGGGGCCGGGGGCGCCGCGCCCGGAACGATCAGCGCAACCTGCGCAAAGCCGGTGGCCGGTGGGTCGTGGACCTGCACGAGCGTGTCGCCCATCAGGCGGATCACGACCGGACAAATACGAAGGAACTCCCCAGTGGCCAGTGCGAGCTCCTTTGGGGGGACGCGTCCCTCCGCGATTGCGCCCCCGGCGCCGCAGAAGACGGTCGCGGCAATCACCTCCCCCTTGAGGTCGGCTCTCGCGGCGACCTTCTCCGCCTCGGTCAGCGCCTTGTGCGGAGCGCAGACGGTCGTCGGCGCCGACGTGGCCGCCGTCCGGGCGCCGTGCGTGATGCAGAAGCTCGTTGGCACCGGCGGCAGCGACAGCGTCGGCTCACTGGTGGTCGTGGTGGCCGTCGTGGTCGTCGTCGGCGTCGTGGTTGCCGGCGTCGTCGCCGGCGTGGTCGTGGTGCCCGAGGACTCCGGCACGCACCAGTCGCTCATGTCGTCGATGAAGTAGCTGCCGCCGAAGATGTAGACCTTCGTGCCCCCGAAGGCCGGGTGCGGGTTCATCGCCGCCGCGTTGTAGGCGGCCGTCGCCTGTGTACAGGTCGTGAACGGGCCGAGCTCGACCGTGTAGGTGATCGGCGTGCTGCACGGGGGCGGACCGCCGTCCGGGAGATCGCAGTTGTGCAGACTCTGGAGCGAGGTCTCGGTGCCAACGTAGATGTTGTTATCGACGTTGGTGAGCAACAGCACGTAGTAGGGCGCGCTCGCGGCGGCGGTCGCCGGGGCCGCGGAGGAGGAGACCGAGGCAGATGCGCTCACGCCCGCGGCCAGGAGGATCGCCACGAGTCCGATCCGCAGGCGCCACGGGCGCGCCGCCACCAGGCCCCCACGGGCTCGCGCCTGCCAACCCCTTCCCCGGTCCTGCGCCACCTCGAACCCTCCACCAGAACCCCCGTCGCGGCAGCCTAGCCACCCCCCAAGCGGCCGTCAACCGCTCTAGGATGCGACCGTGGTGGTCGCCTTCGCAGCCCTGCTCGCGGTGCTCGCGCTTGCCGCCCTCGGCGTGCTCGTGCTGAGCGCGCTTGCGCTGGAGCCCCTCTGGCTCGCCGAGGCCCGCCACGCCCTCGCCGAGGCGCGCTACCGCGCCGGCGGGGTGCTCGCGGAGTTCGGCGACTGGCTGCGGCTCGGGCGCTGAAACGGCCGCGCGTCGCGCAACCGGCACTGTGACTAGGCCGTGCCCGGGTCCGGCTCAGGCCGCGCGACCGTCGCCTCGGCCGATTCGACATCGCTGGGCGCGCGCAGCCACGGTTCGGCCGGCAGCAGGCGAACCATGGATCTGCGGGCCGGCAGCCGGGCGCGCAGGCGATGCAACAGGTGGTAGGCGACGTGGCGGCGCATGTAGGGCGCGGCGCGCACGAAGGCCTCGTCGTGGGACATGCCGCGGCCGTGGACGCGCTGGCGCAGCGCGGCGGTCTCGATGAGGTACAGGTCCTCGAGGGTCCGCGTCTTCTGACTCTCGTGGGTGCGGAAGACGCCCAGGAACCGCGGCAGGCGCACCATCTTCGCGCCGCTCTCGCGCATCCGCAGCAGCAGGTCCCAGTCGAGCGCGAAATGCATCTCGGCATCGATCTGCCCTCCCGCGGCGTCCCAGGCCGAGCGCCTCCAGAACAGGGTTTCCTGGGGCACGAAGTCGAGGAACGTGAGCTCGTCGCTGTCGTGCCTGGGCAGCAGCCAGCTGCCGACGTGGCGGTCATGCTCGTCGACGATCATGCGGTGGCTGTAGACCACGTCAACGTCCGGATGCTCGCCGAAATAGCGCGCCACGTACGCGAGCGAGCCGGGCAGCAGCATGTCGTCGGAGTTGAGGTAGGCCATGATCTCCCCGGAGGTGTGCGCGAAGCCGCGGTTGATGGCGTCGCCCTGGCCTTCGTCGGGCTCCGATGCCCAGTGGTGCAGCGAGCCCTCGTAGCGGCGCAGGATCTCGACCGTCTCGTCGCTCGAGCCGGCGTCCTGGACGACGTACTCGAGCGCGGGGTAGTTCTGGGCGACCACGCTGTAGAGCGTGCGCTCGATGAAGCGGCCCTGGTTGAAGGACGGCGTGACGATTGAGATCGTCGGCGCGGGTGAGGGCGCGTCGATCGTGTAGTAGCTGGACGGAACCGTGATCGGGGCCGGCTTGTGCTGGTAGAGAATCCCGAGTCGCGGGCGCAGCACCTCACGCACGCGGTTGCGCGGCCGGCGCCGCTCGCGCCGCTCGACAACAGCGAGGTCGTCGCGCATGAAGTTCTCGACATCGAGCATGCGAGCCTCGACCAGGACCATCTCGCCGGCGATTGGGTTGACCGGAGTTCTGGCCTCGTCGAGCCGCGGATCGAGTTCGTTGCGGGCGCGTTCGAGACGCTCTCGGTTCTCGCACAGGATGTCCGCGAGGTGGCGCTGCGCGTCGCGGTTCATGGGGCTGAGTGTAAAGGCCACTCCCGCCCGCCGCGCGATGCCGCGGCCACTCCCCGAGCCGCCTGCGCCGCGCTCGCGCCCCGTTATCATCGGCCCGGTGTCGTCGCCGCAGAGCGAGAGGAGCGCGTCCGAAGCGCCCCAGCTGAGCCTCGCCGGCAAGCGCGTGCTGGTGACGGGCGGAGCGGGATTTCTGGGAGCGCCGGTCTGCCGGCTGTTGCGCGCCCGCGGCGTCGCCGAGTTGATCGTCCCGCGCCGCCGCGACCACGACCTGACCGACGCAGGCGCCGTCGCGGCACTGTTCGAGAGCTCCCGCCCGGATGTCGTGCTGCACCTCGCGGCCGAGGTCGGGGGAATCGGCGCCAACCGTGACAACCCGGGCCGCTTCTTCTACGCCAACATGGCGATGGGCCTGAACGTGATCGAGCAGGCGCGGCTCAGCGGCGTCCAGAAGCTGGTTCAGGTGGGAACCGTCTGCTCCTACCCGAAGTTCACCCCGGTCCCGTTCGCCGAGCAGAACCTGTGGGACGGATACCCGGAGGAGACGAACGCTCCTTACGGCGTCGCCAAGAAGGCGCTGCTGGTCATGCTCGGCGGCTACCGCGAGCAGTACGGGTTCCACGGGATCTTCCTGATGCCGACCAACCTCTACGGTCCGGGCGACAACTTCGAGCCGGCCTCCAGCCACGTCATCCCTGCGTTGATCAGGAAATGCGAGGAAGCGAGAATCGCAGGCGCGGAGAGCATCACCTGCTGGGGCACCGGCAGCGCCTCGCGCGAGTTCCTCTACGTCGACGACTGCGCCGAGGCGATCGTCGCCGCGACCGAGCGCTATGACGACCCGGAGCCGATCAACATCGGCGTCGGAGCGGAGATAACGATCCGCGAGCTGGTGACGCTGATCGCGCGCGTCACCTGCTTCACCGGCGAGATTCTCTGGGACGCGAGCAAGCCCGACGGCCAGCCCAGACGCGCGCTGGACACCACGCGCGCAGCCCACGAGCTCGGCTTCAGGGCGGGCACCCCGTTCGACGAGGGGCTGCGGCGCACCGTCGACTGGTTCCGCGAGCATGCGGAAACCGCCCCGGCGACGGGCGCCAATGCGCTCTAGCTAACCGCGGCCCGCTGCAGCGTCAAGGATCCGCTCTCGCGCGCTCTGGCTTGATCGCCCGATCGAGCTCCTCAATCGCGGCCAGGCGCTCGGCCGCGCTGCGGCGGAGCAGTTCCAGCTCGCGCCTGCACTCGTCGAGCTCCCTCAGTGAGGCCAGCAGGGGAACGGTGAAACGCAGAGGTGGCGCAGCCGCGCCGCTCCCACAGCCGGCCCCGCTCGCAGTGGGCCGTGTGAGCACCGACGATCGCCGCCGTGTCGTGCGCGCGAAGTTCGACGGACCAGCGCGCTTGCATCACCTCGACGACGACGCTACTGTCTGTGCGGCGCATGGACCGCACTCCGATCGCCGCCGAAGACTGTGACTTCTACCACTCGGTCGACCTGCCTCTATCAGGGTTCCACGTCGGAGCGTGGGATCTTCGCGGCCGCTTCGACGAGTATGTGGCCCACCAGCCGTTCGACGGTAAGACCGTGCTGGACGTTGGCACGGCGTCCGGGTTTCTCACCTTCGAAGCCGAACGGCGCGGTGCCACCGTTACATCATTCGACGCTGCCGAAGCCACCAGCTGGTGGGTGCTTCCCTTCCGGAGTTTCGAAGCGGACGTCGACATGCACAGGTCGCTGCTGGAGCGCTGGAAGAATTCCTACTGGCTCTGCCATAGCGAATTTGAGTCGTCGGCGGAGTGTGTCTACGGCGATATCTACGATCTGTCACCCGACCTTGTCGGAGGCACGTTTGACGTTGTCCTCGTCGGGCAGATTCTGGTCCACCTCCCGGACGCCATCTCGGCACTCGCGGCCGCCGCGAGCTGCTGCCGGGACACGATGATCGTCGTCGAGGGCAACTACGCCAACGACGCGCCGGTGGCGGCGCTGTGTGGGCGTGCCGATCGGCCGGATGTGTCGTACGCTTGGTACCACTACTCCCACGGCTGGTATCGGGAAATCCTGGCGATCCTCGGATTCTCCAAAGTGGCCATCACGACAGGCAATTTCCGGTGCAACGTCTCCACGCACGAGGCCGACATCGAGCTGGCCACCGTGGTCGCGTCCCGCTAGTACCGAGCGCATATCCGGCAGCGGCGTGCGGCACGCGATCCTGCGCGGGCCACGCCACCGCACGGGGGCGATCCGCGCGGCGCGAGCCCGGAGCGGGTCGCGGCTGATTCCCGGCGGTTAAATCCCGCTAGCATCAGGCCGCAACGCGGATACTGTCCCTCTCGCCCGAATGCACTCAGATCCGATCACTGCCGCAGACTGCTTTTTCTATCACTCGGTCGACCTGCCAATCTCAGGGCCGCAGATCGGATTGTGGGATCTTCGTGGGCGCTTCGACGACTACGTTGCCCGCCAGCAATTCCACGGCAAGACCGTGCTCGACGTCGGTGCCGCGTCGGGGTTTCTCGGCTTCGAAGCCGAACAGCGCGGTGCCACCGTGACATCGTTCGACGCGGCCCACGCCACCAGTTGGTGGGTACTGCCCTTTCACGGGCTTGAAGTGGACCCCGTCGAACAGGAGAAGATGCTCGACCGTTGGAAGAACGCGTACTGGCTGTGCCACCGCGAGTTGGGATCGTCGGCGCGGTGCGTGTACGGTGATATCTACGATCTCCCCTCCCACTTCACCAGCGCCTTCGATGTCGTCCTCGTGGGTCAAATCCTGGTCCACCTCCCTGATGCCATTTCCGCGCTCGCGGCCGCCGCGAGTTGCTGTCGGGAAACAATGATCATCGTCGAAGGCAACTACCCTGACGAGTCGCCCCTGGCCTGGTTGTGTGGGAGCGTCGATCGACCGGAAATTGCGTACGCGTGGTACCACTACTCTCACGGCTGGTATCGGGAAATCCTGGGGATCCTTGGGTTCGCCAAAGTGGAGATAACGACAGACACCTTCCGGTGTAACGATGCTTCGCATGAGTCCGTAATCCCGTTGGCCACCATCGTCGCATCACGCGAGTGACGCAAGCGCACTCGGTAGGAGCAGGGCGGAGTGCGGCTTCACGCGCCGGGCGCACCCGGCGCCCATGTTCGGTGCGACCACGCCCGTGGGAGTGAGCGCTCGGTCCTCGCCCGCCTCGATCGAGGGCATCGCGTGACCGGCCGGTCTACGACGTCGGCGCGTGTGCGTCGGTTGGCGCAAAGACTGGCCGGCTATTCGGAAGTGGCGGTGGCCCACCCGGTCGTCGCATACGCGGCTCTCGCGGGGCTCCAGGTGCGCATTCTCTGGAACATTTGGAAGTATGCCGATCTGACCACCGGCGATACGTCTTATTACTTCGTGGCAGCGAGTTCGTGGGCGCACGGTGTACAAGAGAATCTCATCTACTACCCGCTGTACGACGCGTTTTGGGGCACAATTCTCGCCGTCGTCCACAACGTCTATGCCGCAACGATCATCCAACGCGTCGCGATCGTTCTGGCCGTAACGCTGCTCGTGCTCGCACTGATGCGGTCGCTGTTCGGGCCTGCGTTGGGACTGCTGCTTGCGACTTGGTGGGCGATCGTCCCAGTCAACTACGCCCCCCTTTACGAGGTTCACCTGTTCGGGGCCGTGCCGGTCCTCCTGGCGTTGCTCGTGGTCGCCCGCGTGCCGCAACGTTTGGGACTCGGGATCGCCGTCGCGATTCTGCTTGCGGGCTCGGTGCTCGTCCGCAATGAGCTGCTCGTCGCAGCCGTGGTCCTCGCGACCGCGATCGCCATCTACGAGCTCCGGGCGCTGCGCGGCGGTCGCCGCGCAACCCGACGTGCCTATCTGCTGGCCTACGGCGTCCCGCTCGCCGTCGCGTGCCTGTTGATCGGGGGCGCCTATGCGCGCTCCTACGTCCAGGGAAATGCCGCATGGCAGCTGCTGGCGGCAAAGGAGGAGTCGAACTTCTGCGAGCTCTATGCCGTGGCCTACCAGCAGCGCCACCCGGCCAGGTTCACCGGAAACCCCTACACGCAGTGCTCGATTCTGACGCAGCAAGCCTTTGGGCGACCGATGCCGACCTTCTTTCAGGCCCTGGCCGCAAACCCGCGAGCGGTGGCCGGGTTTGCGGCCTGGAACGCCCAGCTGCTTCCCGGCGGCCTGCAGGTCGGGCTGCTCGGCGCCACGGCGTTTGACGCCGATCCTGACCTCACGCCTGCGACTGAGCGCAGCACCTACACGCTCGTGTTGTCGTTGGCGATCCTGATCGCGGTGATCGCGGGCCTCCTCATCGTGGCCCGCGAGGGGCGGCTGTCGCGACGCAAGATGCCGCCGCGGACGCTTTGGATCGTCGTCACGGTCGCTTCCATCGCTGTGGCAACAGCGATCGTCGCCCTGACTGCCCGTCCGTGGGCCGAGTACATCTACGGCCTCACCATCTCCGCGCTGATCGTGATCGGCGTGGCGGCCGCGGTCCTGCTGCGGCGCATCGGTGCGACGCGCGTCATCGCCCCAGCCGCCATCGGCGGTGTGCTCGTCGCCGCCCTCGCATTTCCCACGGTCTACAGCCCCGGACCACGTCCGATCTATGACGCTGTCCAGCATCTCCAGGTCGTGCGGGCTCAGCTGCAGCGTCCCGGCAGCGTTCTGGTCGCCGAGGACAACTACAACGAGCTGTGCAACTACCTGGCGTACTCCGCCGAGCGGCTCTGCACCGGGATGTACTGGCCGGCGCTGGAGGCGCAGATCACAGCGCGAACCACGGTGGGGATGCTGCTCGACCGAGTCCATGCGACGGCGATCTACGCTGACGCCGGAATGCTGGCCGACCCCACCATCGCCCGGCTTGTGGCGCCACGGCGCATCCACGGCTGGCGCGAGGTCGCGCAGGGAAGCGGCCCCGACGGCCCCTGGCTCGTGCTCAGCCGCGCCGGCCAACCGTCCTAGCGGAGAAGAGCCAATACGGCATCCTCCTGACCCCGGCATGGGCCATCGCCGAGCGGGTCGTCGGCACCGTGTTGGGCCCCGCGTTGCCGCCCCGAACTCGCCGGCCGAGCACCCCCACTCGGTAAAATTCCTGGACCTCTGCAGAACCCACGTTCCGTCCGACCCGAGGCGGAACATCTTCGACCCCCACCGAACCATTCGCCAGGGCGTCGACGACGCGACGCAGAGAGGTAATACAGCATGGGAGCACGCACGATCGAAACGACACCCACGAGCGCGGCGCTGGTCCTCCGCCGCTTCTTCACGACGCCCGAGCAGCACCCGTTCGACGGCGTCCAGTGGGAGATGCGCGACGCGCTGATCGGCCACGGCGACCACGTGGCGTTCGAGCAGCGCGATGTCGAGTTCCCTGCCTCCTGGTCGCAGAACGCGACCAACATCGTCGCTCAGAAGTACTTCCGCGGCCAGCTCGACTCGCCGGAGCGCGAGCGCTCGGTCAAGCAGATGATCGGCCGCGTCGCGGGCACGATCGCCGACTGGGGTCGCGCGCGCGGGTACTTCGCGACCGACGCCGACGGCGACACCTTCGAGGCCGAGCTCACCCACATCCTGCTGCACCAGCTCGCGGCCTTCAACTCCCCGGTGTGGTTCAACGTCGGCTTCGAGGAGAGCCCGCAGTGCTCGGCCTGCTTCATCCTGTCCGTCGACGACACGATGGACTCGATCCTCGACTGGAACACCAAGGAGGGTCGCATCTTCCGCGGCGGCTCGGGTGCCGGCATCAACCTCTCCAACATCCGCGGCTCGATGGAGCCGCTCTCGAAGGGCGGCACCGCCTCGGGCCCGGTCTCCTTCATGCGCGGCGCCGACGCCTGGGCCGGCACGATCAAGTCCGGGGGCAAGACGCGTCGCGCCGCGAAGATGGTCGTGCTCGACATCGACCATCCCGACATCCGCGACTTCATCTGGTGCAAGGCCAACGAGGAGGACAAGGCCGCCGCGTTGCGCGACGCCGGCTTCGACATGTCGATCGACGGTGACGGCTTCCAGTCGATCCAGTATCAGAACGCCAACAACTCGGTCCGCGTCACCGACGCCTTCATGAAGGCCGTCGAGGCCGACGAGGACTGGCAGCTGATCGCGCGTGTGACCGGCGAGCCGATCGGCGACCCGATCCCCGCGCGCGAGCTGATGAAGGACATCGCCGAGGCCGCGTGGCGCTGCGCCGATCCGGGCGTCCAGTACGACACCACGATCAACCGTTGGCACACCTCCCCGGTCAGCGGGCGGATCAACGCTTCCAACCCGTGTTTCCCAGGCGACGCCCGGGTCCACACCGACAAGGGCCTGATCCGCTTCGAGGAGCTCTACGAGCGTTTCCGCGCTGGTGAGCGGATCGCCGTCTACACGCATCGCACGACGGCCGGCGAGAACGGCTCGCAACCGCGCGAGCCGGGCGAAGGCGTCGTTGCTTCGGTGCCGCTGCGGGTCGAGCGTACCGGCGTCAAGCCGATCCTCCGCCTGCTCTTCAGCAACGGTGGCGAGCTCCGCTGCACACCCAACCACAAGCTCTGGACTCTCAACCGCGGCTACGTGGCGGCCGAGGAGCTGACGGCTGAGGACCGCGTCATGCTGAACGACAGCCCGACCGAGGCCACCGGCGCGAGCTGGGAGTTGCCGGTCGCGGTCGAGGAGATGGCGGCGAGCTGGTCGCGCGGCGGCACCGTTACCCACCGCCAGCTGCCCCGTCGCTGGAGCGAGGACCTCGCCGAGCTGACAGGACACCTGATCGGCGACGGCTGCCTCACCGAACACCGCGTCGAGTGGGTCTACGGCGGCGATGACATCGCCGATGGCCTGAGCGAGCGCCACGAGCACTGCCTGACCGAGCTGGTCGGCGGCGTCTCGCGGCAGCAGATGCAGAACGGCACGCTGCAACTGCGGGTGGGTAGCGGCGCCGTGCGCGAGCTCTTCCGCGAGATCGGCGTCAGCTCGGCGCGGGCGCACGAGAAGCGCGTGCCTGAGTCGGTCTTCCAGGCACCGAAGGCGGTCCAGGCCGCGTTCCTGCGCGGCCTCTACGGCGCCGACGGCTGCCTCTCGCGGGTCGAGGTGGGCGGCAAGGCTACGCGCTACGCGGGCCTCGGCAGCCGCAGCCGCCGTCTGCTCGGCGACGTGCAGGTGCTGCTGTCCTCGTTCGGAATTCGCAGCCGCCTCTACCGCGTCTCCGACGCCGGCTCGGGAAACTTCTCATACAGGCGCAACGACGGGACGATCGTCGACTACCTCTCCAGGGAGGCTTTCGACCTGCGCATCACCGGCAGCGATCTCGTGCGTTTCGCGCAGGAGATCGGCTTCTCGGCGCCGCGAAAGCAGGCAGCACTGCAGTCGCTCCTTGGTGAGACGACGCGCTACGCAACCAAGCGCCACGTGACGCTCGCGACCCGCGAGATCGACGGCCAGGAGACCGTCTACAACCTGAGCGAGCCGCTGCACCACTCCTACATTGTCGAGGGCGTGCTCGTGGCCAACTGCTCGGAGTACATGCACGTCGACGACTCAGCCTGCAACCTCGCCTCGCTCAACCTGATGAAGTTCCGCCGCCCCGACGGCAGCTTCGACGTGCGCTCCTTCGAGCACGCCGTCGACATCGTCCTGCTCGCCCAGGAGATCATCGTCGGCCCGTCCAGCTACCCGACCGAGGAGATCGGCGTCAACGCCCGCGCGTTCCGCCAGCTCGGCCTCGGCTACGCCAACCTCGGCGCCTTCCTGATGGCTGACGCGATGCCGTATGACTCCGACGAAGGCCGCGCCACCGCCGCCGCGATCACGGCGCTGATGACCGGCCGCGCCTATGCCGAGTCGGCGCGCATCGCCGGCGCGCTCGGTCCCTATGAGCGCTACGAGGAGAACCGCGAGGAGCACAACGCCGTGATGCGCATGCACCGCGACGCCTCCTACGCGATCGCGGACGACGGTCTCTGCGAGCCGGAGCTCCTGGCTTCTGCACGCGCCGCCTGGGACGAGGCGGTCGCCCTCGGCGAGCTGCACGGCTACCGCAACGCGCAGGCGAGCGTACTCGCTCCCACCGGCACGATCTCCTTCCTGATGGACTGTGACACGACCGGCGTCGAGCCCGACTTCTCGCTCGTCAAGTTCAAGGAACTGGTCGGAGGCGGGCAGATGACGATCGTCAACCGCACGGTTCCGCTCGCGCTGCAGACGCTTCGCTACAGCGACGAGCAGATCGAGCAGATCGTGGCCCACATCAACGAGCACGGGACGATCGTCGGCGCGCCCGAGCTGCAGGAGGAGCACCTGCCGGTGTTCGACGTCGCCGTCGGTGAGCGCGCGATCTCGCACATGGGGCATATCCGCATGATGGGCGCGGTGCAGCCGTTCATCTCCGGCGCGATCTCGAAGACGGTGAACCTGCCGGCGAGCGCGACCGTCGAGGACATCGCAGACGCCTACACGCAGGCCTGGCATCTCGGCATCAAGGCCCTCGCGATCTACCGCGACGGTTCGAAGACCGCGCAGGCGCTGCGCACCGAGGCGCAGGACGTCAAGGGAGCGAGCGCGGGCGACGTCGAGGGGCAGATCGCTGCGGCTGTCGCCGCGGCGCTGGCGAACGTGCAGACCGGGCCGCAGCGCCACCGCATGCCGCGTGAGCGCAACTCGATCACGCACAAGTTCTCACTCGGCGGCCACGAGGGCTACATCACCGCCGGCATGTACGAGGACGGCACGGTCGGCGAGATCTTCCTGACCGACATCGGCAAGGAGGGCTCGACGCTGCGCGGCATGATGAACGCCTTCGCGACGGCGATCTCGATCGCCCTCCAGTACGGCGTGCCGCTCGAGACGCTCGTTCAGAAGTTCAGCTACATGCGCTTCGAGCCGGAGGGCATCACCACCAACCCGGAGATTCCCTTTGCCAAGTCGATGCCCGACTACATCATGCGCTGGCTCGCCTCGCGCTTCCTCGACACCGACGCCCAGGAGGAACTGGGCATCCTGACCCCTGCGGTACGCGCACGCGCCGCGGCGCACGACGCGGCGACGTCGCTGCACTCCTCCGACACCACGGCGCCGACAAGCGACCTGGATGGCCGACCGGCGCCCACCAACGGAGGTAACGGCGGCTCGCACGCGCCGACCACGGCGCTCACTGACTCGCCGCCTGTGGTCCCAGCCAGGCTCGTCGGGCTCGATCTCGGCCCGGCGTGCACCCAGTGCGGCGGCATGATGCAGCGGACGGGCTCCTGCTACACCTGCCCCAGCTGCGGTAACAACACCGGCTGCGGCTGAGGCTGATCGCAGACGGTCATCGGATCGTCAAGGTTGGGTCACGAGGTGTCATGAGCCGAGCGTAGACCGGACCGGGGCCCCTGGCGCAGACCACAGTCCGCAAGTCTCTTAGAACTGCCCGAGTGTCGAAGGGGCATACCTTGGGCTCCTGCTCCTGGGCGCGAATGCAAGCGTCTCGGTTTCCGCGCAAGGGAGGTCGGCCGTGAGCAGAGGCCGATTGCACGAGACATCGCGAGAGCAGGCCTCTGCGTTGCCGGCTGCCGGGACTTCGCTGCCTCCATCCGGAACCGGCTGTACCGGGCGGTCTCGCCCCCTCTACGGCTTCAAGTGCGCTTCGAAGAACGCGAGGATGCGCCGGCGTGCATCGCGCGCAGACTCCTCGTGGTAGCCCGATCCCGGCGAGAGTAGTCCGAAGACCGGCTCCAACACGGAGAACGGGAGCGGCGTCTTGTCTCCGGCTCCTTCGTGGTCGTTGAGAAAGGCGTGCCCGGCCTCGGGGTACTCCTTGACATCGTGCTCGACTCCGGCTGCCGTCAATGCCCGGTCGAGGCGATCGGCGGCCCCCCGCAGTGAGCGATCCTTGCCGCCGTAGCTTCCGACGATCGGGCAAGCCACTCTCAGG
>Ga0209415_10004324_pt1 | contig 26073 bp, 22 predicted proteins | sample PeaSoiSIISIP2007_FD_187696 | JGI IMG/M metagenome (GOLD analysis project Ga0209415, IMG submission 187696) | Peat soil microbial communities from Weissenstadt, Germany - SII-SIP-2007 (SPAdes) (version 2) | ecosystem: Environmental > Terrestrial > Soil > Wetlands > Peat | place: Germany... | reverse complement strand
CCCTCGGCTGGTTCGGTGGAAGACTCCTCCTCCGCCCGCTTCCAACCGAGTCGCAGGAGCAACCCTCCCGACGGCATTCCGCCAGTCGAGGGGCTGCGGATGCGCCAGGTGTTCGAGCACGAGCCGGTCATGGTCGCCGAGGTGGTGGCGCTCTTCGCGCCCGTACCGCCCGGTGTCGTCATCGACGCCACCGTCGGGGGTGGCGGGCACGCCCGTGCCCTGCTCGACGCTCATCCCCATCTCCGGGTCCTCGGCATCGACCGAGATCCCGACGCCGTCTCGGCCGCCGGCGAGTCGCTGGCGGAATACGGGGATCGGGCATCGGTGCGCCACGGGACCTTCAGCAGCTTGGCGGACGAGATCGAGAGCGATGCCGCCGAAGCGAATGAGCAGGTCAGCGGGGTTCTCTTCGACCTCGGAGTGAGCTCACCGCAGCTCGACAGGGCGGAGCGAGGTTTCTCCTACCGACACGACGGACCGCTCGACATGCGCATGGACCCGTCGACCGGTCCGTCCGCCGCCGACGTCGTGAACACCTGGTCCGTCGATGCCCTGAGTCGGCTCTTCGCCGCCAACGGGGAGGGTCGCTTCGCCGGTCGGATCGCTCGAGCCGTCGTGGCCGCCCGTCCGTTCACCACGACGGAACAGTTCGCCGAGACCGTGCGCAACGCTATTCCGGCCGCCACGCGCCGACAGGGAGGGCACCCGGCCAAGCGCGTATTCCAGGCTGTGCGCATCGCCGTCAACGACGAGCTCGACCTGCTGGTCGAGGCGATCCCCACCGCCATCGAGATCCTGGCGCCGCGGGGTCGTTGCGTGGCCATCTCGTACCACTCGGGTGAGGATCGCATCGTCAAGGCCGCCTTCAACCGGGCCGACACGGGGGGCTGTGTGTGTCCGCCGGGACTTCCCTGCGCGTGCGGTGCCGTCCCGGTCGGCCGGCTGCTCTTCCGGGGTGCGCGCAAAGCGTCGCCCGATGAGCGGGCGAGGAACCGCCGGGCCGAGAGCGCACGCCTCCGGGCCATCGAACGGCTCGACCCGGTCTCCACGAGGGGCACGGAGAACAGGGCGCCGTCCTGATGGCGACCGCCACCGCCACCCGTCGGGCACCGGCACCGAACAGGGGCCCGATCGGTGACCGCCGTCCCCGCCTGGAGGTGGTGGGGCCGCCCACCCGACGCCGAGTCCGGGCATCGCGCCGGCCCATCCTCGTCCTGGCCGCCGTTCTGGTCGTCGGCAGTCTCCTGTTCGCGGCGGCGGTCGAGGCGTACATGACCCAGCAACAGGTGCGCCTGAGCCAGGTCCAGGCCCGACTGGCCGTCCAGCTGGCAGAGCACCGCAACCTCGAGCTGCAGGTGGCCCAACTCTCGAACCCGTCCCACGTCGTGAGCGCGGCCCAGAGCCAGGGCCTGACCGTTCCGAGCCAGGTCACCGATCTCCCGCAGGTGACGGTGCCCCCTGCCGTCTCTCACGGGGCCCGTCGTTCCTCCACCCGCGCCCGAGCCGCCGCCCCGGCGCACCACGGCACTGCAGCGGGAGCGTCGGGAGCCGGTGGTAAATGAGCGATCGTCAGGCGCGTCTCCCATCGGCGGGGGGACGCCGGGCTCGGCGTCGGACGGGGCGGACGGCGCGCACAGGGCGCACAGGGCGCCCAGCGCGCACAGGCACCACCGGTCGGACCGCTTCGGCCCACCGGATCGGGGCGCCCCAGCGCCCCGGGGCGCCGAACCGCACGGTCTCCCGTAGCCGACTCGAGTCGCCCCGTCGTGCCCGCGGCACGCGTCGTGGGGTGCGCGCCGAACGAAGGGTCTCGGTTCCGGGGCCGGTGCGATCTGGTCGTCGCGCTCCGGCGCGTTCGAAGATGGCGGCCCGCCGGGCGGCCCGACGTGCCGATCGCGCACTGCTGTCGTCACGGTCCGTCCCGTCGCGCCGCAAGACGTCATCACGCCGCGCCGACCGGCGCGAGGCCCGCGCATTCGCCTCCGGCCGAGTGGCACGCCGCGTCACCAGCCGCCGCGCCACCAGCCGCCGCGCCACCAGCCGCCGCGCCACCGGCGTCGCCATCCGACCGGTCGTGCGCACACTGGAGGAGGGACATCCCGGCGCCCGTCGCAACGGTCCTCGCCGGGGCTACGAAAGACGCCTGTCCGCTCCCACGCCCCTGCCGACGCGTCCGAAGGTCACCGGCCCCGTGCCGCGCCGCCGGCTCGGCATCATCCGGATCATGGTGGTCGTCGTCTTTGCCGTCATCGCCGTCCGCCTCGTCATGGTGCAGGGTCTGAGCGGTTCGCACTACTCGTCGATCAGTGCCGCCCAGGTGACGAGCGTCGTGCAGGTCCCCGCCGTCCGGGGCGGGATCTTCGATCGGGACGGGGCGGTCCTGGCCACCTCGGTGCCCCGGACGACGATCGTGGCCGACCCCTTCATCATCAAGCACCCGAAGGCCGAGGCGGCGGCACTCTCTCCGGCTCTGGGACTCTCGCAGCGCATTCTGCGGAAGGACCTGACCGAAGACTCGGGCTTCGTCTACCTCGCCAAGAAGGTCGGCAACGCCGAGGCCACCAGGGTGAATAAGTTGAACCTGGTCGGTATCAATCTCCTGCCCGACACCGAGCGGGTCGACCCGGCCGGCAATTTGGCGATGCCCGTCGTCGGGGCCGTCGGAGCCGAGGGAAGCGGCCAGGGCGGCCTCGAGTACCAGTACAACAGCCTCCTCGGAGGCCGGAGCGGGACGGAGAAGGTCGAGCAGGCACTGAGCGGGGTGACGCTGCCCGGAGGGACAACCCAGTTGTCGCCCTCGACGGCGGGGACGAGCATCGAACTCACCCTGGATGAGCCCCTTCAGTACGTGGCCGAACAGGCGCTCGGCGCCGAGATCGAGACGTCGCACGCCAAGAGCGGCTCGGTCATCGTGATGAACACCCATACCGGTGACATCCTGGCCATGGCCAACCTGGTGGCCGACCCCACGACCGGTCAGGCGGTGGAGGCCCCGTCGAACCTGGCGCTCACCCAGGTGTACGAACCGGGGTCGGTGTTCAAGCTGGCACCCTTTTCCGCCGCCTTGCAGGACGGGATCATCACTCCGAGTCAGGTGTTCACCGTTCCCAATTCCCTGAACATCGCCAATTGGGTGTTCCACGACGCCGAGAGCCATCCCACCGAGCAGTTGTCGGCCACCCAGATCCTGGCCCAGTCGTCGAACATCGGAACGATCGAGATCGCCCAACTCCTGGGCAAGACGCGCCTGGCCAAGCAGATCCAGGCCCTCGGCTTCGGCCAGCCCACCGGTCTCGACTTCCCGGCCGAGTCGGCCGGTCTGGTGAAGAGCGATGCCAGCACGTGGAACGGGTCGGACATCGGGTCGACGCCCATCGGTCAGGACGACGCCGTGACGGCACAGCAGGTCCTCGACATGGTGAACACGGTGGCGACGGGCGGGGTGTACGTTCCGCCCCGGCTGGTGGAGGCCACCATCGCCGACGACGGCACGCTTCACCAGACACCGCGTCGCGCCACCCACCGGGCGCTGTCCACGGTGGTGACGTCGGAGCTCACGACCATGATGGAACAGGTCGTGCAGGACGGGACGGCCGTGGCCGCCGGCGTCCCGGGCTACAACGTGGCGGGCAAGACGGGCACGGCCCAGGTTCCCGATCCGGTGCACGGCGGCTACATCCCCGGTGCGTACATGGCCACGTTCGCCGGTTTCGCGCCGGCCGAGAACCCCGCCTTGTCGACCATCGTCGTTCTCAACCGTCCCGAGCCCATCTACGGTGGCGTCGTCGCCGCTCCGGTGTTCTCCGAAGTCATGCAGTACGCGCTGCACCGGTACGGCATCCCCACCTCACCGGGGGGAGGGACCACGGGAGGAAAGCCGTCCGCCGTGGCGTTCCCACCACCGCCCTCGGTGGCGGCAAGTACACCACCGGCCACCACGACGGCCCAGGTCACGGTGGGAGGGGCGACGGCGCCCAAGGCCAAAGAGACGGCCGTACCCACCACGGCGGGTACGATCATCGCCGCGGTCAGGCGCGCCACGGAAGGGCCGTGATCCGTCCGGCGGCGGGACCCCGACTGTGCGCATGGACCGGATGTTCGAGGGAGTCGAGGTCACCGAGCGACGCGGCGACGTCGCCGGCACCGAGGTGACGTCGATCGAGTTCGACAGCAGAGACGTCACTCCCGGAGCGCTCTTCTTCTGCCTTCCCGGTCATCAATCCGACGGCCACGATTTCGCCGCCACCGCCGTCGACGCCGGAGCCGTCGCCCTGATGGTCGAGCATGTGCTCCCGCTCCCCGTGCCCCAGGTCGTGGTGGCTCGGGGGACGGCCCGGTCCTCGATGGCCCGGGTCGCCCGCAATTTCCATGGCGATCCGGCCCGGTCGCTCATGACCGTCGGTGTGACGGGCACCAACGGCAAGACCACCGTCACGCACCTGCTCGCCTCCATCCTCGAGGAGCACGGCGCACCCTGTGCAGTGATCGGGACGTTGGACGGTGCGAGGACCACCCCTGAGGCGCCGGTCATCCAGAGAATCCTCGACGAGGCTCGTCGTGACGGCCGGAAGGCGGCGGCCATCGAAGTGTCCTCCCACGCCCTCACCCAGGCGCGCGTCGATGGCATCCACTTCGCCGCCGCCGTGTTCACCAACCTCGGTCACGACCACCTCGATCACCACAAGACGATGGAGGCCTATTTCGCGGCCAAGGCATCGTTGTTCGAACCGCACCGCGCCGCGCTGGCGGTGATCAACGCCGACGACCCGTGGGGGCGCCGACTCCTCGACGGCGTCCGCATCCCGGCCGTGACCTTCGGCCGCGGCGATGCCACCGAGGTCGAGACGGCCCCGGGACGGACGAGCTTTCTATGGCGGGGTCGTCGCATCGAGCTGTCGCTCACCGGCGCCTACCAGGTGACCAATGCCCTGGCTGCGGCCACGACGGCGCTGTCCCTCGGTGTCCCCGAGGACACCGTGGCCCGGGGCCTGGCCCGGGCCCGACCCGTGCCCGGGCGGTTCGAGGTGGTCGACGTCCCCTCCTCGTTCACCGTCGTCGTCGACTACGCGCACACGCCCGACGGACTCGAGGTCGCGCTCGACAGCGCCCGCCGGCTGGCCGGCGCCAAGCGCGTGGTGTGCGTGTTCGGGTGCGGGGGAGACAGGGATCGGGCCAAGCGACCGCTCATGGCCGCCGCGGCCACGGCGGCCGCCGACCTCACCGTGATCACGTCGGACAATCCCCGCCACGAGGATCCCGCCGCCATCGTCGAGGAGGTGAGACAGGGCGTGGTCGACGGAGCCGACGTCGTCGTCGAACCCGACCGGGGCCTGGCCATCGCCCGGGCGGTGGCGTGGGCTCGTCCCGGCGACGTGGTGCTGGTGGCGGGAAAGGGTCACGAAACCGTCATCGAAGTCGGAGACCGTCGTCTGCCGTTCGACGACCGCCTGGTGGCGGCGGCCGCCGTCCGCCGTCTCGATCCCGCCGAGAGCGAGATGACGCCGTGATCAGCCTGATGGCGTCGGGTGGCATCGCCCTGTGGATGGCCGCCCTCGGGACACCGTCGCTCATCGGATGGCTCCGGCGCCGGAGCTTCGGTCAGCAGATCCGCGAGGACGGCCCGTCCATGCACCAGGTCAAGGCGGGAACGCCCACCATGGGCGGTGTGGCCCTGGTGGCCGCCAGTGTGGCTGGGTACCTGCTCGCCCACGCCGGGACCCACGTGGCGTTCAGCCGTCCCGGCATCCTGGTCATGGCGGTGATGGTAGGGGCGGCGGTGATCGGTTTCGTCGACGACTGGATCAAGGTCCGGCACCAGAGGAGCCTCGGACTGAACAAGCGGGCCAAGCTGGGCGCCCAGATACTGGTGGCGGTGGCCTTCGCTCTGGCCGCCGAGCACTGGGCCGGGGTGAACACGCACCTGTCGTTCACCCGCTGGAACTCGATCGGGATCGACCTGGGGAGCATCGGCTGGGTCGTATGGGCCGTGTTCGTCGTGGTGGGGACGTCCAACGCCGTCAATCTCACCGACGGTCTGGACGGACTGGCGTCGGGATCGGCCACGTTCTGCTTCGCCATCCTGGCCATCATCGGGTACTGGCAGTTCCGTCACTTCGCCATCTACCACGTGGCCGCGGCGCTCGACCTCGCCCTCACCTCCATCGCCATGGCCGGCGCCTGTCTCGGCTTCCTGTGGTGGAACGCGGCGCCGGCCCGGATATTCATGGGCGACACCGGCTCCCTGGCCATCGGCGCCGCCCTGGCGGCGCTGTCGCTCCAGATGAATCTGCAATTGCTGCTGCCCGTGATCGGTGGGTTGTTCGTCATCGTCACCCTGTCGGTGGTGATCCAGGTGATCAGCTACCGGGTCTTCGGTCGGCGCGTCTTCCTCATGGCGCCCCTGCACCACCACTTCGAGCTCCTCGGCTGGCCCGAGACCACCGTCATCGTGCGTTTCTGGATCCTCGGGGGTCTCTTCGCCGCTCTCGGGCTCGGTCTCTTTTACGCCGATTTCCTGTCGGTCACGGCGCTTCATTGACCCCGGCCATGCGATCGGATCGAATCCTCGTGTACGGCCTCGGGGTGAGCGGCACGGCCGCAGCCCGGCATCTTCTGGCCGAGGGGTTCGACGTCGTGGCCGCCGACGACGATCCCGGCGACGGTCCACGGGGGCTTGCCGCCGCGCTCGGGATCGAGCTCGTCGTGGCACCCGACCCGGCCACCTTGGCGGGACTGGCGTCGGAGACGGCCGAGATCGTGGTCAGCCCCGGGGTCCCGGCCGGTCACGGCGTCTTCGGTCTCGGACCCGGGGCCCGCCTCGTGGGCGACGTCGAGTTGGCCTGGCGTCGCGCCCGGGTGCCCATGGTGGCGGTCACGGGGACGAACGGGAAGACCACGGTGACGACGCTGATCGCCTCGATGCTGGTGGCCTCGGGGGTGCGGGCCGTGGCCGGTGGCAACATCGGCGAGCCCCTCCTCGACGTCGTGGCCGGCGACGCCGAGGTGGTGGTGGCCGAGGTCTCGTCGTTCCAACTCGCTCTCACGGAGACGTTCCGCCCCGCCGTGGCGGCCTGGGTGAATTTCTCCGAGGACCATCTGGACTGGCACGCCACCCTGGACGACTACCGCGACGCCAAGGCCCGGGTGTGGGCCAACAGTGGGGCGGGGGACGTGGTGGTGGCCAACGCCGAGGATCCCGTGGTGCTCGCCGCCACGGCGCCCTCCGCGGCGCGGGGGGCCACGGTGGTGCGCTTCGGCCTGGCGGCCGGCGACTACACGGTGGCCGACGGGTCGCTGGTGGGCCCGGGCGGCCTCGTGGTGGCCTCGGTAGACGACCTCCCCCGGTCGCTCCCGCACGATCTCCTCGATGATCTGTGCGCGGCCGCCGCCGCCCTGGCCGCGGGGGCGACCGTCGACGGCTGCCGGCGTGCCCTGGTCGCCTTCGGGGGGCTCCCCCACCGTGTGGAGCTGGTGGGCGAGGCTAGAGGGGTGCGTTTCTACGACGACTCCAAGGCGACGACCCCCGGCGCCGTCCTGGCCGCCCTGGGTGGTTTTGACTCGGTGGTGCTCATCGCCGGTGGTCGCAACAAGGGGCTCGATCTCTCTGCCCTGGCCGACGGGGCCGACCGGCTCCGGGCCGTGGTGGCCATCGGCGAAGCGGCCACCGAGGTGACCGCCGCCTTCGAGGGTCTCACCCCGGTGGTGGAGGCCGAGTCGATGGCCGCGGCCGTGGACCGGGCGGCCGCCCTGGCCCGTCCCGGTGACGTCGTGCTGCTGTCGCCGGCGTGCGCATCGTTCGACTGGTACCCGTCCTACGCGGCCCGGGGTGATGACTTCGGCCGCTGTGTCCGGGCCCTCGACGCCGCCCTCGTGCCCCCCGACAAGGTGGGACGGTGAGCCCCGCCGCCCCCCTGTCCCCGTCGTCGCCCGACCGGCCCCGTCGGCTGGCCGCCCTACCGCCGCTGCGGGTGCTCGACGGGGGGGCCAAGCGTCGTCGCCGGCGGCCGGTGGGGGCGCCGGCGCGCCGCGACCGGGTCTCCACCCGGACGGCCCTGCTCCTCCTCGTCGGCAGCCTGTGCGTCATCGGCCTGGTGATGGTGCTGTCGGCCTCGGCGTACACGTCGCTTCAGTACTACGGGTCGGTGTGGACCATCTTCGAGCGCCAGGTGCTGTGGATGACTCTCGGTGGCATCGCCCTGTACGTGAGCGCCCGGATGAACTACGGGAATTGGCGACGCATCCGGATTCTCCTGCTCGTCGGGACGGTGTTGTTGTTGGTCGCCGTCCTCGTGCCCGGGATCGGGGCCGCACCGGTGGGCGGTTCGGCCCGGTGGATCGGTTTCGGGCAGTTGCGCATCCAGCCCTCCGAGCTCATGAAGCTGGCCCTCGCCGTCTTCGCCGCCGACCTGCTGGCGCGACGGGCCGACCGCGTGCACGAGCCAGGGGCCGTCGTCGTGCCCTTGCTCGTCGTGCTGAGCGTGGCCGGCGTCCTCGTGCTCAAACAGCCGGACCTCGGCACGACGTTGGTGCTGGCCTTCATCGCTCTGGCCATGCTCTACGCCGGCGGTGTCCCGCTGCGCCCCGTGCTCAAGGTGCTCTTCGGTGTCGCTCTGCTGGGATTGATCCTGGGGCTGGCCGAGCCCTACCGGCGGGAGCGGCTGCTGTCGTTCGTCAATCCCTTCGCCCACGCACAGGGTTCGGGCTATCAGGTCGTGCAGTCCCTCGTGGGTCTCGGGTCGGGCCGTCTCTGGGGGCTCGGTTTGACCGGCGGACGGGAGAAGTGGGGGCTGCTCCCGAACGCCCACACCGACTTCATCTTCTCGGTAATCGGCGAGGAGGGGGGCCTCATCGGCGCGCTGATCGTGTTGGCGCTCTTCGCCCTGCTGGCCTGGTACGGGTTGCGGGCGGCCAGCCGGGCCCCGGACCGCTTCGGGGCGCTGATGGCGGTGGCGGCGACCTGCTGGATCACCAGCCAGGCGGTGATCAACATCGGAGCCGTCATCGGCCTGCTCCCGGTCACCGGCATCCCCCTGCCGTTCGTCTCGTTCGGCGGGTCCTCGCTCGTGATCACCATGGTGGCGGCCGGCATCCTCGTCAACGTGGCCGGCCACGAGAAGGTGCCGACGGTGCGGGCCGTGCCCCTCGACACCCCGTTGGGCCCGTCGCGCTCGCCCCGGCGGTGAGGGGCCGGCGCTACGCACTGGTGGCCGGCGGTGGGACAGGCGGGCACCTGCTCCCCGCCGTGGCCGTCGCCGAGGCGCTGGCCGCCGTGCAGGGCGCCGGGGCCGTGGAGGTGGTGGGCTCGCGCCGCGGCCTCGAGGGTGACCTGTTGACCGGCACCGGGCTGCCCGTGACCCGGCTTCCCGGGCGGGGCTTCTCGCGGGCGGTGAGCGCCCGGAGCGCGGCCGCCAATCTGGGCGCCCTCGGGGGCCTCGTGTGGGCCTTCGTGCTGGCGCTCGGCCTCGTCGCCCGGCGGCGGCCCGCCGTCGTCGTCGCCATGGGCGGCTACGGCTGTGTCCCGGTGGCCCTGGCCGCCCTCGTGTTGGCCGTCCCCGTGGTGCTTGTGAACCTGGACGCCGTCCCCGGCGCCGCCAGTCGCCTCGTCGGCCGGTTCGCCCGGGCGGCCGCCGTGGCCTTCCCAGGAACCCCCTTGCGGCGCGCCGTGGTCACCGGTGCGCCCGTGCGGCCGGAGATCGTGGCCGCCGCCGGGGGCGACGCCGCGGCCCGCACCGAGGCCCGTCGCCTTCTCGGACTTCCCGCCGACCGTTTCGTGGTGGGGGTGGTGGGGGGATCGCTCGGCTCCAAGACGCTCAACACGGCCACCTTGGACCTGGCCGGCCTGTGGGTCCGGCGCGCCGACGTGGCCGTCTACCACGTCGTCGGTCGGCGCGACGCCACATGGATCGGAGGAGGGCCGGAGGCGGAGGCCGGGGGTCTCGTCTACCGCCAGGTCCCCTACGAGGACAGGATGGCGCTTCTGTACCAGGCGGCCGACGTCATGGTGAGCAGGGCCGGGGCGAGCACGGTGTCGGAGCTGGCCGTCGTGGGGGCGCCCGCCGTCCTCGTGCCCCTGCCCGGCGCCCCCGGTGACCATCAGACGGCCAACGCCCGGGTGCTCGAGGCCGCCGGGGGAGCGGTCATGGTGCCCGATGCCGAGTGCACCGGGGCGCGTCTGGCGGAGGAGCTCGACGCCGTGCGGTCACGGCCCGGATGCCTCGAGGCGATGCGGGCCGGCGCCGCCTCCGTCGGTCGGCCCGATGCCGTCGCCGCCGTCGTAGAGGTGGTCGAGAGCCAGGCGCGCGCCGGGCCGAGACCCGGTCGGTCCCCCGACGCCGGCACCCGTGCCCGTCACGGCACCGGGGACCGGCCGTGACCGACCCCGTCGACCTGTCGCGTCCGCGGCGCATTCACGTCGTCGGGGTGGGAGGGGCGGGGATGAGTGCCATCGCCTCGGTGCTCGCCGCCATGGGGCACCGGGTCACGGGCAGCGACCTGAAGAGCTCACCGGTCACCCGGCGCCTGGCCGCCGCCGGGGTGGCCGTCTTCATCGGCCACGACGCCGCCCACGTGGGCGAGGCCGAGGTGGTGACGGTCTCGACGGCCGTGTCGGAGGCGAATCCCGAGGTGAGAGAGGCGCGACGCCGGGGCCTCGAGGTGCTGAGCCGGGCCCAGGCGCTGGCCGCCGTGACCCGCTGCCGACGATGCGTGGCCGTGTCGGGCACCCACGGCAAGACGACCACCACGTCCATGCTGGCGCTCATCCTGGTGGAGGCGGGCCTCCGTCCGAGCTTCCTGATCGGCGGGGACATCAACGAGATCGGGACGAACGCCGTATGGGACAGCGGCGCCTGGTTGGTGGTGGAGGCGGACGAGAGCGACGGGACGTTCCTCGCCCTCGACCCCGAGATCGCCGTGGTCACCAACGTGGAGGCGGACCACCTCGACCACTACGGCGGGTTCGCCGAGCTGGTGGCCGCCTTCGACCTCTTCTGCACCGGGCGGCCCGGGGCCGTGGTGGTGGGGGCGGACGACTCCGTGGCGGCCGAGATCGGACGGGCCCACGGTGCCGACCTCGTGGGCACGGCCGCCGACGCCACCTACCGGATCGAAGCGGTCACCGCCGGCCGCACCGGCGTGTCGTTCGACCTCCGTTGCGGTGGTGACGTCCTCGGCACCATCTCGCTCCCCGTGACCGGGGCCAACATCGCCCACAACGCGGCGGTGGCCACCGTGACGGCGCTGCGGGTGGGCGCCACCTTTTCCGATGCGGCGCGCGCCCTGGCCCGCTTCGCCGGTGTGGCCCGGCGCTTCGAGCTACGGGGCGAGGCCGCCGGCGTGCGGTTCGTGGACGACTACGCCCATCTCCCCACCGAGGTGAGCGCCGTCCTCGACGCGGCGCGCCAGACGGACCCGCAGAGGATCGTGGTGGTGTTCCAGCCCCACCGCTACAGCCGGATCGAGGCACTGGGGGAGCAGTTCGCCGATGCCTTCTCGGCGGCCGACGTGGTCATCGTGACCGACATCTTCGGCGCCGGCGAGGACGCCCGACCCGGGGTGACGGGTCGGGTGGTGGCCGACGCCGTCGTGCGCAACCATCCCGACCTCGATGTGAGCTACGTCGCCGGTCGGACGGAACTGCGCCGGCATCTGGCCGCCGTGTTGCGGCCCGGAGACCTGTGCCTCACCCTCGGGGCCGGAGACCTCACCTCGCTGCCCGACGAGATGCTGGCGGCGCCGGCGTGGTGAGCGACCGGTGGGCCGATGACGTGGTGGCCGCCCTCGGGCCCCGGGCCGTGCGCGACGCGCCGCTCGGGGCGCGCACCACCTACCGGGTGGGGGGCACCGCCGCCGTGCTCGTCGAGGTGGACGCCGAGGGCGATCTCGCCGCCGTCCACGACGCCCTCGGGTCCGGGGGTGCGCCGCCTCTGCTCGTGCTCGGGAACGGGTCGAACCTGTTGGTGGCGGACGCCGGGTTCCCCGGTCTGGTGATCGTCCTGGGGCCGGGCCTCGCCGCCATCGAGATGGAGGGGACGACGGTGCGGGCGGGCGGGGCGGCCATGCTCCCCTTGGTGGCGCGGCGCAGCGCCGCCGCCGGGTTGACCGGACTGGAATGGGCCGTCGGTGTGCCGGGCACGGTGGGCGGCGCCCTCAAGATGAACGCCGGTGGTCACGGGTCGGACACGGCCGCCGTCCTCGTCCGCCAGCGCGTCTTCGATGTGGTGACGGGCCACGCTGCCGTGGACGGCGCCGACCGGCTGGCACTCGGGTACCGGCACTCGTCGCTCGGTGCCGGCGAGGTGGTGGTGTGGGCCGAGTTCGCGCTGGCCGCCGGAGATGCCGCGCAGGCCCAGGCCGCCGTGGCCGAGATCGTCCGCTGGCGCCGGGCCCACCAACCCGGGGGCTCGAACGCCGGGTCGGTGTTCACCAACCCCCCGGGCGACGCCGCCGGGCGGCTGGTGGAGGCGGCCGGGTTGAAGGGACTGCGCCTGGGCAGCGCCCGGGTCTCGGAGAAGCACGCCAACTTCATCCAGGCCGACGACGGAGGGTCGGCCGACGACGTGCGGCGATTGATCGAGCACGTGCGGCGGGTGGTGCTCGACGCCACCGGGGTCGCCCTCGTGCCCGAGGTCCGGTTTGTGGGGTTCGACCAGGGGGAGAGGGAGAAACCCTCAACCTCATGTGGAGGTTCGTCATGAGCAAGGTGGTGGAGGAACTCGAGTCGCAGCCGTTGACGGTCGACCCCAGGATCCTGCAGCGGCGGGTGGACGTGACCCGGCAGCGGGGACGGCGGCGGCTGCGGGTGATGACGGCGGCGGCCGTCGTCGTGGCGGGCGCCGCCGGGGCATGGGCGGTGGTGCACTCGCCGCTGTTCGCGGCCCGGCATGTGACGGTGGTGGGGGCCATCCGCACCGGCGTGACGCCCGTGGTGGCGGCGTCGGGGCTCTCGGGGGAGCCGCCCCTGATCGACGTCGACGCCACCGCCGTGGCGGCGCGGGTGGAGGCGCTGCCGTGGGTGGCCCACGCCACGGTGACGCGTCGGTGGCCAGACACCGTGACGATCACGGTGACCGAACGCGTGGCGGCGGCGGTGGTGGTCGGTCGCGGCCGGGCCGACGTGCTCGTCGACGGCAGTGGCCGTGTGCTCGGCGACGTGCCCGCTCCGCCCGACGGCACGGTGGTGTTGGGTGTGCCGGTGGCGGCGGGCCCACCCGGCAGCATGCTCGGCGACGCGGCGCGTCCCGGTCTGGCCGTCGTGGCCGGACTCCCGGCCTCCCTGCGTCCTCTGGTGGCACGGGTGGACGTCGGCGGCGGGGGAGTGGTGAGCCTGACGCTCACCGACAATGTCGGTGTCACCCTCGGACGCGCCGACGAGCTGCCGGCCAAGTTCGTCGCTCTGGCCAGTGTGCTGGCCGACGTGGCGCCCCGGGCCCCGGACGTGATCGACGTGACCGTCCCCGGCGCCCCGGCCATCGGTCCGCCGGCGTGATGACCTATCTGACCTGGCCTAAGGCGGACGGAGCGTGCCCGCCGCTCTGCTTGACCGGTTACGGCTGCGCCCCTAGGGTGAAGCCACCTCGGCAGGCACCAGTTGAAAGTTGTGGTCGAGGGTGAGGTGACTGGTGCTCGGGGCAGGCTCGTCCAGCCCGACCACCTGGCGGAAGTTCCCACCGTGAGGCCCGAACTGCGGGTGAGGGTCGAGGAGAGTCGATGACCGGTCCAGCGCACAGCAGCTACTTCGCTGTCATCAAGGTCGTGGGCGTCGGAGGCGGCGGAGTGAACGCCGTGAACCGGATGATCGAGGCCGGGCTGAAGGGCGTGGAGTTCATCGCCGCCAACACCGACTCGCAAGCTCTGTTGATGAGCGACGCCGACCTGAAGCTGGACATCGGCCGGCAACGGACCCGGGGGCTCGGCGCCGGAAGCGACCCCGAGGTGGGCCGGGAGGCGGCCGAGGAGCACCGGGCCGAGATCGAAGAGGCGCTCAAGGGCGCCGACATGGTGTTCATCACCGCCGGCAAGGGTGGCGGCACGGGGACGGGCGCGGCGCCGGTGGTGGCCGAGATCGCCAAATCGGTGGGAGCTCTGACCATCGCCGTGGTGACCCGGCCCTTCGCCTTCGAGGGGCGGCAGCGTTCGGTGCAGGCCGAGGGCGGCATCCAGAAGCTGAAGGAAAAGGTCGACGCCATCATCATCATTCCGAACGACCGGCTGCTCACCGTCTCGACCGAGAAGACGTCGATGGTGAACGCCTTCAAGATGGCCGACGAGGTGCTGCTGCAGGGGGTGCAGGGCATCACCGACCTGATCACCATCCCCGGCCAGATCAACACCGACTTCGCCGACGTGCGGATGGTGCTGGCCGACGCCGGCACGGCCATCATGGGGATCGGTCAGACGACCGGTGAAGGCCGGGCCGTGAACGCGGCGCGCGCCGCCATCACGAGCCCCCTGCTCGAGGCTCAGATCGAGGGCGCCCGCGGCATCCTGGTGAGCATCGCCGGCGGCCCCGACCTCGGGCTGTTCGAGGTCAACGAGGCCATGGAGATCATCCACGGCGTGGCCCACCCCGATGCCAACATCATCTTCGGCAACGTCATCGACGAGTCCATGGGCGACGACGTCCGGGTGACGGTCATCGCCGCCGGCTTCGAGCGCTGGGACGAGGGTCGCAGCGGGGGCAGCGGTGGGTCCAAGTCCGGCGGCAGCAGCCAGGTGCTCGGTCTCGACTCCGTGCACGAAGACATCTTCGCCTCGCCGGCCGAGGACGACCTCGACCTCGGCGACGACGAGTTCGACGTCCCCTCGTTCCTGCGCTGACCACCCTCCGCTGACACCGCCCCGGGCCGGCACGGTCGTCCACCGGTTGGATCCCACGCCCGTCGAGGCGTTCTGGTCGACGAAGGCCACGGGGGACCAGCGCGGCGTCGACGCCGGGTCGCTCCCCTCGGCCGTGCCGGCCGGGCTGTCCGTGTACCGGCTGCGGCAGGTGCACGGATCGGACGTGGTGGTGGCCGGCGCGCCACCGCCGCCGGGAACGACGGCCTGGGCGACGGCGCCTGACGGCCGGGCCCCCGACGCCGACGCCGTGGTGGCGGTGGGGAGCGGTTCGTGCCTGGTGGTGCTCACCGCCGACTGCGCGCCCGTGGCCCTCGGATCTCCCGACGGCGTCTTCGGGGCCGTGCACGTGGGATGGAGGGGCCTGGTGGCGGACGTGATCGGACGGGCCGTCGACGTCATGAGGTCACTGGGGGCCGGTGCTGTGGTGGCCGGGCTCGGCCCCACCATCCACCGGTGTTGCTACGCGTTCGGGACCGACGATCTCGACGCCGCCGCGGCGAGCGCCGGTGACGAGGTGCGCGGTGTGACGTCGGACGGGGCGCCGGCGCTCGACCTGCCGGCCGGGGTGCGCGCCGCGCTGGACCGGGCCGGGGTCCCCCTCGTCGTCGACGTCGACCGCTGCACGGCGTGCGGTGACGACAGCTTCTCCTATCGCGCCCGCCGTGACGACGCCCGCCAGGGCCTGTTCGTCTGGACGGGCCCGTCCGGTTCGGTGATGTGAGCCTCCCGACGGGCCTCGCCCCGGCGCCGGCACCCGAGGTGGTGGCCTCACGGGTCGATGATGTCCGGCGTCGGATCCGGGCGGCCGGCCGCGCCCCCGACAGCGTGCGACTGGTGGCCGTGACGAAAGGGTTCGACGCCGGCGCCGTCACCGCTGCGCTGGCGGCCGGCGTTCATGACATCGGGGAGAACTACGCGGCGGAGTTGGTGGCCAAGGCCCGACGGCTGGGCCAGGAGGCGACGACGGCCACCGATCCCACCCGGCGTCCCCGGTGGCACTTCCTGGGGGCGATCCAGAGACGTCGGGTCCGAGACCTCGCCCCGGTGGTGGGGTGCTGGCAGACGCTGGCGCGGCTGGTGGAGGGCGAAGCCATCGCCCGGCACGCCCCGGGGGCGAGTGTGCTCGTCGAGGTCGAGACGAGCGGTCTGCCCGGCCGCAACGGTTGCGCCCCCGACGCCGTGGCCGGTCTCGTCGGCGGACTGGTCGCTTTGGAGCTCGATGTGAGGGGCTTGATGGTGGTGGCACCCCCGGGGCCCCCCGACGTGGCGCGCGCCGCGTTTCGGACGACGGCGCGACTGGCCGCCGATCTGGGGCTCGACGAGCTGTCGATGGGGATGACGGGCGATCTCGACGTGGCTCTCGAGGAGGGCACCACCATGGTGCGGGTGGGGCGGGCGTTGTTTGGTCCGCGTCCCGGAGTGGGACCGGACGCCCACCCGTCGTAGCGGAATGGGGGAGAGGGGGCCGGGCGGGCCTCGTCACCCTGGTCCTGAGCCCACGCAGTACGCTGTCGAGCAGGAGGCGCGTCTCATGGCAGGTTTCTTCAAGAGGGCCATGGTCTACCTGGGCCTGGTCGATGACGAGTACGAAGACTACGAAGAGTACGAACCCCGGGTGCCCGTGGGTCCGCGTCTCGCGCAGCGTGCCGTCGATGAAGAGGAAGAGCGTCCGATGGCGGTCACGACGAGCACCATCCGGCCCATGTCGCGCGACGAGACGACGTCGACGATGACGTCGGTCACGCCGCGCGCCGTCGTGCGCCCCGTCCCCATGGACGTGGGCGCCCGCGTGCACGTGGTGGCGCCGTCCCAGTTCGGCGACGCCCGCCAGATCGCCGACCGGCTGATGTCCAACCAGCCCGTGATCGTGAACCTGCAGGTCTCCGACCGGGAATTGATGCGGAGGATGATCGACTTCTGCAGCGGTGTGGCCTACGCATTGAACGGCAAGATGGAGCGGGTGGCCGACAAGGTCTTCCTGGTCACACCGTCCAACGTGAAGGTCTCGGCCGAAGAGCGGCTCCGGCTCCAGGAGAACGGCCTCCTGCGGTCATAGCGCCGCCCGAACCCATCTCGCCGAGCTGAAGGCCATTCCCCTTGATCCGTACTGTCGTCGTCCTCGTGCTCGAGGTGTACCTGTGGGGGATCCTCTTCCCCCGGGCCCTGCTGAGCTGGTTCCCGGCCCGGCCGGGGTCGAACCTGGCCAACATCAACAGCGTGCTGTACCGGTTGACCGAGCCCGTGCTCGCCCCCGTGCGTCGCTTGCTGCCCCCGCTGCAAGCCGGCGGTGTGGGCCTCGACCTGTCGTTCATCATCGTCTTTCTGGGGATCCAACTGCTCATCATCCCGGCCGTCTACAACCTCCTGTAGGTCCTCGCCGACCGGCGTCGCGTACCGGGACGGGCCTCGACGGGCGCCTGGTCTGCGAGAAAGTCCATCGGTGGATCGGGCGGTTTCATTAGGTAGGATCCCCGTCATGGACAGTCCGAAGGCGGGTAGTAGTCAGCAATCGAGCCTCGACAGTCTGCGGACCGTCGAATTTCGCCAGACGTTGCGGGGCTACCACATCGACGATGTCGACGAGTACCTCGAGCGCGTCGCCATCGAGGCGGAGGCGCTGCAGGAGCAGATGCGGCAGTCCGGAGACCGGATGCGGCAGGCGGCCGAGAGGATCGCGCAACTCGAGCAGACCGTGCAGCACCTGGAGCAGCAGCTCGAGCAGGCACCGTCGGCCGGCGCCCCGGCGGCACCGGCGGTGGCCGACGACACTCTGCAGCGGACGCTGTTGCTGGCCCAGAAGTTCGTGGAGCAGACCGAGGCGGAAGCCGAGGCCCAGGCCCGCACGACGCTGGCCGCAGCCGAGGAACGGGCCCGTACCACTCTGGCCGATGCCGAGACCCGGGCGCGGGCGCTCACCGAGGAGACCGAGCGGCATCTGCGCGAGGACATCTCGCGGCTCGAGTCGATCCGGACACAGTTGGCCGGCGACGTGGAGACGATCGCCCGGCATCTCGACACCGAACGGAATCGACTGCGCGGCGCCCTGGGCGACATGCTCGCCTGGGTCGACGAGCACGTGCAGCCGGCGGCGACCCTCCTGGCGCAACCCTCGGCGCCGACACCCTCGTCGTCGGGTTCGACACCGGCGACGACCCCGCCCGGGGCATCGACACCGGGTACATCGTCACCGGGTACATCGACACCGGGTACATCGACACCGGGTACATCGACACCGGGTACATCGACACCGGCCGCGGCGGCATCGGGGGAGGCGTCGCCGTCCCGGACGGGATCCGACGCCGAGAGCCGGACGCCGTCAGGTGGGCAACCCACGCCGGCGCCGCGGACGTCGCCCTCCGGTCAGAGCAACCCCGGCGGTTCGGGCTCCGCCCCCGGTCCCCGGCCCACCGACGCCGACGCCGCATCGGTCGCCGAGCGCCAGGGAACGATGCCGTTGTCGGATGCCGAGGGAGCGCGCGCCGGCGTCCCTCGCTGACCGCCGGCGGGCCCCCGCTACGGGCAGGGGACCTTGGTGATCCTGATGTCCTGGGTGTCGGCCACCGTCAGACGGATGTCCACGGCGAGGATCTGCTCGGCCACGTAGGGGCGGTGCCTCTCGACAGCGTCGACGAGCGACGCCGGACCGTCCAACTCGACAGCGATGCAGTCCGAGATGTGGAGGCCGGCGTCCCGGCGCGCCGCCTGGACGAGGCGGATGGCGTCACGGGCCGCCCCCTCGGACTCGAGCTCCTCGTCGACGGTGACGTCCAGCGTGACCACACCCACGTCGCCGGGGAGGGTGCGTCCCTCGTCGGGGTGGCGGGGGCGCAGGACGAGCTCGTACTCGCCCCGCTCGAGGGCGATGCCCGCGGCGGTGACGCCGGCGTCGGAGACGGACCAGTCCCCCTTCTTCACCCCGGCGAAGACCTTGGGGGCCTCGGGGCCGAGACGGGGACCGAGGGCCGACGGGACGAGGGTGAGGACGCGCTCGGCCACGTCCTCCACGTCTTCGGAGAAGACGACCTCCTTCACGTTCACCTCGTCGGCGATCAGGCCGACGAAGGGCCGGAGCCGTTCGGGATCGGCGGTGGCCACCGTCAGCGTGCGCAGCGGGAGCCGGGCCCGGCGGTTCTTCGCCTTGCGGATGGCGTGGGCGGCCGAGCAGACGTCGCGCACGAGGTCCATGCTCTCGACCAGTGCCGCGTCGGCGGGGAGCTCCCCCGGGTTGGGCCAGTCGGCCAGGTGGACGCTGCGCTCGCCGGTGAGGCCCTGATAGATCTCCTCGGTGAGAAGCGGCAGCAGGGGCGCCGACAGGCGGCACACCGTGGTGAGGACCGTCGACAAGGTGTCGTAGGCGTCGGTCTTGTCCTTCTCCACCTCGGCCTCGCCGTCGCGGGCCCGCCAGAACCGGTCGCGGCTCCGGCGGATGTACCAATTGGTGAGGGCGTCGAGGAAGGCGGTGATGGAGGCGCAGGCGCCGTAGAGGTCGTAGGTGTCCATGGACGAGGTGACGTCGTCCACCAGGGCCGAGGTCTTGGCCAGGATGTAGCGGTCGAGGACGCCGGGGGCGTCGGTGCGGAACCGGCCCCGGATGCCGTCCACGTTGGCGTACAGCGACAGGAAGTACCAGCTGTTCCAGAATCGGTTCAGGACCTGGCGCCGCACCTCCTCGAATCCCTTGGCGTGGACGATGAGATCCTGGCCGCGCAGTATCGGTGAGGACAGCAGGAACCACCGCATAGCGTCGGCACCCCAGGTGTCGAAGACCATGTCCGGTTCGGGATAGTTGCCGAGCCGCTTGGACATCTTGCGGCCGTCGTCGCCCTGGACGATCCCGTGGGCGATGCAGTGGTCGAACGGACGGCGGTCGAAGAGGGCGGTGGCGAGCACGTGGAGCGTGTAGAACCAGCCCCTCGTTTGGCCCACGTACTCGACGATGAAGTCGGCCGGGAAGTGCGACTCGAACCAGTCGTTCTTCTCGAACGGATAGTGGATCTGGGCGAAGGGCATCGCCCCCGATTCAAACCAGCAGTCAAGGACGTCGCCCACCCGGCGCATGTGGGACCGCCCGGTGGGGTCGTCCGGGTTCGGGCGCACCAGCTCGTCGATGGCCGGCCGGTGCAGGTCGTGGGGACGGACGCCGAAATCGCGCTCGAGCTCGTCGAGGCTGCCGTAGACGTCGATGCGGGGATAAAGGGGGTCGTCGCTCTTCCACACCGGGATGGGTGCCCCCCAGAAGCGGTTGCGGCTGATGGACCAGTCGCGCGCCCCCTCGAGCCACTTGCCGAAGGCGCCGTCGCGCACGTGGGCGGGGACCCAGTCGATCTCCTGGTTCAGCTCGGTCATGCGCTGCTTGATGGCCGTGACGGTGACGAACCAGGAACTGACCGCCTTGTAGATCAGCGGGGTGTCGGTGCGCCAGCAGTGGGGATAGCTGTGCTCGTAGGGCGCCGCCTCGATGAGGTCCCCGTTCAAGCGCAGTGCGTCGGTGATGGGGCCGTTGGCCTCGAAGACCTGCAGTCCGGCGTAGGGGGGGACCTCGGCCGTGAAGAGGGCCCGGTCGTCCACGGGACAGACGACGGCGATGCCCGCCGCCTGGCAGGCGAAGTAGTCCTCCTCGCCGAAGCCGGGGGCCATGTGGACGATGCCGGTGCCCTCGTCGGTGGCCACGAAGTCACCGGCCAGGACCTGGAAGGCGTTGGCGTGCCCGGCGAAGAAGTCGAACAGCGGGCGGTAGGTCCGGCCCACCAGTTGGGCTCCGGTGACCGAGCCGATGGGCGCGGCCTCGGAGAAGAGATCCGGGTAGGCCGCGGCGCGCTCGGAGGCGATGGCGGTGGGGTGACCCAGGAGCTCGTAGATGTCGTAGGTGATGTCGGGGCCCACGGCCAGGGCCAGGTTCGACGGAAGCGTCCACGGGGTCGTCGTCCATACGAGCAGCCGGAGCGCCCCGTCGGCCTCCGAGGGCGACGAAGTCCCCGCCGGGGCGGGATCGAGCTCGAAGGCCACCGTCACGGCCGGGTCGACACGGGGGCGGTAGGCGTCGTCCTGGCGGGTCTCGAAATTCGACAGGGGGGTCTCGCACTCCCAACAAAAGGGCAGGACGCGCTCGCCCTCGTACATCAGGTCTTTCTCCCACAGGGTCTTGAACGCCCACATGACGCTCTCCATGTAGGGGAGGTCCATCGTCTTGTAGTCGTTGGCGAAGTCGACCCAGCGGGCCTGGCGGGTGACGTAGTACTCCCAGGCGTCGGTGGTGCGCTGGACGAGGCCGCGGCAGTAGTCGTTGAACCGGTCGATGCCGAAGGCCACGATGTCGGCCCGACCCCCCAGTTGCAGTTCCTTCTCGGCCGGCATCTCGGCCGGCAGGCCGTGGCAGTCCCACCCGAAGCGCCGCTCCACCCGCCGGCCCCGCATGGTCTGGTAGCGGGGCACGGCGTCCTTCACGAAGCCGGTGAGGAGGTGGCCGTAGTGGGGGAGGCCGTTGGCGAACGGGGGTCCGTCGTAGAAGACGTATTCGTTGTCGCCCCCGGGCCGGGCGGCGACCGACGCCGCGAAGGTGCCGTCCTTGGCCCAGAAAGAGAGGACCCGGTCTTCCAGGCGGGGGTAGTCGGGTTGCTGGTCGACCTGGGGATAGGGACGGTCGCCACGGTCGTCGGGCATCGGACCAGAGTACGTGGGCCGAGCATCGGCCCTCGACACTCACCTGCGTCGGATCCGCTCCCCGGCGTCGTCGTGGGTGGGGGTACGGGCGAGTATGTTGTCTGGCCGGTCGGGCGACGCTATCGTCGCCCACCTTCGTCAAGCAGGTGGGAGGCCCCCCGCATGATCCGCAGCGCACACGGCACCGACCGGATCCCGGCGTCGGGGACCTGATGGCCCCGGCGAAGAAGGCCCCGGCCAAGAAGCCGGCCCCCAAGAAGTCGGCCGCCGGACGCGCTCCGGCCAAGGCGTCGGCCAAGAAGGCGTCGGCCAAGAAGGCCCCCGTGAAGAAGGGACCGGCCAAGAAGGCTGCGGCCAAGAAGGCTCCGGCCAAGAAGGCTCCGGCCAAGAAGGCTCCGGCCAAGAAGGTCCCGGCCAAGAAGGCCCCGGCCAAGAAGGCTCCGGCCCCGGCCAAGAAGGCTCCGGCCAAGGTCCCGGCCAAGAAGGCTCCGGCCCCGGCCAAGAAGGCCCCGGCTCCCGTCAAGAAGGCGGCGGCCCCGGCGCGGAAGTTGGGTGCCCCGGCCAAGGCGGTGGCTCCGGCCAAGCCGCCCAAGCCCACCCGGGGTCCCTACGCGTCGGACACGAAGTTCTTGGACGAGCAGCGGGCGTTACTGCTCGAGGAGCGGATCGAATACCAACGTCAGGCCGACGATCTGAAGGCCGAGGCCGACTCCCTGGCCCTCGACCGGGAGCCCGGGGACGTCCAGTTCGACGAGGAGTCGGGCGAAGGCGGCACCGTTGCCGTCGACCGCGAGCGCGACCTCACGCTGTCGGCCCAGGCGCTCGCCACCATCGACGAGATCGACTTCGCCTTGGTTGGCATCGACAAGAAGCTCTACGGGATGTGCGAGAACTGCGGTCAGGCGATTCCCAAGGCCAGGCTGCGGGTCCTGCCGTATGCTCGTTTGTGCGTCGCGTGCAAGAGCGGGGGATTGCACCGGCGCTGAGGCTCGTCCCCGCTGTCGGGGCGCTCGAACAAGGGGTTCACGTGGTCGTTGCAGTGCAGCTCGACTTTCGGGGAGTCACGATCGAGCAGTACGACCAGATGAACGAGAGAATCGGCCTTCTGCCCGGGGGGCCCGCTTCGCCCCAGGAGCTCTTTCACTGGGTCACGAAGACCGACGACGGATTCCGCGTCGTCGACGTATGGGAGTCTCGAGAAGCATTCGAGAAATTCGGGCGCGAGAAGCTCGGTCCGATCTATGCGGAGGTCGGCGTCGCTCCTCCTGCCGAGATTCAGTTCTTCGAGGTCCACAATTACCTGGCCGGGGGCCGGTGGAGAGGCTGACCAAGCTTCGTCAAGGAGTTGTTTTGGATACGCCTCACCAACCATCACCTACCCCCCTGGCGGGGGAGAAACAGCTCCTCACCCGCGCTCGTATCAGGCAGGCGGCCATGGAGGTGGTTGCCGACCGGGGTTTCGGAGCCACGGTCGAAGAAATCGCCGAGGTCTCCGGTGTGAGCCCACGAACCATCTTCCGTCACTATCAAACCCATGATCGACTGATCGCGGCCACGGTCAAAGACATGTTTGAGGCGTGCGGGCTCCCACCACTCGTCGACGACATCGAAGGTTGGGCCGATGGCCTGACCCGCGATATCGAACATCTCGACGCTTGGATTGACTACTTGGCGTTGACCTTCCACACGAGGAGCGCTCAGATCTTCGGGGCGGCCTTCTGGGATATTTCCGCTCCCCATGGCAACCCATCCGAAGTCCTTTCCGACGTGGACTCCCTCCGGCGGGACTACCGGTCCCGGGGAGTGAGCTACCTGGTGAACTTCGCCTGGAAAACGGCCGGAGGGGCGGGCGAGCCTCCAGAGGAGCTGGCCCTGGTCTTTGCCCTCAACCTGTCGGTGTTCACCACCCATGCCCTCATGGTCGACTTCGACCACACCCCTGAACAGGTCGGGACGTTGACCGCCGACATCCTGAAGATGTGCCTATGGAACGCCGTCCACGCGCAAGGCTCCCCCGACGGCGGGTCGTCACTGCGGGTTGACGGCGGCGACGGTCAGGTCATATGAGCTCGACCCGAGGTGGCCTCCGTGAGCCGTGCCGGCGCCGTGTCGCCAATCCGAGCCGTGTACCGCCCGATGGGACCCGCCATGGAAGAGCCTGATCAACCCGTTGCTCCTTCGCTGGCCGAGGAGCAACGGGGATTGACCCGGTCCCGAATCAGACGCGCCGCCATGGCGGTCGTCGCCCGACGGGGTTTCGAGGCCACGGTGGACGAGATCGCTCGAGAGTCGGGCGTCAGCCCTCGCACGATCTTCCGCCACTACGAGTCGCAGGGAAGACTGATCCTCGCCACGGTGGAGGACATGTTCGAGGCTGTCGGCCAGAGGCCGATCGCCGGTCTCCCCGCACCGAACGAGGATTTCGACCGCTGGCTCGAGATCCTGGCCGTGACCGTCCATAGCCGCAATGCTGAGATCATCGGCAACGCCTTCTGGGACCTTCATGCCCCGAATCACCACGGGTCCGAGATACTGACGAAGGTCGCCAGTCTCCGGCGCGATGCTCGCGTCAAAGGGGTGCGCTATCTCACCGTTCTGGCTTGGCAGACAGCGGGTGGTGAGGGAACGCCTCCGGCGGCGTTGGAGTCCGCCTTCGCGCTCAATCTCTCGACCTTCGCGACCCAAGCGCTCATGATCGACTTCGACCACACGCCCGCTCAGATCGGCGTGCTCACTGCCAATATCTTGAAGGCCTTCCTGCGGCGGGCCGTCGCCGCTCAGACGTCGGGCGCCGATACCTCGTGCGACGCCGCCGAGGACTTCTGAGCGCGCCAGCATGTCGCGGCCCGGTACGCCAACGTTGCAGTCACGACTGACAGGACGACAGGCGCCGGTGCTCATCATTCTTGAGGATGGCGTCGCCGCACGAAGACGTCAGGATCGTGGGAGCCAAGGACAGCTTGGGTATTGAAATCTCACAGCGAGTTGTCCAGGATGACGCGGGCCACCGCCAGGACTCTGCCCCCCATTGCCTGGCGGTGACTCGCGTCGCCCCCCACGATGCCTCAACAGAACGTGGTGGCGGCGGGTCCGTCTGCCCGTTTCGGCGCTCGTGCGGCGGAAGGGCCTCGGGTTTGAAACACACTAGAAATGCATGAGAATTGCGACCTCTCCCGTGCACAGCCGGGGATGCCCATGACGTTCGTCGGCGGAGCCACGGCTCCCGTGGGTCCCGCCGGCCCGACGGGCGCCATGGGCGGCCACCCCCGGGGGGCCAACTAAAGCCTCACCGGGGAGGTGCCGATCGAAAGGAGACGACCTGCGCTAAGGGATAGGGCACCTCACGATGGGACCAAGGGCAGTCAGGAAATCCCACAGTCGGGCCCGCTGGTTGTCGGCCGGGGTGCTCGTTTCGGCCCTGGTCCTGAGCGGAGGCATGTTCGCCTTGACCAGCCATTCCAATGGTCGCGACCAGCAACGCCTTCTGATCGCTCAGGCGCAGGACGCTCGGACGACGATCACCGCCCTCATGAGTTCGATCGAGTCAACCATGTCATCGGTCGGATCAGTGGCGGCCGCCACGAACGGCAGCCCCGGCGCGGTGGACAAATTGGCCACCGTGGATCCGACCCTGGACATATTCTCCGTGTTGGCGGTTCTCCACCGCTCCACAGGCGGAAAGATCGCCGTCGTCACGCAACGGGGGACACCTAGCGCGGCCCTGCCTGGTCTGGTCGGCTCCGCTGGACAGGACCTGGCGTCCGTGGTCGTCCACGGTGGCACCGAGGTGGTCGGACTATTCGGGCACGGCGCCAAGCGGCGCTTGGCTGTCGCCCAGGGGGCGCCCTTCGTGCCGGGGGGCTACGTGGTGTACGCCGAGATACCCCTCCCGGCGGGCACGACCATTCCGAGCGGGTTGGCGGGACTGCAGTACGCCCTGTACGACGGACACTCGACACGGTCACCGGTGCTGTTTGCGACGACGAACGCCCTTCCGCTCAAGGGCCAACGAGTCACCCAGATGGTCCACCTCAACGATGCAAACGGCGATTCCACACCGAACGTCTCGGAGCCGGGATTGCTCTTCGTCGTAAGCACGAACGGCTCGTTGGTCGGTGGCCTGTCAGACATGTTGCCGTGGATTCTCGGCGGGGTGGCCATTCTCTTCGGTCTTCTGGTGGCATTCGTGGTCGAGGCGACGTCTCGACGCAAGGACCAGGCCCTCAGCCTGGTGGCCGATCTCGAGGAGAAGAACTCGGCGCTTGACCGGGCCATGGCCGAGCAGATTGCCGGAGAGGAACACCGCGTGCGGCTCGAGCGCGAACTGAGGCAGTCCCAACGCCTCGAATCCGTCGGAAGGCTGGCCGGGGGCGTGGCCCACGATTTCAACAACTTGTTGGCGGCCATTCTCACCTATGGCGAGTTCATCGCCGAGGAGTTGGAACCGGACCATCCTCTTCAAGACGATGTCGCCGAAGTCCGCAAGGCGGCGCGTCGAGCGGCCGAGCTCACTCGCAAGTTGCTCGTGTTCTCACGTCGGGACCTGGTGAACCCCTCTGTCCTCGACGTCAATGA
>Ga0209415_10004323_pt1 | contig 26082 bp, 26 predicted proteins | sample PeaSoiSIISIP2007_FD_187696 | JGI IMG/M metagenome (GOLD analysis project Ga0209415, IMG submission 187696) | Peat soil microbial communities from Weissenstadt, Germany - SII-SIP-2007 (SPAdes) (version 2) | ecosystem: Environmental > Terrestrial > Soil > Wetlands > Peat | place: Germany... | reverse complement strand
CCCTGGGTGCGAAGATGCGCCAAAAGAAGGCCCAACAGCAAAAAACAACCAATACAGCCAATACAGCCAATGTAGCCAATAGAGCATTTGCCCTTCTGCCCCAACTGTGCGAAAACCCTTGCATGTGTGTGAGACCAGGATTTGGCACCGAGCGTCCGGTGACGCCATGACTCGCGAAGCGTTTGGACTGCGTCTCCCGACTTGTCGGGAGCGCTTTCGGACGGGCTTGACCGCTCGGAAAGCGGCAGCAAGCTCCACGCACAAACGCCGCCGCCGCATTATCCGCTCCTTGCCCCGCGCATTGCCCTTTCATGATGGGCCAAGCGTTCCTGCAAGCGGCAGCCGTGATTTCATGAGGTTTGAATTGCGCCCGAACCTCGCTCCTTGTTCTTTGCAACCACCCTTAAGTGATTATCACCATTTATCACCATTTATAAGCTTTCGCGCGCCGCCGCTGGATTGCTGCCCTCAGAACATGGGCCGCGCCCCGTGCATCGTGCATCGCGGCGCCTGAACTTGCGGCCCTCGGACTGCGCGCGCTGGACTGTGGATTGCGGGCGCTGGACTGTGGACTGTGGACTGTGGACTGCGGACTGTGGACTGTGGACTGTGGACTCCTGCAGCCAGCTCCACGCGCTCAGAACGCTGGCTCGACACCGGCAGCGAAGGATGGCACTCTTACGTTTGTGGAATTGGAAAAGTTAGAACAACTGCGCGCCCTGTTGCGCTCGTACGGCTCCTGCCTGGTCGCCTACTCCGGCGGCGTCGATTCGGTCTTTCTGGCCGTGGTGGCGCGCGAGGTCCTGGGCGACAAATCCCTCGCCGCGATTGCCGATACCCCCAGCCTGCCCCGGCGCGAGCTGGCCGAGGCGCTCGCCCTGGCACAGCAGTTTCATTTCCCCGTGCGCGTCCTCCACACCCGCGAGTTTGACAACCCCGCTTACCTCGCCAACCCGAACAACCGCTGCTTTTTCTGCAAGCACGAACTCTTCACCGAGCTGGCGCCCCTGGCCAAGGCGGAGGGCTTCGCCGTCATCGCCTACGGCGAAAACGCAAGCGATACCGGCGATTACCGCCCCGGGGCCCAAGCCGCCGCCGAGTTCCAGGTGCGCGCCCCGCTCAAAGACGCGGGCCTCACCAAACCGGAGATCCGCCGGCTCTCGACCCGGCTTGGCCTGCCCACCGGCGACAAGCCCCAGATGGCCTGCCTCAGTTCCCGCATCCCTTATGGCGAAGCCGTGACGCCGGAAAAACTCCTGATGATCGAGCAGGCCGAGAACGTCTTGCGCGACCTTGGCTTTTTCGATGTGCGGGTCAGGCATCATGAATTGCCGATGCCCAACTTCCAGTTCCCCACGGAACCCCGGCTTCAGCCGGCAGAACCGCCGGCCCCCGGCCTGCCCGCACCCCGCCCGCCCGCGTTGCGCCACCTCGCCCGCATTGAAGTGGAACCCGCAGAGATGCGGAAATTCATCGAGGACGGCGTTCTCGGCAAGGTGGCCGAGGCGCTCAAAAAGCTCGGCTACGCCCATGTCACCCTCGACCTCCAAGGCTACCGCCGCGGCAGCGCCAACGAGACCCTGATCTGATTTTGGAGTGCGGCGGCAAGCGGAGCGCGACGCCGCTTTGGCTCGGGCAGCGCCCGGCGTTCTCGGTCGTCCCCGGCGGACGAAAGCGCCGTCGCCGCTTCGCTCTGCCGGCGCACTCCAAATGACCTGGCCCTGATCTAACCGCCGGCTTTTTGATTGCGGCCCACGCCCGGTTCTCCCAGGATGCCTATCGTAAGGGAGCGTCGGGCGAATAAAGCCGCCCCTGAAGCGTCAAACAATTGCGTCTGTTTATGCCGGGGACCGGTGTAGCGCCCCGGCCAACTGAAATTGAACGATTGATTTATGGACTCCTTCAAATATCCGATGGCTCTGACTGCACTGGCCGTAGCGGGACTTATCTCGGGTTGCGCCTCCTCGGGGGTGAAGAATCCCTCCGGGACCCCCGTCACCGAAATGCGGCCTGACGAACGTGGCTTCGTCGCCGGCACCGGCATCGAGTCCCAGGATCTGGTCATGGTTACCGACAAGATGGCCCGCAGCCTGTTGGCGATTCCCCAAATCGCCAATGCCCAGGGCGTGCCGCGCATCGTCCTGTACCCCGTCGTCAACGAGAGCCGCTTTCCCATCAACAAAGAGATTTTCCTGACCCGCATTGAAGGGCAATTGTCCACCAAGGCTATGGGCAAAGTCTCGTTTCTTGCGCGCGACCGTATGGACGCCCTGGAAAGGGAACGCGAACTCAAACGCTCCGGCCAGGTCACCGCCAGCGCGGACCCCAACCCGGTCGAGTTCAAAGGCGCGGATTTCTTCCTGACCGGCAGGCTCCAGAGCCTGACCACCGGGAGCCGGGCCGGCACCAGCGACTATGTCCTCTACACCTTCGAGCTGATCGATGCCCGCACCAGCGAAAAAGTCTGGATGGACCAGGCCGAGATCAAGAAGCAAGGGCTCGAAGACGCGGCCTATCGTTAAGCGCCGTTCACTGAGGGAATGAAACCATTCTTCCGGTTCGCCCTGGCGGCGCTGGGCCTGCTGCTGGCGGGTTGCGCCACCGAACCCGCGCACCCAGTCGTCCTGACCGGCAACGTCCTGACCGATGGGCCTGAGGCCATGGCCTTCGGCCCGCCTCGCGACAAGGTCCTCTGGGAATACCGCACCGCCGCCGCCGCCATGCGCCAGGCCAGGTTCGACCTCGCCAAACAGTACCTTGACGAGGCCTTGACCCGCCTCCAGGGCGTTTTCGGACCGGACGCCAATGCCCGCAAATCCCGGGGCTACTTCCATGCCGAGGCAAAAAAGACCTTCATCGGCGAACCCTACGAACGGTCCATGGCCTATATCTACCGGGGAATCCTTTACTGGATGGATGGCGAACCCGACAACGCCCGCGCCTGCTTCCGCAGCGCCGAGTTCGAAGACAGCGACACCGAGAACCGCGCCTATGACGGCGACTGGGTCCTGCCCGATTACCTGGACGGCCTGGCCACCGTCAAACTCGGCGGCGACGGCACCGACGCCTTCAAGCGCGCCCAAGCCAATGCCAAAGGCCTGACCCTCCCGCCTTACAATCTCAAAGCCAACGTCCTGTTCTTCCTCGAATTCGGCCCCGGGCCGACGAAATACGCGGCCGGCCCATACCAGGAAAAGCTCTGTTTCCTTTCCCCGCCCTCGCGGGTCAGGTCCGCCCAACTCATGGTCGAGTCCCTCAAGATCCCCGTGGCGCCGACCGATGACGTTGGTTTCCAGGCGGCCACGCGCGGCGGACGCGTCATGGACCATGTCCTGGGCAACAAGGCCGTGTTCAAAACCTCTACCGACGTCGCGGGAGATGTCGCCATCATCGGCGGCGCCAGCACCATCCTCGCCGGAGGCGGCCGCAACGCCACCTTGGACGAAGTCGGCGGCGGCCTGATCGCCGCCGGCGTTATCAGCAAGATTATCTCCTCCGCCACCATCCCCGCCGCCGACATCCGCGCCTGGGACAACCTGCCCCATTACCTGAGCTTTGCCTGCCTCCCCCTGGCCCCCGGACCCCATCTGGCGACCCTCGAATTCCTCGGCCCCGACGGCCGCCTCCTGCCCCAATTCACCAAGAGCGTCAGCTTCGAGGTCCCCGCCGACGGCAAAGACAAAGTCATTTTTATTAGCGACCAATCCTCAACCCCTCAAAAAATATGAAAATCAATCTCCCGGCTCTCGCCCTCCTGGCCTCCGGCCTGGCCCTGATCACCGGCTGCGCCAGCGACCACGGCGCCTACCAGCCGCAAAACACCATGGTCAACAACCTCGAAGACGTCTCCACTTTCGTCTTGTTCGACAAGGGCGCTCAAAAATCCGTCTCCTGCGACGGCCTCGAACCCCAGCGCCTCGCCGACGGCCGCCTCCAGGTCGCCGCCAACCTCCGCAACCGCCAAAACCGCCGCATCCAGGTCCAGCTTAACTGTGAATTCAAAGATGCCCAGGGCTTCGTGTTGGACAGCACCCCTTTTCAAAACTTCTTTCTCGATGAAAACGCCCAGCAAGGCGTGACCTTCGTCTCGATGAACGACCAGGCCATGCGCTACACCATCCGCGTCCGTGAGGCCCGGTAAGCCGGTTGCAGCGCCACAACTCGCGAAGCGTTTGGACTGCGTCCAGCTTGCTGGCGCTTTCGGGTACGCCAAGGCGTACAAGAGCGGGAGCAAGCTCCACGCAGTCCATGCGCGGGCGCGACCGTATCCGCTCCTGGCCCTTTTCAGAGCAGCCTGCGGAATTCGTCCTCCGTGAGTGATGCCTGGGTGAGGATCCTTTTCAGCAGGCCCCGGTGCAAGTCGCCCGGGTGCATCGGGACACTGGTCATGCGACGTTTGGAGGGATGCCACAAATACAAGTGGCTGCCTCGTTGGTGATGTTCAAGAAAGCCCGCCCGTTTGAGCGCTGCGACGACCTCGGTCGGCTTGGCTGTGGGGAGCCGGCTCACGCTGGTACCGGCGTGTTGACCTCCACGCGCAGGACCGCTGCCTGCGCCGGGTGCTCCTCGACCGGCAACGGTTCGCCGGCCTTGGCCAGCGCCTCGAGAAAGCCCTCGATACACTCCCGAGCCATGGCGACCGCCTCCTCGTAAGTGTCGCCCTGGGTCTGGCACCCAGGCAGGGCCGGTACGAACACATTGTACCCGCCCTCCTCCGCCGGCTCAATATGCACCGTGTAAGTCAAGGTCTTCATGTTTCAATATTCCTCTGTCATCTGTTCTCCTCCATGGGCGGGATTGGGGACCAGGTTTTGGCCGCGCGAATCCACCACGAAATCAAGCACCTCCAGCGGCACCTGCCCGAGAAGATTGGGCACCGCCTCCGGCACTTCAACCACGTCGAAGTTCCCGTGCCGGCCCATCACTTCAAGGCGCACCGGCTCGTGTTTGTAGCGGATGACGTCGCCGTTGGTCGTCCGTGAGCGCATGGTGTCGGTTCGTTCCAAGCCCAGCTTCCTGATGATCGTGGGCTTGAGATAGAGAAACGTCGCGCCAGTTTCCACCAGCGCCTCGACTTCAACCTCGCGGGGCTTGGCCTTGCGGGCGCCAGCCGCCTTGAGGATAGCGTCCTTGAGACTCGTAAGTTTGACCTTAACGATGACTTTGCCCATGTTCCAAACCTCTCAGATATCTGGCGAAGGGTCAATGCGCTTATCATACGCAATCACCCCACGTGGGCGGCGGTTTCCTGCTGGAGTTTCTTTCGCTGGTGGCGGGCGACGACGGTGTGGGCCACGAAGAAGGCGACGGCGGCCAGCGGCGCCCCGCATACCGTCGCGCCCAGGAGCAGCGGCTTGCCTACGGTGACAAACCGGGCCCAACTGCGCCAGTTTTCCTGGGACAGGATGTGCCTGACCACCGACACCGGCCAATGCCCGTTCAGGAGCCGATAGCCCAGCTTGTATTCCCAGAAATAGATTGCCGGCATGAAGGGCAGGGCGACGTCGTGCGCGGTGCCCGCAAGCACGGCGGCGAGGATGTTGCTGCGGGTCAGCCAGGCGAAGAGAATGGCTAAGAGCGTCTTGAGGCCGAACAAGGGCATGAAACCGAAGAAGATGCCGATGGCGACACCGCCGGCAATCGCCTGGGGGGTGTCGCGGATGGCCAGCAGTTTCAGCGAATGCTCATGCAGCCAACGGCGCGCGTTCATAGCTTCACACCAAGGCTGCCAGCTTCCGATTGAACGCGGCGGCCTCCGCGTAGCGCACTCCGTCCCCGCCAAAGATGTCCAGGGCGGAGCCGATCGTCAGGTCCACGCGCCCTTGACCGAGCCGCGTCACGGTCTCGAGGTCCGCCAGCGACGTGGCGCCTCCGGCATAAGTCGTGGGAATCGGCGACGTTCGTCCCAATCGCGCGACCAGCTCGGCGTCGATGCCGCGGCACAAGCCTTCGACCTCGACGGCGTGGACCAGGAACTCGGCGCACCAGGCGGCGAGTTTGGCGAGGGTCTCCGGCGTAATCGCCAGCTCGGTGAAGCGTTGCCACCGGTCCGTGACGACGAAATAATCGCTCCCGCGCCGGCGGCAGCTCAGGTCGAGCACGAGCCGGTCTTTGCCAATCGCCGTGACGAGTTGCCGGAGCCGGTCCCAGTCCAGGCGGCCGTCGCGGAAGACCCAGGAAGTGACGATGACATGGGAGGCGCCGGCCTCGAGCCAGGCGCGGGCGTTTTCGAGGTTGATGCCGCCGCCCAATTGCAGGCCGCCGGGGTAGGCCTCGAGCGCCGCCCGCGCCGCCGGTTCGTTGCCGGGCCCGAGCAGAATCACGTGCCCGCCCTTCAGGCCGTCGCGCCGGTAGAGCGCCGCATACCAGGCCGCCGGCCGCTCGGAGACGAAATTCGTCCGCAACCGGCCCGGCCCGGCCCCGAGGCTGCCGCCGACAATTTGCTTCACTTTGCCTTCATGCAGATCGATGCACGGGCGAAACATCTCCTCAAGCTAGAGGCGCCGCCAGGAAGTTCAAGGCGCAAAGCGAAGCCGGGAACGGGGCGCGGCGGCCCACCAGTTGACATTTGGCGGAGAAGGTGGACTGTTATTATGTGAGCAGGTAGCCCATGGGCGGAAAGGAGCCCAATGAAAAAGTCATTGATTGTCATGGCCCTGGCAGCGTTCCTGGCCGGATGCGCCTCGCCTTCGGACGGGACCCCCAGAGGTCCCTATGGCGAGGGCCTGCAGGAAGGCACCATTGGGGTGAGCACGGGAGCGGATGCCGGAATGGACAAAGGCATAACCGGCAGCGAGTGGGCGCCCCCGCCGTAGCGCCCCGCGCAAGGATTCATCCCGATTTTCGTGTCGCAGGAGGCAGCCTCAGCGCGGCGAGCTCGCGCTTTGGGCCTGCTTGGGATAGCCGACCGCCTGGGCGAGGATGATCCGTTGCTCAGACTTGAGTTTCATGGCCGCGGCGAGCGGCGCGCGGTCCAGTTCATACACAAACGTGGCGAAGCCGGCTGAGGCGCAATAGAGATAGACGTTCTGGCTGATGCAGCCGGCGGAAAACTCGGCGTAGAACGGCCGCAGCTCGGGTTTCGCTTTGGCGAGGCGCGAAAGGTCAGCCACAAAGATGAGCACCGCCGCGGCATCCTTGATCCCGGGCTGGCCGTTGGTCCTGGCGCGCAGGTCCTCAGCGGACACTGCCTTCAATTCGTGGGCCTTGGCGTCGTAGAGATAAAGTCCGCGCGGCAAAGCCACATAAATGTCCACCTCCTGGGAGTTCATGGCCGAGGGTGCCGTGCGCTGCCCGCTCTCGGGACGGTTGATGCCGAAACCTGCCCACAGCAGATTCGCCAGGGCTTGGTCCGAAAGCTCAGCGCGCTTGAATTCCCGGGTCGAGCGGCGCAGCTTCAGGGCCTCCATGAGCGGTTTTCCCCCTTCGGTCTGCGGCGGCGGCAGGGAGATCGATTCGAGGTCCTGGCCTGGCAAAGCGCTGGCACCCAGAGTCAAGACCAGCGCCGTCATCCACAGAATACTTCGTGAGTTGGTTCGCATGAGCGAGAATATGCTGGCCAAGACGGCAAGGAAATGCGAAACGTGAGCCCGGCCCAAACGACCGAGTCAAACTATGTGTGCAAGTCTCCTAAGCGAGCGCAGGCGCGAGGCAATTTCAACCCTCAAGCCAAGGCGCAAACGCCGCCTCCCCCGCGCTCGCTTGGTGACTCTGCCGGCCCTCCCCGCGGGCGTGGAAGGCGCCGTCCTGTCGAGGGTGGATCTCGGCAAGGTCAGCCGCGCCGCCCTGGCCTTCGTTCCCGCGGGACGGGGAGCGCTGGCCGAGCAAGCCCGCGAGATCAGCGCCGGACTGAAAGCCATTCTGGCCCACGAGCCGGGCCCGATGACCGTCACTGTCCAGACCGTCTTCCTGCGCGACGCGGCGGACCAGGCTGAATGTGAGGCCGTTTTCCGGGCGCATTACGGAGACCAAATGCCCGTTACCAACTTTGTCATCCAACCCCCGTGCTGCGGGGCGGCGCTGGCCCTCGAGGCCTGGGCGGTCGCGGGAGACGCCGTTCGCATCGAACGGCTTGGGCCGCACACCCTGGCAGTTACCTGCGACGGGGTGCGGTGGGTTTATTGCGGCGGGATCAGCCCGGCGCCCGCCTTGGAAGGCGCTTATGCCCAGACGCTCGATGCCCTGGCGCGGACGACCGAGGCGTTGCGGCTCGCCGGTTGCTCCTTCCGCCAAGCCGTCCGCACCTGGTTCTATTTGGAAGGAATTACCGAGCCCCAGGCCGGCGCCTGGCGCTACCAGGAACTCAACCGCGCCCGGTCTGATTTTTACCGCGACATTCCTTTTGCCGATCAGCGCCCCCAAGCCCACTACCCCGCCAGCACCGGCATCGGGATGTCCGCCGCCAACCTCCTGGTCAGTTGCGTCGCGCTCGAGACTCGCCGTGCGGACGTTCGGCTGCTCTCGCTCGAAAACCCGAAACAAACCCCCGCGTACGCCTACCATCGCAGATTCTCAGGCGCGAGCCCCAAGTTCTCCCGGGCCATGGCGCTCCTGCTGGGCGGTTACCTGACCACCTGGATCTCCGGCACCGCCAGCATCGTCGGTTCCGAAAGCGCTTACCCGGGGGACATCGAGAAGCAGACCCAGCAAACCATCGATAACATCGAGCGGCTCATCAGCCGGGATAATTTTGCCGCCCACGGCGTTGCCGGGGCGGGGGCCGGACTCGAGGACGTGGCGAAGATCCGCGTTTACCTCAAGCGCCCCGAGCATCTTGCCCAATGCCGCGCCATCTGCACTCGGCGCTTTGGGAGTATCCCGGCCATCTACGCGGTGGCCGATGTCTGCCGGCCGGAGTTGCTCGTCGAGATCGAGGGCATTGCTTTCTCGCGCTGTTCCCCTCCAGAGGCTTCGGGGCCGGGAATCTGAGCCGCCAGGGCAAAACGACCTGGACGATCTGACTGGGGCCTGTTGCGGCCGGTGGCCTTGCTTGCTCGGCAACGCCCCGGCATATCCGAGGCCGAAGTCTCCTTGACGCGTTCGGATTACTTCCCCGCCAGGCCCATCAGGTACCCCAGAACCAAATCGGGCAGGTCGTCGCTGTATCCCCCTTCGAGCAAGCTGAACACCGGCACCGCGGTTCGCCGCAAAGACCGGCCCAGCCAGTAAAAGTCCTCCAGCTCGAGGTTCATCTGCCCCAGCGGGTCGCGCGCGTAGGCATCGAACCCCGCCGAGACCGCGATGAGTTCCGGTTCAAAGCCCCGCACATTCTCGAGCGCGTCCTCGAGCACCTGGCGGTATTCCGCGCGCGGGGTCCGCGGCGGGAGCGGGTAATTGAAACAGTTGTTTCCCAGGTTCCGCAGCCCCGTCCACGGATAACAGGGAGACTGGTGGACGGAAAAAAAGGCGGCCCCCGGTTGGTTGAGCAGGATCGCTTCCGTGCCGTTGCCGTGATGGACGTCGAAATCAAAGACCGCCACCCGTTGCGTGCCCGTGGCCAGGGCCTCGAGCACGGCGACCGCGATGTTGTTCAAATAGCAAAACCCCATCGCGCGGTGGCGGGACGCGTGATGGCCCGGCGGCCGCATCAGGCTGAAGGCCATCCCGTCCGCTCGGGCCTCTCTCAGGGCCTCCAACGCCGCCGCCGCCGAGGCGCGCGCGTGACTCGCAATCTCCGGCGCATAAGGCGTATCCTCATCGAAATCCTGCCCCTCCTTCAAGCGGGCCAGATGCCCCGCCCCGTGGGCCCGCAGGAGCGAGGCCTCCTCGTAGGGCCCGGGCTTGTTCCAGGCAATGGGCAGCGCCGTCTGCCCGCGCAGCCGCTCGAGGATCCCGCGAACCCGCTCCGGCCTCTCGGGGTGGCCCTCGTGCGAGTAACCCGTGCAATGTTCATCCGTTATGACCTTCATCGCCGCCTCTTTAAACACCTCGCCCAATTCTTAAGCAAGTCAAATGTAAAATATCAGATACCCACCGATGGGGAATCTCGCGGATTGTCTTGGGCCGCGCGAGCGGGTATTTTGGGCGAAAGCTCGATGACGAAAGCACCCGTTCAACCCGCCGGCAGGGCCGCGCGCCTGACGCCCTACGCCTGGGCCGTGGTGCTGATGCTCTGGCCGGTGGCGACCTTGAATTATCTGGATCGGATGATGGTTGCCACCATGCGGGCCTCGATTCGCGCCGACATCCCCACGATTGCCAATGACGCTCAGTTCGGCGTGCTCATGGCGGCGTTTATGTGGGTGTATGCCTTCCTGAGCCCGGTGGGCGGTTACGTAGCCGACCGCTTCAACCGGCGCTGGACGGTAATTGCCAGCCTGTTTATCTGGTCGGCAACCACCTGGCTCACCGGCCATGCGCAGACCTTCGAGCAGATGGCCTGGGCGCGCGCGCTGATGGGGGCGAGCGAGGCGTGTTACATTCCCGCCGCGTTGGCGCTCATCGCGGATTTCCACCCCGGCCCCACGCGCTCGCGGGCGATCGGCATCCACACCAGCGGCATCTACGCCGGACAGGCGCTTGGCGGGTTGGGCGGCTACATCGCCGACACCAGTTCCTGGCGCAATGCCTTCTATTGGTTCGGGTGGACGGGAATATTGTATGCCGTGGTGCTGTTGCTGCTGCTGCGCGACGTGGTCCGGCCGGCAGCCGAGCCTGGAACCACGACCCGCGGGCTCAGTTTCAGCGACACCCTGCGAGGCCTGTTCGGGGCGGCGGGTTTTTTCATCCTGATCGCTTATTTCACGCTCCCGGCGATGCCGGGATGGGCGGTGAAAAACTGGCTGCCGACCCACTTGGCGACGGCCTTCGGTTTAAAGCAAGGCCCGGCCGGGCTCTCGGCGACGGGCTATGTGACCCTGGCCTCGCTGGGGGGCGCCCTGCTGGGTGGGGTGGCCGCGGACCGCTGGGCGCGGGCGAGCGCTCGCGGCCGCATCTACACCAGCGCGCTGGGCACAGCTCTCTGTGTGCCGGCCCTGCTGGGCCTGGGCTTCGCCCCGTCGCTGGCGGTAGCCCTGGTCTGCATGGTGCTCTTCGGCCTGGGCTTCGGCGTTTTCGATGCGAACAGCATGCCGATACTTTGCCAGCTTGTCCCGCCCAAGTATCGCGCCACGGGTTACGGCGTCATGAACCTGGTCAGTATCAGCACGGGCGCGGGCGTCACCTGGGCCCTGGGCGCCCTGCGCGACCGCGGCATCTCCCTCGGGGTCGCGTTCACGCTCTCGGCCCTCATGTCCGCCTTGGGCGCGGCCCTCATCCTGAGGGTTCGCCCGCAAGAGAAAAGCTTCGACATTCGATGAGCGGGAGGGTCATACCGCCAGGAGAGCGTGGTTGTGTTGTTTCAATGGACGGTGGGACTACGTAGCGCAGGTTTCCAACCTGCCGTATCGCGGATTTCCAATCCGCAGACGCGCCCCAGCAGGTGCAGCCTGCCGACTGGAAGTCGGCGATACGGCAGACTGGAAGTCTGCGCTACGCCCGCAGGAAGGGGTTGGCGCGGCGTTCTTCGCCCAGGGTGGTGGGGGGGCCGTGGCCGCCCAGCAGGCGTGTCTGGTCGGGCAGCGCCATCACCTTGCGGAGCGAGGCCTCCATTTCGAGCGGGTTGGAATCCGGCAGATCCGTCCTGCCGATCGAACCGCCGATGATGAGGTCGCCGCCGATGAGCAGGTTTTCCTTGGGGAAGTGATAAGCCACGTGGCCCGGCGAGTGGCCGGGCGTGTGGATGACGACCACTTCGAGGGACCCCACCTGAAGCCGCTGGCCGTCGGTCAAAAGGAGGTCGGGGCGGCATGGCGGGATGGTGAAGGAGAGTCCAAAGAGGCGCGCCTGCAAGTCCGGATGTTCGACCTTGAAAGCATCCTGCTCGTGGATGAGAACCCGCGCTTTGGGAAACTGCTGCCGCACCACGGCATGATCGGCGAAATGGTCGAAATGACCGTGGGTCAGCCATAGCCCCGTGACGTCCCAGCCGCGCTGGGCCGCCTTGGCGAGCAGGGGACCAGCGGTGTGATCCGGGGCGTCGAACAGCACCGCCTGCGCAGCGGTTTCGTCAGCGACCAAAATGCAGTTGGTCGCCGCGACGCCGCCGGTGTTGAGGAGAACGATCATGCACGGTTCACTTGAGCGCCGCAAGCGCGCGCTGCGCCTTTCTCTTGGTCGCGGCGTTCTTGGAGCCGGCCAGGGCCGCATTGAGGGCTTTTTCGCGCTCGGCCTGGTCGAGGCCCGGCGTGTTCTTCGAGGCGGCGTCGACCAGGGCGGAGAAGGCGTCTTCCGCGACGGCCTGGTCTTGGGCGAAGTCAGTGAGGATGTCGAGGGCCGGGCGGCTGGAGATGCCGTGGATGACGGCGATGGCCTGGCGTTTTTCCTCGGGCCGGGTCAGGAGCGGCAGCGACTCTTTGAGTTTGGCAGTTTTCTCTTCCTTGTTGAGTTTTTTGTCGCCTTGGAGGAACTGGAGGTAGCCGCGCAAAGCCAGGACCTGGTGGGTGGGGTTTTCGCCGGAACGGGCGAGGGCCAGCAACGGTTCGGCCACGTGCTCGTCTTCGGGCCAGGTGTTGGGCCAGGTGGACAGAGTGCGCACGGCCTCATCCTGGACGGCCTGGTCTTTGTCCCGGAGACTGGTTCTGACGGCCTCGAGGGCCTGGGGGCCGCCGGCGGAGACCAGGGCGTGGAGGCCGGCCACTCGCAGGGCGTTGTCGCTGCTTTGCTCGAGGGGCAGGAGATGCCGGACGCAACTTGCTCCGTTGCGGCTGCTGATGGCCAAGAGCGCGGCCTCGAGGTCCGCGCGCTCTTTCTGGCCCTGGGCTTTGCCCAGCAATTGGACGAGGTCCGTCACGACCCCCTCCTGGCCGAGGGCGCCCATGGCGCGGACCGCGGCGCCGCGAATGCCTGCATCCGAATCTGCGGTGCAACGCACGATTTCGGGCAAGGCGCGCTCGACCTGGCGCCGGGCGGCAAGTTCGATGAGGGTCTGGCGCATTTTCCCGGAGCTTTGGGGCAGGCGGGCCACTAAGTCCGAATCGAGTTCAGTACCGGGCATTCGCGCCAGGGCAGTGAGGGCGGCGGCGGTGATTTCCGCGTCGTCGCCGGCGGCGGCTTCGAGGATGGTGGGCGCGCTGGCCGGGCTGCCATAGCGGTCGAGGACGCCAATGGCCACGAGGCGGAGGCTCTTGTCGCCGCGTTTGGCGGCAGCAATGACCACGGGCAGGGCCTCGGCTTCTCCGCGATCCGCTTCGGCCAGGAGGAGGTACCCCTGGCGAGCCGCGCTAGCGCGCCACATTTCGTCTGCCAGCGCGGTGGTCACCTCGGGTCCGGCCAGTTCGCGGGCCGTGCGCAAGCCGATATCGAAGCGTGATTTCTCGGGCGAGCGCAGTTGTTCGAGGAGCAAGGGAAGGCCGTCGCTCTTTCGGGCGAGGATGGCGCCGCGCGTCGCTTCGAGCATTCGCTGTTTGGGAACGTTGGCCTGCCGAACGTGGTCATAGAGCGTGGCCGCTTCGGCGGTCTTGCCGTCGTCGAGGAGCTTCCCAGCACACCGGATACACCCCTCCGCCACGGCCGAGCGGACCGCTTCTGGCGCTTGGGCCAGGGCTTGGTCGAGGGCCTGGGCGGCACGTTCGCCGCCGATGCGGCCCAGGGCCACCGCCGCGGCCGAGGCCACCTCGGCATCGGCATCGCCCAGTTTGGCCGCAAGCTCCGAGACCGGGGCCGGGTCACCACGAACCCCCAGCGAGTTGATGGTCCCGACCAGCAGCCGGCCTTGCAGCTTGGTCAGGGCCTGCGACAGGGCTTTCTCGGCTACTGAGCCGGGAATGACTTCGAGGGGGATGCGGGCCCAGGAGGCAAGGTCGGCGTCGGCTAGCAACGGAGCGAGCGCGGCCACCGCCTTGTCGGTGCCGCACGCCGCGAGTCCTTTACAGGCGAGCGCCTTTTGGCCCGGCGGCGCCTGGGATTCGAGCACGCCGATGAGCTTTTGTTCCCTTTCTGCAAGGGACTCGGCCGCCGGGGCGGGGAGCGCCGCCAGGAGGCAGGCGGCGGTCATCAGACCGCAGCCCGCAACGCGCAGATAACGAGCAGACTTCGAGGTTCGACCTTCGGACTTCGGACTTCCAATAGTATAAGCATTCATGTGGAAAAGCGGTTGAGGATGATACGGACGGGCGGGTTTAGAGCCTCCAGGGGTCACGCAAGGCCTCGGAGCGGAACCGGTTGGCCTCCTCATCGCCGATGAACTCGTTCTTTTGGGGGTCGTATCGGAGTTTGCGGTGGAGGAAGAGGGCGACGTTGGCGGCATGACAGGCGATATGGGCATGGCAGGCGGCGTCGGCGTTGGCGCGGGTCTGGCCTCGAGATTTGACGCAATCGAGAAAATTGCGCACGTGGAAATCGGCCGGGTAGCCGGAGACTTTAGCGCCCTTGCCTTCCAGGAGGGCCGGCGAGCTGGCGACGAGTTCGCCGTCATCGCCGGTCTCTACCCAACCGGTGTCGCCCTCGAAACGGACGGGGCAGGAGCCCAGGGGCAGCCAGCCGTCATCGCGCATCACGAGCTTGACCCCATTGGCATAGCGGGCGTGGAGTTGGCCGGCCACCGGTTCGTATTCGACCGGGGCCGTATGGTCGGCATCGTTGGCCCATTGGCAGAGGTCCACGCAGTGGGAGCCCCATTCGAGGCAGCCGCCGCCCACCAACCCGCCGCCCTTTTCAAAGTTGAAACCATCCAGCCAGCGTTTGTTGAACGGACGCCAGGCGGCCGGACCGAGGTAAAGGTCCCAGTCGAGCTTCTCTTTGGGCGGTTCGGTCTCGGCCGGGGCCCACCCGCTCACAGCAGTGTTAAGACCGGCAGGGTGGGCGTGGAGGGTCTGGAGTTTGCCGAGTTTGCCGCGCCGGGCCAAATCAATGGCATAGGCGAAATTGGGCAGACTGCGGCGCTGGGTGCCTGCCTGGAAGACGCGCCCGGTCCGGCGGAAGGTCTCGGCCAGGGTGAGGCTTTGAGCAATGTTCTTGGTGCATGGTTTCTCGCAATAGACATCCTTGCCGGCGTTGGCGGCGAGGCACGTCGCGGTCACGTGCCAGTTCGGGCCCGTGGCGATGAGCACCGCATCGAGGTCCTCGCGGGCCAGCAACTCGCGCATGTCGCGGTACATGGCGCAATCGTCGTTGCCATACTTGGCGTCGGCCCGGCGCTTGACCCCTTCGCGCCGCTCCTGACGCACGTCGCACACCGCCATGAACCGCACGTCCTGCTGCTGCAGGAAGCAGCCCAGGTCGTAGGAGCCGCGGTTGCCGATGCCGATGCCCCCCATCGTGATACACTCGCTGGGGGCGCTCTGGCCGTCCTTGCCCAGGACGGCGGCGCGAACGATTTGCGGGGCTGCCAGGATGGCACCCGCCTGGAGTGCCGTCTTTAAAAACGCCCGACGTGTGAATTCTAGCCCTGCATTGCGCATATTGGATCTCCGGTTGGGGAACCGCTCAACGGTTCCAGTGCTCAAGTGTTTCATGGTTTATTCCGGGACGAACTCGGCTCGGTCGAAATCCGATGATTCGTCCCTACGTCCAAGAGCCAGCCAGATTTCGACCCGTCGCGCAAGATCAAAGGTGGAGGGCCTGGCATTTTACGTGGTCCAGGCGGGACGGACAACGTGGGCCCACTTGGAGGGCGGCTGGAAACCGCGCCACCGTTACAGCGACAACGAAATAGTACGGTTGCCGGACGGTGAAATTGCGGGTTGGCTGGCCGCGCAGTAGGCGCTTGGACAGCGCCCCAATCACGGCTGGCACGTGGAAATCCGTGTTATCCGTGGTTAATCCCCTTCCTGGGTTTGCGGTTTCCCCGCGCCGGGAAATGTCCGGGCCACGGCTTCACGTGTGCCTGGCCCAGAGCCTGCCCCAAGAGCCCCGGTTCCCGGCCTTGGCCGCCAACTTCGTCGAAAAAGGTCCTGTTCGACGACGGTCGCGACAAAGGTTGCGACAAAGGCTTTCGTTTGCCGGGCTTTTGGGACAGGCTCTTTGATATGACCGAGCAGATGGCTTTGGAACCGTCCGATGGCGAGTTGGTGCGCCGCGCCAAGGCAGGGGAGTTGGGCGCCTTTGAGACGTTGACCCATCGTCACGAGCAGCGGGTTTATTCTCTGGTGTTGCGCATGTTGCGACACGAGCAGGATGCCGAGGACGTGACCCAGCAAACCTTTCTCAATGCCTTGGAGCACCTCGCCGGCTTTCGCGAGGAGGCCAGTTTCAGCACGTGGCTGCTCCGCATCGCCAGCCATGCCGCGCTCAAAGTTATCCGCAAGCGCAAAGGCTTGGCCACGGTTTCGTTGGAGGAAGCCACGGAAGCTTCGGAGGACCTCGGTTCCATTCCGCACCCGGAATTCATTGCGGATTGGCGGCAGTCTCCGGAGGAATTGGTGCAACGGAATGAGACGCGGCGCTTGCTTGAGGAAGCGCTGGCCCAGTTGGATGAAAAGCACCGGCTCGTGTTTTTGTGGCGCGACGTCGAAGGCTATTCGGTGAAGGAAACGGCCGACGCGCTCGGTTTGAGCGAGGCCAACGTGAAAGTGCGGCTGCTGCGCGCGCGGCTGCAATTGCGAGAGCGGTTGACCCGTGTTCTGGGCGACCCCGAACGGCGCTGGCGGCGAACGCACCACCACCAAGGAGACACTACTAGTCGGGGTTCATAAGGTCCAGCCCTGGCGGTATTCGCGGCGGAGCCTCTGGTTGGCGGCGCGATCGTTCGTGAACTGGAACAGGGCTCCATCCCAGTGGAGCTTTTTCTGGCTGCGGACAGCGACGTTGCCGAGCAGGCAAACTTCGGTCACCAGCGCCGCGTGGTCGAGGAAGTTGGCGCCGGCGGCGGGACCGCCACGGCAGGCGTCCACCCATTCCTGGTAATGGCCGGGAGAGCGCGGCAACGTCTTGGGAGGCAGCTTATAGGTTTCCATGCGGGACTCGGGGATTAGCCGGTTCCCCATGAGCTTGCCGTGGTCGCCGATGTAAATCACATCCTGCAGCACATCGTCCTCGTCAAACTCCGGCGGACGGGGGGGCTTCAATCCGCCGTCATACCAGGTGAGGGTCACCGGCGAGAGCGCCCCGCGCGCGGGGAACTCGAACCTCACGATCTCGCCCAAAGGATAGGTCTCCGTGCTGAGCTTGGTCGCGCTGGCCTCGACGGTGGCCGGCTGGCCCAGGTTGAGCGCCTTGAAGACGGTCGAGAGTTTGTGCAGGCCAAGGTCCCCGAGCAGTCCGGTGCCGAAGTCGAGCCAGTTGCGCCAGGTCCACGGGTGGTAGGCGGGATGATAGGGGCGAAACGGCGCCGGTCCGAGCCACAGGTCCCAATCCAACCCGTCGGGCGCCGCTGGCGTCTCCGGGGGACGGCCATCCCACGTGGGCCAGCTCCAGAATCGAGGCCCGCTCCATACCTGCACCTCACGCACCTGGCCGATGGCGCCATCGGCAATGATTTCGCAGGTCACGCGGGCGGCCTCGGCCGCTTGGCCTTGATTGCCGCATTGCGTGGCGACGCCGGCTTTGCGCGCCGCCTCGGCGACCTGGCGCGCTTCATCGACGGAGTAGGTGAGGGGCTTCTCGCAATAGACGTGCTTGCGGCGTCGCAGAGCGGCCATCGTGATTACGGCATGGGTGTGGTCAGGTGTGGCGACCATGACCGCGTCCACGTCCTCTTTTTCGAGTAATTCGCGATAATCGGCGTAGGCCCTGCAACCGCGGTATTGGCCCGAGGGCCGCTGCTTGGCATAAAGATCGTCCATGAGGCGGCGTACCGGCTCGCGCCCCGAGGTCCGCCGCTCATTGCCCTCCGACCAGTACCAGGACTGGTAGCCGCCCCCTTCGCGATTCACGTCACAGACCGCCACCACCTGCACTTCCGGCAGTTTCTGCAAGGCGAGCATGTCCTCGGTGCCCTGTCCACCCATGCCGATGCCGGCCAAAGTGAGCTTCCCGCCAGGCGAGGTCTGGCCTGGCCCGCCCAGCACATGCCTGGACACAATCATGAGGGCGGACAGCGCTACGCCGGCCGAGGCGGTTTGGAGGAATTGGCGACGGGTGAGGTTGAGTGGTCGCGAGGTCCGATTGGCCGGGACTCTCTGTTCGAGTGGTGGTTGCATAAAGGTAAACTCAGCGTGGGATCACGGGCAGCACCAAGTGCGAGGGGTGGTCGCGGTCGTGGAAGACGGTCTGGTCGGCAGGCAGCAGCTCGGTGTCGGTGCCGAAGGGTTTGCCGCTGTTGGGATTGCGGTCGAAACGGGGGAAATTGCTGCTGGAGATCTCGACGCGGATGCGGTGGGCTGTGCGGAAGAGGTTGCTGGTGACCCAGAGGTCGATGTCGAACTCTTGGGACTGGCCCGGTTCCAGCAGGACGGGCTGTGCGGGGCCCTTGCGGTAACGGGCGCGGAGGATGCCGTCGCACAAGTTGTAGGGCTTTCCGTCGGGATAGACGTCCACGAGTTTGGCGGTGAAATCGGTGTCGAGCGCGCTCGAGGCGGCGTAAAGGACGAGCTTGATCGGGCCGGTGACTTCGACCTCCTGTTCGAGAGGGGCGGTGGAATAGACCAGGACGTCCTGGCGCTCCTCGACTTGGGTTTGGTCGCAGGGTCCCGCGGACGCGCCGACGAGATTGTTTCCACCTAACGAGGGGACTGGACGGTTGCCATCGCAAGTGAAGCGGTCGGCGGGCTCGAGTTGCGGTTCGGTGGTGCTGAGGGCGCCGTCGCCTTTGAGGGAGTTGGCGTGGCCGGCTCCGTGAAGGAAGTAGGAGAGGTAGCGAGTGCGCTTGAGCGGCCATTCGCTCTCGCCGCGCCAGCGGTTTTCGCCCATGACGAACAGATAGCAAGCCGGCCAGTCCTGGACGCCGCTCTCATGGCCTTTGAGCCAATACTCGAACCAACGGAACTGGAGGTCGCCCAAGTTGAGGGCGGCGTCGGCGCCAAAGTCCAATTCCCCCACCTTGCGCGCGCCCGCGCCGTGGGTCCAGGGTCCCATGACGACAAACTGATTGCGGCGGACCTGGCGGTCGTTGGAGGCGGCGCGCACTTTGGCCGGCAGCTCGACGGTCGTCTTGGAGAAGATGTCGTACCAGCCGCCGATATTCAGAATCGGCACAGTCACCGCCGAGTAGCGGTAATCGGTGCCGCGCCGCTTCCAGTAGTCGTCGTATTGGCAGTGTTTGACCCAGTCATCGAGGTAGCCAACCGGCTTCTCGAACTGGTCGCCGAGGGACTGAAGGGGCAGATGACGGTAGGCCTGCTGGAGTTTCCCGCCGTCGAGGGTGGCGCCGCCCACCCCAGCGCCCCAGCCCAGGAGCAGCCCGAGCTGGAAGGCCCCTCCGGGATAGGCTACCTCGTAAGCGTTGTCGAACGGCACAACCGGGACCATGGCCTTGAGGTAGCGGCTGGAGTTGGGCGCGGCCGCCCATTGCGTCCACCCCACATAGGAGCCGCCCGAGGTGCCGATTTGGCCGTTGCACCACGGCTGCTGGCCCGTCCATTGCTGGGTGTCAAAACCATCCTCGACATCGTAGCGGAACGGGTCCCAGACTCCCTCGGATTTGCCCCGCCCGCGGCAATCCTCAACCACCATGGCGTAGCCGGCGGCGACGTAGCGCCGGGCTTCCGCCCAGTTGCCGTCCGGGCGACCGTAGGGCGTGCGCTGCAGAATCACCGGGAAGCGGCCTTCGGCTCTGGGGCGATAGACATTGGCAACAAGCTGGACGCCGTCTCGCATCGGCACTTTCACCTCAGGCTCGAAGATCGACGGAGGCTGGGCGTCCTGGGCCGCCAGACGAGCGGCCAGCAGCAGCGGCAACGCAAAGAGCCGGAGGGGCGAGCGGCAGTGGCGCGTGTTCATGGGGTCATAGGAGTCTGAGCGCAGGAGCGTCGGTTCATGCAGGAAGCATGAGGTTTCTGCGGGGGCCGTGTCAATCCATCGACGTCGTCCTTCGCGTCGCTTGAGACGAGGAATCGCTTGAGCGTCCCAAGTTATCGGGGACGACCTCCGCCCGCCCCGCGCAGGGATCCGCTCGGACGGGCGCTGCTTCTTGCTTGCTGGATCGGGCAATTTCTGCAAACGTGAGACTATGACCGCAATCCGCGAAATCACAAAGGTCAAAGCCGGCGGCGTTGTCGAGATTGCCACCCCGGGCTTGCCGCCGGGCGAGGAGGTCGAAGTCATCGTGCTAGCGGGCGTCACGAAGGCCCCGCCCCCTCTCAGTGGTCGGCGGCTCAAGGCCGACTGGGGCGGTGCGCTGGCCGACTTGGGCCGGCAATACACGTCAGTCGAGCTCCAGCACAAGGCGAAGGAATGGTGGGGGGATTAGCCGGTGTACCTCCTCGACACGAACGTCTGGCTCGAACACCTCCTGTCCCAAGCCAAAGCACAGGACGCCCTCCGCCTCATCACCGGCGTGGACAGCACTCTGCTATCCATCAGTCATTTTTCTCTGCATTCCATCGGCGTCATCCTCAGCCGCCGGGGACGTACGGCCGCCCTGGACCAGTTCGTTGCCGACCTGTTCATTCAGGGCCGAGTGTCCCTTCGAACCATTCTCCCCGTGGATTTCCCTGCCATCTCCACCGCCATGCAGACCCACCGGCTCGACTTCGATGACGCCTACCAACACGTTATCGCCAAGCGCGATAACCTCACTCTGGTCAGCTTCGACTCGGACTTCGACCGCACAGACCTGCAACGACAAACCCCGGCCGAAATCCTCGCTACGTTGCTTCCCCCGCCAGCGAACGGGCTTGGGGTGGAGACCATGTAGAGCCGGTGGCAGGCCCCGCGTCCGCGGGACGCGGGGTCGGGGTTAAACTTCCCAACCATTCCGTCCCACAGCCGCCATAGGTCAAAGAGCCGTGGCTACCGCCTGGTTTTCAAACCCCTGCCGGGGTTTGCGTTGGCCGCCCGTTCACTCCTTAGCCGGCGTCAATTCGATAAACTCGACGGCGCCGGGTCCCAGTTCCACTTCGACGACGGCGGGGTTGTCATGTCTCCGGAGGGAGCGCCATTCCCTGGTGGACTGGCAGGTCATGCGCGGTTTCAAGCGAACGCGCGCAACGGCCGTTGCGTCCGTAACCGCAGGTTCGTTAGGTTTCTTGATCACTCCCCGATTGTTGATGAGTTCGACGACCCAGCCGGTCGGAGTCCGGTTGATCTGGAACTGAATGGGGTCACCCGAGACCTGGACGGGAAGATACTGCTGCGCCAGGTCGCGGAGCCGGTCGTTCGAGATGGCGGCTGGCCGGCCCGTGACGGGGTTGATCCACGGTTCGAGCACCTCGACCTCGCCCTGGCGTGCCAGGCGGTCGAATTGCGCGCCCAAGGCCTGGCGGTGGCGAGGCGACATGAGAACGCGGCCGCTTCGGCGAAGCGCCTGGTCCAATTCGCGCAGGAAGGCATCGTCAAATTCGATGTCCCCCGCCAGCAAGACCACGGGGTAGGTCGCAAGGATTCCCGGCGGCACACTGGTGAGGAGGACGTCGAAGGCTTCGCCATGAGGGGTCGGCCGCAGGTAACTGAACTCGGGGTTGTTGGGGAAGGGGTTTGTGTGGATGTGGTCGCTGCCCGGAAATAATTGGAAGTCGAACAGATCGCGGACCTCCCGGTCGCCGGCAGTGGGGTCAAGGATGCCCCAGGGTTTGTCCATATAGGCGTTGTAGCCGGCCAGATGATCCAGAACGACCGCCACGGGGGTATAGGGCACGCCCCGGTCGTGCTGGCGCATGAAGTCGAAAAGCTCGACCGCCTTGCGGCCATGCGAAGTCAGCGTCCAGGGGGCTTGGGGTTTTTTAAAGAAGGTCGCGATGCTGTTTTCGGGCGTGACCATGGCCGCGCCGGCAAACCAACCGTGCAGCCACATCCGTTCGTAGAAACTGAGCGAATGGCCCGCATCCAGGCCGCGGGCCCCGCCGCCCTCCTTCCGCAGCGGACCGCTGGTAGTGCAGGCCCCGGAAAACCAGGGACTCACCTGCACCGACCAGGGCTTCTGCCATTGCCGGGAGGCGCCGCGGGCAAACGCCAGTTTCGACTGGGTGAAAGCAATGTTCTCACCGACCTCGAGGCCGATGCACCGCGCGCCCCATTCACCCGCATAGGCCTCGTAGTGCGAGTGCCCCGTGACGCTGATCACGCGTCCCAGCAGATCGCGCTGCCGGCTCAGGAAGTAATCCCGGACCACGTCGTAACATTCTTTGCGGCTGGCGGGGCGGCGGTCGTAGCCGGCCAGGCCCCTGGGTTTCATCAGGTGTTTGAACGCGTCAAATTCCTTGCCATAGACCTCGCGCCACCACGATTCATTCGGGGCCAGGTTATGGAAGTAGTAGCCCCATTCACCCAGTTGCACCGCGGTGAAGAGTCCCGCCCGATCCATGGCCGCCAGAGAGGCCTGGTGTTCTGGCCCCAGCACGGCGCGTCCGCCTTTGATTTGCATCTCGCCGCCGGAATAACAAATAACCGGCCAGCCGACCGTGGCGAGATAGTCGAGAATGGGCTTGGAGTTCGGGCCTGGTCCCGGCCCGGGATCGAAACCGTTCCCGATTCTCTGCTCGCGCATGACGCCGACCAACTGCCGGAGCGATTCCAGTTCACCCGGGGCGCCGTACATGCTGAACACGAACTCGTGCTGGCCGGGCAGGAGACGAACCCGTTGAGCGCCGCCGGCCAGGGTCCGGAACGCCGGAAGCGAAAAGACCCGGACCGGACCTGTGGCATCGGCACCGTGCAAGCCGCCGACGGACGCCAGCGTCAGGCAGAGGAGCAGGACTCTTTTCATATTTGCCGAGGGAGGACGCTGCTTTGGTTTACAGGGGAACCTCTGCCCTATCTCTCTCAAGATTGAAAACAGCGCCGAACTGGCGGTGGAATCGGACTTTGTACTTCTGAACGTCCGTGCCGGTCAGCGGGTTGCGCGAGAACACGACATAGCAGCGCTTGCGGAGGCGACGGCCTACCGTCGAAAGTCTGTCGATAGTGGCCTCCAATTGAGCAACCGCGTGGCGGAGATCCGAACCTTTTAACTCCACATAAACCTCCTCTTTCGAGACGGCATCGTCCAAGCGGACCAACCAATCGCAGCGGGGCCCATCGGTGATAACGCAATCGTCCACTATCACCTGCTCCACCCGGCGCCGCCGTGTGTTGAGAAGATAAAGCGTGGAGGTTTGCTTGCCCGCTAGAGCGATCTTCCTGTGCCGCAAGAAAGTGCTGCACTCGCGGCCGTCAGGGCTTTTCATCGGCCATTGAAAGGAGTTTGTCGAACTCGATGGCGATGTCGGCCGAGACCTGGTCGATCACGGCGGCATCGATCAGTCCGGTTTCCGGGTCCATGATGGACTTGGCGGAACCGTCTTCGAGCGCATAGAAGGTGACTTCTCCGGGAACAAACGAGCTTGGAGCGATCTTCGATAGCCGGGAAGCCTTGGCTGGCCCATCCTTCGTTTCAGGGCACCGTTTGTAGAGTTTTCCCGCTTGGAGCAGGTTGTTGGTGGAAGTCAGTATATATGGGCTGTGAGTGGTGATTACGAGGGACATTTCGTCGGCCCTGACGCGAAACACGCGGCCCAGTAGCTCGACGATTTGCTTTTGCGCCGGGGGGAACAGGTGCGCCTCAGGCTCTTCGATGTACAAGGCACGGCCGCGCCCATGAGGTCGCGAGAAGCTGCGCGCGAGGACCAGGAGAAGCGGCAGAGCTTCCTGTTGGCCCGAGGATGCTTGGCCCAGCCACACTCGGCGGCTGTCGTCATGCTGGAGGAAGTACTGCTTTTCCTTCTCGTCAAAGCCCAACTCCGCGTGGAGGATGCTCCTCATGAGGGGGCCAAAGCCTCCGAAGCGCCTCGCGCCCGGGGAGGCGGGGTCGAAAAGATGATCCTCCCGCAGCAGCCCTCTGGTTTGCTCGAGGTGAGCACCGAAGGCCACCATAAAAGGGTCCAGGCCTGCACCGGATTGCAGGCCGGTGAAGACGTTAGCGACAAATTGCGAGAAGAACGCACGGCCTGCGGGTATGAAGACGTGCTGGTAGATGGGCCGTGGGTCCAAGACCTTCTTGGCCCGCTCGTCGTATTCGCCCAGCAGTCTCTCCTGGGCGTCGCTGATGGCTCCCTCGTTGGCCTCGCCCCAGGCACCGAGATACTCTCTCCACTTCTTGGCCAGGCTCTCGAACGCAGACGGATAAAAGCCGCTCCATTCGAACCTCCTGGAACTCAGTTTGTCCTGGTCAGGAGCAGACCCCACACTTACGTGCTCGCTCCCGCTAGTGTAAGTGAGGTGGAAGTCCGAGGCTCCGGCGGTTACGCCTACGGGGAAAAAACTGTTGAATCGCGCGATGCAGAAGTCCTTGTAGTGGGCACTGCCCGGGCCGAACCTCATGGCCGCATCCGGCAGCCGAGAGGCGATCTCCCGAAAAAAGTAGAGCAGCTTGGCGATGATGCTCTTGCCGGAGGCCTGAGGGCCGATAAAGCCCGTCACTGGGCTCACTGCGATGTCGACGTCCCTCAGCCCCGCAAAATTGTTGATCCGAATTCTTTCCATGCTCGCTCAAATGCCACTGGTGCGTAACCTGGCCCAATCTAACCAACCTCCTTGGCGCTGCGCAACTGTGGATGTTGGCCACGCGGCTGCATCCTATCGCGCGCCCCGCAGTGCTGTCGCTTTTTCGCGGCAAGGGGCGATCGTGTAGCTGAAGCGCCGGACCAATTCCTGGAACCCGTCGTTGTCCCGATCCTCCGCCAGCCAGAGGCGTTTGAATTCCGTTCGGAGCGATTCGTACTCATTCGCGACGGCCGCAAGCTCATCGGCCACCTGCGGGCGCGGCACCGCCGGGTCCTGGTAGCGCCCAAGCGCCGCCAATTTGCGGCCCACGGCCGCATAACAGCGCACGCCGAAGAGCCACTGCTCGAGGTTGTCGCGATTTCTTTTGGCCTGGAGAGCCGCAGCGGAGAGGATCGCCAAAGCGGGCGCAGCCGTATCGAGTATCTTCTGCCCCACCGCCCCCGGATTGGCGATGCGCGTCAGGTCCGGATGAGTGAACGGGTCATGCACAAATTCCCTGCCGATGATGATGTCCTTGGGGAGCGCCTCGAGCTTGGGCCCCATCCCGGCCAGATGCCCCTGGGAATCGAGCGGTCCCTGTGCGATCATCAGGCGCCGGCCATGCCGCTTGACGGCGGCATTCAACTGCAACACGTAGCCGAACACGAGGTCGGTCGCCTGGCTGATGCTGACGCCGTTGGTTTGCAATCCCTCGATAGCGAGCGCGTAGCCCTGGTCTCCGATTTGGTCGAACAACTCGGCGCCAGAGCCGGTCGCCTCAGCAAACTGCCGGGGAAGAGCGGGCATTTCCAGTGCGAGTGTCCGCCCCGAGGTGTGGCTTTTGAGAACCGGGAGTTGGACTCCGGAAGCGGAGGCCATGAACGCGGAGGCTCGTTCGCCCAAGTCCGCTCCGTCGGGGCCCATTCCCTCGATGACGATACCCTCGCACTGGTTGAGTGGGAAAGCGGCGCCAGGCAATGGTCGCACCGCTTTGGGCTGCGCAATAATCCACGTGTCGAGCGCGGCCAGGCACCGGGCCACTGTTGGAGGATTGGTTTCTGTTTCCTGTGACACGGCATCGTTGAGCGGCAGGTCTCCCAGCTTCGGAGCGGCCGGGGCGTTGCTCGGGGTGTAAATCGTCACCGGCGCCGAGGTCGCCGTGGCTGGGGCGCTCTGCGCCCAGGTCCCGCCGGCGCACGCCACCCACGCAATCGCCCCCGCCGCCATGCCGATCCAACTTCGCGCGTTCCGTTTTCTCATGAACCGATTTGAACCAAAGATGAGCGGCTGGTCACTCAAACACCATAATGAGCTTATGCGGAAGTCCGCATAAGCTGATAATTCGGTGACGTGCCAGGGGGGTTCTCTTCGAGTTGAGGCGGGGTGGCTGGGGGTCGTTTCTGCCCGGCCCCTCAGCATGCATTTTTGATTTCACCTTGTTTGGTTTGATCAGTTTGATTTGGCCGAGTGGGAACGGGCTGTTGCCAGCCCGCCCCCCTCTAAGAACCGTACTTGAAAGTTTCCCTTCATACGGCTCAAGCCTCGCTAACC
>Ga0209415_10004322_pt1 | contig 26091 bp, 21 predicted proteins | sample PeaSoiSIISIP2007_FD_187696 | JGI IMG/M metagenome (GOLD analysis project Ga0209415, IMG submission 187696) | Peat soil microbial communities from Weissenstadt, Germany - SII-SIP-2007 (SPAdes) (version 2) | ecosystem: Environmental > Terrestrial > Soil > Wetlands > Peat | place: Germany... | reverse complement strand
CCCCTCCCCCCATCCCCTTCCCACAAGGGGAGGAGGAGCATCCCACGCCAGCCTCTCCCGAACTCTGGCTGACTCGCCCCGGCCAACCCCCGGTGCGCTTCGCGTTCGACGAAATCCTGCGCATCGACGCCGCACCAACCGTGGCGCGGCTGCGCGCGCTTGGTCTCGACATACACCTGCTCTCCGGCGACCGCGCCGCATCGGTGGCGCGTGTGGCGGCGACAATCGGGATAACGAACTGGCAGGCAGAACGGACGCCGGTGCAGAAGGTGGCCGCAATCGAGGCGTTGCGCGCGGCCGGCCGCAACGTGCTGGTGGTCGGCGACGGGTTGAACGACAGCCCGTCGCTCGCCGCCGCCAGCGTGTCCGCCGCACCGGCAAGCGCGGCCGACATCAGCCAGACCGTGGCCGACGTGGTGTTCCAGGGCAAGCACCTGGCACCGGTGGCGCTGCTGGTTACCACCGCACGGCGCGCCCAGGCTGTGATGCGCGGCAACCTCGCGCTGTCGATTGGCTACAACGCGCTGATGGTGCCGCTGGCGGTGGCGGGTTACGTCACGCCCTGGCTGGCCGCGGCGGCGATGTCCAGCTCGTCGCTGCTGGTGATGGCGAACAGCTTCCGGCTGCGGGCGGAGGGGCCGAAATGACCGTCATCCTGTATCTGCTGGCGGCAAGCCTGCTGCTGGGCGGCGGCGGCCTGGTCCTGTTCCTCTGGTCGCTGCGCAGCGGGCAATACGAGGACCTGGAGGGCGCGGCGAACCGCATCCTGTTCGACGACGAGCAGCGATAGGAGAGCCGGAACCTGACGGTTGCAGCGGACCCGTTTGGCAGAACAAACCTCGCCTTTTACCACATGCTTATCGAGCCCTGAACCCGGTCGTGGCCGTCGCCGCCCACGAGCGGCGCAATTCCAGAAGACCACCCCGGCTTTGCCATCGCCGCCTTGGCCGGCTGCGCTTTCCGCCTCAGCGCGTGGTCGCGCGCCGCCTTCTGCGCCTTGATCGCAGGTTGGCGAGTAGCGGCTGACCGTCGAATTCGCCGGTCATTTCCACGGACCTGAATCGGAAACGGGTGCGGCGGAGGGAGGGACCGCGAAGGCGCCAATTTCACCTTGTATGCGCGGGTAAACCGCGACCCGGTCTACACAATAAAGGTTAATGTCGAAAAATTTGACAGTTATTTGGGAAATACCGCGAAATGCGTCAGAAAACTTTACATATGACGAATATCGAGCGTCACGATTTTGGGTAACTCATTGAAATATCATGGCGGCACATATGTTGCTTATATGTTCTTCAACCGGGCATTGCGTGAGACCCGTTGTGAGCAAAGGACATCCACCATGACCTCATTCAAGACCTATCTGCTGGCCGGCTTTGCCGCGATGCTCGTTGGCTCCGGCGCCCAGGCGGCACCGTTCGCTGTCGGCCCGCTTACCGTCGACCCGAACCTGCTCGCGCTGCCGCCGATCTCGGGGACCCTGCACCCGGTCGATCTCAGCGGCTTCACGCCGGTCGTCTCCACCGGCAGCTACGTCCTTGCCGGCGGCGAGACGCTCGACCTCACTGGCATCTCCGGCTTCGATCATGGTTATGCCGGCGTGGTGCAGGGGTCGGTGGGCGGCAGGTATGCCGCACCGAACGTCGACGCGGCGGGCGACCGCTATACCGGCAACTATCTGGCGACCGGCATCGGCTCGTTCACGATCGACTTCCCCACCGCCACCACGGTGTTTGCCTTCCTGTGGGGATCGGTCGACACCTACAACACCATCGCGTTCGACACCGAGCATGATGGGGTCGTGTCGTTCACCGGCGCCTTGATGCCTAGCAGCAACGGCTACCAGGGCTTCGGCGGGTCGTTTTACACCCTGGTGACCTCGTCCGACCCATTCACCTCGGTCACGCTGAGCAGTTCTCAATACGCCTTTGAGGCCGCAACCTTCGAGTTCGGCACGCTCCCGGAGCCGGCATCGCTGACCCTGCTTGGTGTCGGTCTGGCCGGATTGGGTCTGCTCCGCCGCCGCAAGGCTGGTTGATCACCCGTTCCATCTGGTGGTTCGACGGCGGCACAAACGGTGCCGCCGTCTTCGTTTGTTCGCCGCCATGCGGCGGCGGTGGGTTCCCTCGAACGAACTTGTGATGCTTGGCGGCCTAATGCGCTCAACCCGATCGTGCGGAGCCAACGCGCCCTCCGCGCACTGCGTGTGGCACTCTCGCCGACTGCGGTGCGACTACGGTCCCGCAGCCTGATAGCCACCGAGGATGCGCAGCACGGCGCCGTCGCGTTGTCGGAAGCGCTGGCGCAGGACCTGGACGGCAGCGGTGTGGGGGTTTCGGTGTTGCATCTTGCAATGGTTTTCATGGCGTGGCATGGATTGGGCAGACACTGATCTAGCCGCAGCAATAAGGTGTCAGGGGGATGCAATGTTCCATCGTCACTCGTGTTGTGAGCGGGCCATGCGTTGAAGCAGGGTCGTCGTGCTCATTATGGGGCTGTTTGCCGTGCTGGCAGGCCTCGCGACGCCGGACGCCCGTGCATCGGTGATCACGCAGACCATCGAGCAATTTTTTCCAAACTACGACCTCGGCAGGTTCGGCGGCACGTTCAACCAGTTCGATCCCTCGCTCGGGACTCTGGACTCCGTCATGCTGAGCTTCTCGGGGCAGCTCCACTATGAGGTTGATTTCGCATTAGACCCGGCGACGTGCGGCCCGTTCACGTCTGGCTGCTCTGCCGAGTTCGGCCTCAGCACCGGCTATTTGTTCAACGCTTCCGGATTCCCGGTCACGGAGCCTTACTATGGGCAATTTTTCGCTGTCTTCGGCTGGGGTGGTTCCGCGACTGACCCGGATCTGGACCCACAATACGCCTCGTTCCCGATCGAGTACACGGCGGGCACCACTGACGTGGCCGGCTACATCGGCAGCGGCCAGGTGTCAGTCGCGGGCTTGATATCGGAGGATTCTGATTATTGCGAGGATTATGGAGTTTCCTGCTTTGGGTACAGCGACACCTTTCTTCAAACGACACTGACCTATGTCTACGGGGAGCCCAGGCCCGTCCCGGAGCCGTCATCAGCGTTCGTGTTCGCCACTGCACTCGTCTTTGGTCTCGGCGCCGCGCGCGGGCGGCGCTAAACGCGGCCTACCTGTCGGCCGATCCCGTCGGTGCGTGCGTGCTGCACGCCCCTGCCCGCGCCGGTTGGCCTTGCCGGCGGCAGCGCAGCACATGCTGACAATTGCCGCGGGCGAGACGTTCGGCTCAATGGATCGGCACTCTCACTATCTCAACCCAAATAACGTGCTGACCGAATACATGTTCAACCGGCTGGTGCGGTTCGATGCCAATTTCCATCCCGAGCCAGACCCGGCCACATCCTGGAAGCCGGTTGACCCGATCACCTGGGAATTCAGGCCGCGCGACGCTGTCACGTTCCGTGAGGGATCGCCGTTCACCGCCGACGATGTGATGTTCACCTTCGGCCGCATTCCAACGGTGCTGCACAGCCCATCCTGTTTCAATTTCGCGGCCAAGCTAATCACCGGGATCGAGGTGGTGGAAAGGTTTCGACAGCGTCCGCCCATTGCTTTGGTTCGCTGCGCGGAGCGACTGGTTCGGAGCGGGTTGCTTATGCCACCATCGCCGGCAGACGCGCGAGATAGTCTGCCAGCGCTGTCGTCTCCGCCGCATTGAAGCGCAGGCCGAGCTTGCTGCGCCGCCACAGCACGTCGTCCGCGGTGCGCGCCCACTCGCTGCGCACCAGCCAGTCCACCTCGCGCTCGGTCAGGTCGGCGCCGAACATCTGACCCAGAGCGGCGGCGTCGCGCGCATCGCCCAGCATCTCGCCCGCCAGCGTGCCATAGGATCGCACCAGCCGGCGCGCGGTCGGCTCGGCGAGAAACGCATAGCGCCGCCGCAGCTCCGCCCGAACCGTTTCGACGCCGTCGTACGGGAAATCGCCCCCGGGCAGCGGCGCACCAGCGGTCCACGTGGCTTGCATCCCCGGAAAGAACCTCGCCAGCTTCGCCATCGCCGCCTCGGCCAGCCGCCGATACGTGGTCAGCTTGCCGCCGAACACCGACAATACCGGTGCCTCGCCCGGCTGCGCGTGTAGGTCCAGCACGCGGCCACGCGTCGCCTTCTGCGTGTTGATCGCAGCCCGGGGTGCTCGACCAGATCGCGCAGGGCCGATGGTCGAGCGGCGCCCACACAAGCCGCCTGAGGTTTGCCCGCGCACCCTTGGAACCCTCCAATTTGCCAATTGCCCGAATTTCTTCGCCCGCGGGACCGGCGCCCCGCCGCCCGAGCCAAGGTTTTCGCCCCAAGATTCCCACCTGACCTTCGCCCGCGCCCCCGCCCTCACAAACCCGTGTCAGTCCACACGCCTGTTGCCAGGGCGCCGTTTACAGTGGTAGCTGGTCAACTTGGTCTGTTAATCCAACCACGCGTCCCGCGTTTCCCAGGGGAGCAGCGGATGAATGCTGCAGGAGAGATGCTCCTGGACAGCCATCCAGCCTTCCGCAGCCACGATGCCGACGAAGTGGCCGCTTTCCTGCGAACGCAGCAATTCCAGGCCGCCATATCCGTTCATGAAGCACGATATGTTGATACTTGTATAAACGGCGTCTTCGTCGCCACTCAGGCCGGCTCCCGGTTCGACGATCGCCAACCAGCCGTCACATGGGGTTCGGCGTCGGGCATTTACCTCGGCTATATTCACTATGGCTGCGCCATCGACATCAGGAACGATCCGACACGAGACGATTACCGGATCCTGCTGCCAATACGAAATGCTGCTGAGGCGATCGTCGGCAAGGAGACCGTCGCAGCCCGTCGAGGGTCCGCCATCATCTCTTCTCCGACGCGCGGCAACCGGCTCCGGCTTGAACGGGACAGTGCTTGTCTGAACCTGTTCCTGAAGGGTCAGGAACTGAAGCGTCAGCTTGCCGCACTGCTCGGTGACACAGGCGGCGCGCCATTGCAGTTCGCGCCGAGCATCGACGTCGCAAGCGGGACTGGAGGGAGCTTGCTGGCTTTTGTGTTGACCGCCATGGCGGATGTCGATCGCCCCGGCTCGCTGTTGCGCAACCCGATCAGCGCCAGCTTCTTCGAGCAATTCATCATCATGGGGTTGCTGCGATCGCATCCGCACAATCATAGCGACGCCCTGATACGCCGAGAGCGATCGATCGCGCCACGCGGCATAAAGCGGGCGGTCGACTATATCCAGGCCAACCTGGATGCGCCGGTAACGATCGCGGATTTGGTAGCCGCGTCGGGTGTAGCCGGAAAGACTCTGTGGCGGCACTTTCGCGATTTCAGAGGGACCACACCGATGCGCTATCTTCGCGACGCCCGCCTGGACAAGGTCCACGAGTCCTTGCGCCAGGCGGAGCCGGAGCAGAGCGTGACGGAAATCGCCATGGCCTGGGGTTTCGCCCACATGGGCCGGTTTTCCGCGCGGTATCGAGATCGCTTCGGTGAGGCGCCATCGGAAACGCTGAAGCGGCGTTGCTGACGATGCCGCCGGCGTCGCAGACGCGTGATTTCTGGCAGTTTCGGGAATAGCCAGTGGCGGTAATCCGCGTTGGCGCGTGAATAGACCGACGGTTGTAAGCGGTCTTCCCTCTTTTGCCTCAGAGGCGGCGGCGGGCGCCACGGTGGATCCCGCGAGGGTGGCAAGGCTGGCACCTAATTCATACGATGGGCTGGGCGTCTCACGCTGGTGGTTGTGGAAAACCTATGCCGTACAAATTCAACGAAAGCAGCCGCACAAGATCCCCACGGCCAGATATCGGGTGGCGAAGCGGGCTAGACTCTAACTGCCCTCCTAACTTGGCCGGCCGCTCTCGCCGGCGTGAGATTTTTTCGGCAATTTGCGGATAACCCGCGGCAGTTTCCGGATAGCTGGGACTGTCCGTTGCAGGGCAGCATCGCGCGACGGCGGAATGTAACTTCCGGTTCGTGCGGTAAACCGAAAATAACGGGAGGTCACGATGCGCTCAGTATCGGGCCCGATCTGCCATGCCGGCTGTCACAGGCAGATCGGAACCTGCGCCAGTCGCCGCGGCGCGGCGTTCGCGGCAGTCCTGTGGTTAGCGTCCTTGCCGGCGTCGGCAGCGACCATCGCGCCTGCGGCGCCGGCGACGACGCTGCAGCTCCTTTGGCCCGGTCCGCCCGGCTCGATGACTTTCAATGGCGGCGGCAGCCCGATCAGCGACCACGAGACTGGTTCGGACGGCCGCTTTGTCTCGGGAACGGCATCCGGCATGGCAAGCATCGGTATCCTCGGTGCCGAGGCCGCGGTCGTCAACAGCGATGCGGCTCCGTACGATCCAGTAACCGCCGATGAAACGGGGTCTACCGTGTTTGCGACGTGGCGGGACGCTTTTTCGGCTTACTTCCCCGGCTCTGGCAGCGGCTATCTCCAATTCAACTTTCTTGTGACCGGGACAACGACGGGCAGCGCGTTACACAATTCGACCAATACTCCACCCATTCTTCCACAGTCCGAATTCACGATCGGCGCCCTCAATCCGACCACCGGGGACGCTGAACAAAGAAGGCTGTTCGGCGCAGGTGGCAGCAGTCTCGACGTGGCCATCCAGTTCGGCGACCCTGGCGAGTTCATCAATATGTCGGCGGAGCTGAACGTGGTCGCTGCGGCGTACAGCCTCGGCACGCTGACCGCCGACGATCTCGACCCGGCAGGCTTTACCTCGGTCGAGCTGCTCGACGCCAACAGGAACTTTATCGAGGACGTAACCCTGACCGATGTCTCGGGACAGCATACCCTCGCGCTGCTCGGTGCCGCCAGCCCGGTCCCTGTCCCGGAACCGGGCAGTGTGTTGCTGGTAGCGGGCGGGTTGCTGCTGCTCGCGGGCCGCCGCGGCCGAGGCGCCGTTCGCCGTCGGCGCCTCGTTGTGGCGAGCGCAGCGGTCGGCACTATCGCCTGCCTGACGGCGCCTCCGGTTCAGGCGCAAACGATAGTCTGCTGCCAACTCACCACCGTTCCAACGACCGACATCTTCGGCGATTGGCCCGGCGCACCCCCCGGTGGCGATTTTGTCACGGGCTCCGGCCCAATCATGCGTTCCGATTCAGGATCGGACGGCACTTTCGGATTTGGCGCGGCGTTCGAAACGGCCGACATCGGTACCCTCGGTGCGGCGATTACGGTGACTAACACAGATGCGCGCCCCTTTGGTTTGATGACGGACCGGGTGATCGCCATCTCCACCGCCGATTGGTCGGATACCTTTTCCGCGAATTTCCCGTTCGCGCCCATATTCACCAATGGCTTCATCCGCTTCACCGTGGATTTAAGGGGGTCGACGACCGTTACCGCAGCACATACCACGATCAACACGCCGCCCTATACGCCACTGCCGATACAGTTCGCCTTTGAGGCCTGCGACGACTCGGACGGCTGCCCCGCTACTGAGTTGTATCTGACTGGCGCTGGCGTGGCGACCTTCGACTTGCCGATTTTCTACGGCGTCCCCGGCGATCAGATCATGCTGGGGGCGGGGCTCGACGTGTATGGGGGCGCATATAGCGCGGGCGGCGTGTCGATCGATTATTACGACACGGCGACAATTTCGTCGATCGAGCTGCTCGACTCAGCGAAAAACTTTCTAAGCGACGTTACCTTGACCGACCTGGCGGGCACCAACGTCATCGGCCTCCCGACTGCGCCGGAGCCCGCTCCGGAACCCGGCACGATGCCGCTGCTTGCCGTCGGCTTGTTCCTGTGCGTCTGGTATAGAATCCGCCGGACGACCCGGATCTGAGGCGGCGCGGAGCCCGGCAGGAGAGGAGGGTTCGGCTCGCCCGCGCTTGCCGGCCGCTTGCCGAGGTCGCCTCCAGGCTACAACGCCTAGGTGTACCTGATCGACATCATCGGGAATTCAAGTCCAGATACCACCAAGCAGCTTCGCCTTTCGCAATCGCACCGGAACCGTTGCGACCGTTGTCCTTCAGGCGCCGCTTGTGCGCCGCGCGCTTGCAGTGGGCAATGAGGGCGAGCAACTCGCGCCGCTCGTCGAGGGCCGGAGACGTTCTGTTCTGCGCAGCCTCCCCTCCCAGACGCGGCGCAAGAAGTCCGGATACAGCGCGACCGACCGGCCATCATTGGTGAAGTTCGCCCGGGCGCAGGTTGCCGTGACGATATCGGTGGGCGGGCCCTGAAGAAATTCGCGGTGGCTGAAACGACACCGCGTGCCGTCCGTCGCTTGACCGCGACACCGGTCCAGGCTGCTGCATCCGCCGTTCTACCCACCCCGCAAGGCGGTTTTCGGCGGCCTGACGTGCCGCGAACGGTTCCCCGCGTGGGCGCGATCGCGTCGTCGTTGCGGTTGGTCGCAGCGGCGGCGATCTTGTTGGCCGGGTCGGCCACAGCGGCGCGTTCGACCACGATCGAGAACGCAGCTTTGGTGACATTTGCGAGCCTGGAGGACTGTGTGCCCGATAGCACGTGCGACACGACGCGCATCCTCGGCGACACGGCCGCGCTCGCTTTCAGCAACGTTGCCGGCTTCTTCTTGGCAAAGGCGTGGACCACTGTTGGCGCTTCGAACGTCATAGCGACTGCCACCGGACATACCGATGCGGTGCCGGGGCAATCCCGCGCGGACGCCTATTGGTATGCCGGAGTGAGGCAAACTTCCCCAACCCCGGTGCCCGTGGTCGGGGATCCTCTGATCATCACCGGCTCGTTGAAGACCAAGGTGAACCTGACACCGGTTGGCGATGACCCGGTTGGGTCGGCCGTAGCTTACGCGAGCGCGTTAGTCCATGTGCTCGAGCCAACCGGCGTGCTCGCAGCGTGGGAATACGCCGCCGATTCCTACTGTAGTGACTCGCTCACAACTAACCTACTAGGCATGACAACTTCCGTTCTGCAATGCGGCTCGAACAGCGTCCCAAGCACGGGCTTCAGCGTCGCGACGACGTCTGCTATTGGCGTCTCGATGTATGTCTCGGTGGATGCAGCCGGCGCCGCGGACCCCACCGGTGATAGTTGTGGCTGCGGTTCCGGTCCGGACGCAATGTGGTCGGCACGCGCCGACCCGACGATAATCATCGACCCCAGTTTTCCTTATGCGAACGACTTCCAGGTGTTTTATTCTCCCCAACTTTATACCAATATGCTCGCGCCATCCGTCCCGGAGCCGTCCAGCATGGCCTTGCTCGCGGGCAGCCTGTTGCTGTTTGCCGGCTGCGGTGGCTGGCTCAAGCGTCCGCTCAGGCGGCCTCGCGATGGTCGAGCCGCTGACGGATGCCGTCCAGATTCCACGGCAGGAACTCGAGTACACGTTTGTCCGGATGCCGAGAGCGTCTGATCGAGTTCGCCAATCAAAGCGCGCATATCGTCGGTTGCGACCGGCGCCAATTCGATCGAGAGCGTTTCTGCGTTGCTCATCCTACCGCCGCCGGCAGACGCGCGAGATACCCCGCCAGCGCTTCCGTCTCGACCGCGTTGAAGCGCAGGCCGAGCTTGCTGCGTCGCCACAGCACGTCGTCCGCGGTGCGTGCCCACTCGGTGCGCACCAGCCAGTCAACCTCGCGCTCGGTCAGGTCGGCGCCGATCACGCGGCCCAGATCAGCGGCGTCCCGCGCATCGCCCAGCATCTCGCCCGCCAGCGTGCCATAGGATCGCACCAGCCGGCGCGCGGTGGGCTCGGCAAGAAACGCATAGCGCCGCTGCAGCTCCGCCCGAACCGTTTCGACGCCGTCGTACGGGAAATCGCCCCCGGGCAGCGGCGCACCAGTGGTCCACGCGCCTTGCATGCCCGGGAAGAACCGCGCCAGCTTCGCCATCGCCGCCTCGGCCAGCCGCCGATACGTGGTCAGCTTGCCGCCGAACACCGACAATACGGGGGCCTCGCCAGGCGCATTCTGCAGCTCCAGCACATAGTCTCGCGTCGCCTCCTGCGCCTTGCTCGCACCGTCGTCGCGTAGCGGCCGTACGCCGGCATAGCGCCAGACGACCGACGCCGGATCCACCGGATCGCGCAGGTATTCGCTGACCGCCGCGCAGAGATACCGCTCCTCCTCCGCCGACGGCGCCACCGTGGCGGGATCGCCGGCGTAGTCCTGATCGGTGGTGCCGATCAGCGTGAAGTCGTCATGATACGGAATGGCAAAGCAGACCCGCCCGTCGGCGTTCTGGAAGATGTAGCAGCGATCATGCGCGTAGAGGCGAGGCACGACGATGTGGCTGCCCTTCACCAGCCGGATCGGAGTCACCGCCGTGTGCCCGATCACCGAAGACAGGATGCCCGACACGAACGGCCCGCCGGCGTTCACCAGCACGCGAGCCTGCGCTATGCCGCCGTCCTCCAGCGCCAGATGCCACACGCCATCGGCGATCCGCGCGGCCATGCAACGGGTTCGCGTGCGGATATCCGCCCCGCATGCCGCCGCATCGTGCGCGTTCAGCACCACCAACCGGGCGTCGTCCACCCAGCAGTCGGAATACTCGAACCCGCGGGTGAATTCGGGGCGCAGCGGCACGCCGGCCGGATCGCGCCGCAGGTCCAGCACGCGCGTCGGTGGGAGAATCTTCCGCCCGCCCAGATGGTCGTACATGAACAGCCCGGCGCGGATCATCCACCGAGGCCGCAGCCCCGGATGATGCGGCAGCACGAACCGCAGCGGCCCGACGATATGCGGCGCCGCGCGCAACAGCACCTCGCGCTCGGTGAGCGATTCGCGCACCAAGCGGAACGCGTAGTACTCCAGATAGCGCAGCCCGCCATGGATCAGCTTGGTCGACGCCGACGACGTCGCCCCCGCCAGATCGCCTTGCTCCAGCAGCAGCACCGACAGTCCACGCCCCGCGGCGTCGCGCGCGATGCCGATGCCGTTGATGCCGCCGCCGATGACGGCGAGATCGAACAGGCGAGTCATGCACGCTGCTACTCCCCCTCCCCTTGAGGGCTTGGGCCGCGAAGCGGACCAAGGCTAGGGGGAGGGGTCGGTCGGGGACTCGCAACCGACCGACCCCTCCCGCCAACCCTCTCCCACAAGGGGAGGCGGGTCTCTTTGACCCCTCTCACCTTGACTTTCCCCGCCCTCTTCACCCGCGATCGGCCGGGCCGTCGATGACAGTGCCGGAATACGGCTCGACGTACACCAGATGGTCGTTCACCTGCTGCACCCCCGGAGTGTTCTCGGCAACCACACAGATGGCCCGCCGCTCGTCCTCGTTGGTGATGGTGCCCCAGAGATCCACCACGCGATCGGCCACCGTGACGTTCAGCGTGGTCAACGGCGTCCAGGACTGCTTGTCCAGTGCATCCAGGATCGCCGTGCGGATCGAGCGGTCGTCGGTCGCGGTCGGCGGCTCGCGCCGCTCGGCGACGACCAGCGCGCGCAGCAGGTCGGCGCGCGACACCACGCCGATCACGCGGCCATTCTCGGTGACCGGCACACGCTTGATGCGGTGCTTCTCCATCATCTCGACCACCTCCTCCAGCGGCGAGTCCACCGCCACGGTGACCACGTCCACAGTCATCACGTCGCGCACGCGGCGGCCGTGGGTACGGGTGAAATCCGCCGCCTGCCGGCCCGGCGAGGCCAGCAAACGCAGCCACCACGGGCGGTGTCGCTCGGTGCCGAGTTCGTCGCGCCGCAGCAGGTCGCCCTCGGTCACCACACCGGCCAGCTCGCCTTTTTCGTCCACCACCATCAGGCCGGAGATGCCGCGTTCCAGCATCTGTTTCGCGGCGTCCTCCACGGTGGCGTCCGGCGATACCGAGATCACGTGGCGGGTCATTACATCGGCGACGTTCATGGGCCTGGTCCTTCAGCCTCTCGCGGTCAGCCGGTCGATGCGCAGGCGTTGCCGGTCATCGGTCAGCCGGATGGCGGTAAGATACACCACGACAACGGCCGCGAGACCAGCGCCGCCGGACAACAGGAAAATCAGCAGGATCTGATATTTCGCCGCCTCCAGCGGGTCCATGCCAGCGAGGATCTGGCCGGTCATGATGCCGGGCAGGGTGATGATGCCGGCGGCCGACATCTGGTTGATGATCGGCAGCAGCGCGCGCCGCACCGAAGCGCGCAGCAGCCCGCGGATCGCCTGCTGGAACGTGGCGCCGAGCGCCAACTGCGCCTCGATCGCGTCCCGCTCGCGCACCACGCCGCCGAGCATGGAATCCAGCGCCAGGCTGGCGCCGTTCAGCACATTGCCCAGAACGATACCGGCCAGGGGAATGGCGTAATGCGGGTTGTACCAGGGATGCGGCCGGATCGCCGTGGTCAGCGCCAGGATGGCGGTGAGGAACGTGGCGAGCGCCACCGCGCTGGCGCCGATCGCATAATTGCCGAACCGCCCCAGGCGCTGTTCCGGCCGCGCCGCTACCTCGCGGCCGGCAATCGCAACCATCACCAGCACCACCGCGAGCGTGACCAGCGGCGAGGCCAGCGTGAAGACGGTGCGCAGGATGTAGCCGACCAGCACGAGCTGCACCACCATGCGCACCGCCGCCCAGGCGAGCTGGCGATGCAGGCCAAGCCGAAATGCCAGCGACAACGCGGCGTCCACCACGATCAGCACGGCGGAAATGGCGACGTCGCCAGGTGAGAGCAGGATGGGGTTCATGGAGCGGACTTGAACCGGTTACGTGTCATTGCCAGGGGCGCAGCAGTGGCCAGGGTTGACCCGGTTACCTGTCATCGCGAGGAGCGCAGCGACGAAGCGACTTCCCCCGGGGGATTGCTTCGTCGCAGCTCTCCTCGCAATGACACGAAGTCGTAGCGTTCCTCGCGATAACACGCCGTCGCTGCGCTTCTGGCAACGACAGGCAGCCGCTGCGCGCATCGCACAGACCTGGCCGCGCGACTGCTCCAACGTATTCATGCGGGCACCAGCCTGCGTTGCTGCATGTGGAACCGTTGGTGGCCAAGGTGCGCAGCCTGCTCCGGGCTGTGTGTCACGAGCAGGATCGCGGTGCCTACGACAAGCCGCTCGCGCAGCACGACCTCTACGCGCGCGGTGCTGTCCTGGTCGAGCGCACCGGTCGGCTCGTCCAGCAACAGCACCGGCGGGTCGAGCGCAAGGGCGCGAATCAGCGCCAGCCGCTGGCGCTCGCCGGTGGAGAGGCGGACGACCGGGCTTTCCAGCAGCGCCGGCGCGAGTCCAAGCCGGGGCATCAGCGTGCGCGCGACGTCCAGCGCGGTGCCGGGAAAATGCGGCGCGGCGGTGTCGTGCCACCAGCCCGGCTCGGCGGCGCTGTACACGACGCGGCGGCGCCAGGCGGGTGGGGTGAAGGTTCGGCGGTCGTGACCGTCGAGCGCCACGTCGCCCTCGTTCGGGTCGAGATCGGCGATCATGCGCAGCAGCAGGCTCTTGCCGGAACCCGACGGTCCGGCGACGGCGATGCATTCGCCCGCTGCGACGGCAAGGTCGAACGGGCCGGCCAGGGTGCTGTGCAGGCCGGCGACGCGCAGGCGGGGCGGCTGGCCCACCGGCACCGCCGGCGCTTCCGCGGTTGTCGCCTCGCTCGTCATGGCCAAACCAGACCCGGCCATTGATCATTGCTCCGTAGTGCACGTGACATCATTGCCGTGTCCCGCGCCGCCGGCCGCTCCAAATCAACCGTTGTAGCTGCGGTCGATCAGCATTCCTATCACGACGCCAGCCAGTGCAGCGGCGATGCCGATCGAGACGGTTTCCGCCACGGCGCGTCCGCCGATCCGGGCGCGCCCGACGCCAAGCGCGACCAGTAACGCAATGGTGATGGTGGCGGAGACGATTCTGTTCTGCGGGATGGGCAGCAGCACAAAAGGTAGAATGGGGATCGAAGCGGGCAGGAAACCGGCAAGCAGCATCGACAGAGCCAGCCTGTGCACGCGGGTTCATCGCTGCGTCGGCAGGGGGTGCCTGAAGCGCCATCAGCAGGCCCCGGCACGCATCATGATCGCGTTGCACCGCGCCCATGAGTGCTGCGGAAAGCCCGGGCATCAGGCCGGCTGCCGCCAGCCGGTCCGACAGTGTTGCCGCAATGGCAGACGGATCGCGTGCCAGGTCAGCCGCCAGTGGCGCATTGCTTGCCCCCGCCTCGTCGCGGCTCTTCTCCGCGTCGAGATAGGCACCGGCCATCATCGAAACAGCCGCCGCCGCGGCCCCCGACGCGCCAGCGATCAGCACCGCGGCGCTGCTCGTCGTCGTAGCGGCGACGCCGAACACCAGTCCGAAAATCGAGACCGTGCCATCTTCCATGCCGAATACGATGGTTCCTGCCGACGCAGCCGGCGAGCGCTTCAGCCGCGCAAAAACCGCCGCAAGTGGCATCGCCTGTTCCTCCCCCAGTTATGGCCAGATTTCGGCGGATCGAAGCGCGGGGTGGGACTGCGGGCGCAGGCGCACTGCCGCCTCGCATCTGTGCGACCAGGGGCACAGGCGGACGCGGGACACGTTTCACCCTCACCCGACTCTTCGCGCCGACCTGTCCCGCGCAGCGGGAGAATTTTCCTTTACGCCCCTGCGAACTTCGCCAGCAGCCGTACATGCGAGCGGATGCCGTGTTGGAAGCAGCGTTGCTCGAACTTCTCGTTCGGGCTGTGGATCTGGTCGTCGTCCAGGCCGAATCCCATCAGCAGCGTGTCGATTCCCAGCACCTGCCGCAGCGACGTGACCACCGGCACCGAACCGCCGCTGCCCATCATCACCGGATCGCAGCCATATTCGTCGCGCAACACCGCCTGCACCGCCCGCACCCAGGGCGAGTCAAGATTTGCGTCGAATGCCGGCGACCCGGACAGCGACTTGAACGCCGCATGGGCATCGGCCGGCAGCCGCTCGCTGACGAAACGTTTGAACTGTTCGAGGACTTCCTCCGGGTCCTGGTCCGGCACAAGGCGGAACGACACCTTGGCGCTGGCCTCCGCCGGGATCACAGTCTTGCTGCCCTCGCCGGTGTAGCCGCCCCAGATGCCGTTGATGTCGGCGGTCGGCCGCGCCCATAGCCGCTCCAGGGGGGAAAAACCGCGCTCGCCTGCTGGCACCGACAGGCCGATGCCGCCGAGGAACGCCGCCTCGTCGAACCCCAGCGCGTCCCATTGCACGCGCTGCGCGTTGGAGACCGGCCGCACCGGGTCGTAGAACCCCGGCAACTGGATGCGGCCATCCGCGTCCTTCAACGCGCCGAGGATGCGCGTCAGCGCATTGATCGGGTTCAGCGCCGAGCCGCCGAACAGCCCGGAATGCAGATCGCGGGTCGCCGCCTTCAGCGTCACTTCGGCATAGGTCAGGCCGCGCAGCCGCGTGGTGACCGCCGGCGTCTCGATGTCCCACATGCCGGTGTCGCTGATCAGCCCGAGATCGGAGGCCAAATCCTGTTTGTGCGCGGCGACGAAGGGTTCCAGGTTGGGACTGCCGACTTCCTCCTCGCCCTCGATCAGCACGGTGAGGCGTGCGGGAACGCCGCCGCCCGCGGTATGCCAGGCCCGCAGCGCCTCCAGGAACATCACCGACTGGCCCTTGTCGTCCACCGCGCCGCGCGCGACGAACCGCTTGCCATGCGGCCCGTCCACAAGCTGCGGCTCGAACGGCGGGCTGTTCCACAGCTCCAGCGGATCGACCGGCTGCACGTCGTAATGCGCATAGAACAGCACGTGCGGGCCGTGGTAATTCGCCGGTCCGTCGTACTGTCCGACCACCACCGGATGGCCCGCGGTCGGCCGGATGTCGGCGCGGAAGCCGAGGCCGATGAGCTGGTCGCGCCACCACTCCGCCGCCCGCCGGCAATCCTGCTGGTGCGCCGGCTGCGCGCTGATCGAGGGGATGCGCAGCAGCGCGAACAGGTTTTCCCGGGACTGATCGAACGCAGCCTCGGCGCGGCGCAGCACGGTCTCGACAATCTTGGTCGTAGGAGCGGGCATGGTGGCTCTCCGGATGCAGCGGCGGCAGATTGCCACGCAGACGGCACGAGGCAAATTGCGCCTGACAAGGCGCAATCGAGGGTAGGTCGGCCTCGCGCAGCCGGTCGCCGGTTGGCGGTAAACGTCGTGCGACGCCCATTCATCCCTGCTCAATTCCATGTCCCGTCAATCTTCCGGGGACCTGCCGATGACGTAGCGCACAACGAGCAGACAGACGAAACGGCGCGGTTCGGCCGCGTCGGACAAGGACAGCAGGGTGCCATCGATCACCATGGATACCGCGCCCTGCAATGCCGCGCACAAGGTCAGCACGGCTCGACGACGGGCTGCGGGGTCGCCAAGAAAAGTGGCACCAGCGTGTGGACGCCACCTCCACCGGCCGGTCGAGAGCGGCGGTGAACCGGCCTGGCAGCGCGCGGCCGGCGGGCGTGTGGTGCTCCAACAGGACCCCCGTGCCAGCGGCCGTTCAGAGACATGGGCCAGATACGCTTCGGCAAGCACGAGAGCGCCAATCGCACCGATGATCGGCAGCACCTAGCTGAGAAGCGCCGCGACCGTGATGGCCGCCCTCGGAAGGAGCTCAGGCTCCAGCACGGCTTCACGTCCAACATGCGAAATCGACGCGTACTGATCGCCGCTCGGCGTCCGGCAAACTTCCACTTCGTTGGCTACGAGATTCACGATCCAGATTTCGGGGATGCCATGGCCGGCATAAAATCAGCGCTTTACCGCGCGGTCATAGGCCAGGCTGCTGTCGGCGCCTTCAATGATGAGAAGTACGTCTTCCGGACGTGGCGTCGCCCGGCGGTAAAAAGTCACACCTTGGCTTCAGTACGGCAAAATCCGTCTCAGGTTCGGAGAGATCGTCAAGCTGCACTGGGTTCTGGACCGCCACCACGCCCCTGTCGTCGACCGCCCGAACCAGCGTGTAGGTGAGCGCGTTGATGGTACCGGAATGATTGCTGCCAATGGGCGACATGGCAATCAACTCCCCCTCGATGAGCTCGACGCGGTCGCGCTCGGTGAGAATGCCAACCTCGCCCATACGGCGGTATTCGGCCACGGTCAGCGGGCGGCGCGCGACCCACGGGTTGCGGGACAACAGACCGGCCTCGCCAGATGCCATCGTCCAATTCCCTTGGCTTAGAGCCGACTTGGTAAGCCCGTGTGACGATGAACTCAAGGCGCGTTGTGCGGTGGCACGCGTTCTCACTGCGCGGTCATGGCAGGGATTGCTGCGTCGCCTCGCTCCTCGCAACGACGGGCGCGCGCCGGTCCCTACTCTCCCGCCAGCCGCGCCGGCATCAGCGGCGCCGCCTGGCGCATCAGTCCGGCAACATCGGAGACCGTATCAATCGCCAGCACCGCATCGGCCAGCCGCGCGGCCCGTTCCGCGCCGAGCACCGCGTCGGCCAGGCCGGCGAATTTTCCCCGTAGCTCTGCCTCGCTGAGGAAATTCGCCGGCTCGCCCTTCGGCACCACCACCTTCTGGGCGAAACGCTTTCCCCGCGCCTCGATGGTGAGCTTGCCCGACATGTTGGCGGGAAATTCCGCCTCGATCTCAGGATCGAACTCGCAGACCACCTTCGGCAGCAGCGCGCGCACCATCGGATCGCGCAGGTGGTTGTAGCTGTCCCACCCCATCGCCCCAGTGGCCAGAGCCGCCGCAATGACGAACGGACCGCTGAACTGGCCGTCCACCACGTTCTCCGGGTTCGCCTTCTTCTCCGCCGGCTGGCCGATCAGCATCATCCCCGCGCGCGGCAGGCCGAGCGTCACTGCGGTGATCTCGGCCGGCTTCAGGTCGTTGGCCGCACGCAACATCAGCGCCGCGTCGATGCCGGCGTGCCCGTAGCGACAGGACGGATACGGCTTCACCGCCGTCGCCATCAGCTCGAACACCGTGCCGAGGTCACGCACCGCGCGTTCGGGGGTCGGCCTGGGCGCGTAGGCGCGCATGAAGCCGTGGTGGCCTTCCAGCGCCTCGGCGGCGCCCTTGAATCCCTCGCGCACCAGGGTGGCCGCCATCAGCCCATTGGTCGCCGCCCAGCCGACCTGGAAGCGCTTGGTCCAGGCGCCGTTGACCAGGAACTGCAGGCTCCCGGCGCATTGGCTCAACACGGTGCCGAGCGCGCCGGCCACGCCGTCGGCATCCAGCCCGAACACCCGGGCCGCCGCCGCCGCCGCGCCGAACGCGCCGCAGGTCGCGGTGGGGTGGAAGCCGCGGTCGTAGTGGTCGCCGGCCGGCAGGGCGAGCGCGACCCGGCAGGTCATTTCGTAGCCGGCGATGATCGCCGCCAGCACGTCGGCGCCGGACGCGCCCGCCATCTCGCCGGCGGCCAGCGCGGCAGGGATGACCGGCGCGCCGGGATGCAGCGAGCCGGCGGCATGCGTGTCGTCGAAGTCCAGCGAATGCCCCAGCGCGCCGTTCAGGAACGCGGCACCTGCCGGGGTGTAGCGCGCGGCATCGCCGAACACGCCGGAGTTGCCGGCGGCCATGCCCATGGCGCGCACCGCCGCGAGGAAGGACGGTGTGCTCTCGGCGTCATGCCGGGCGCGGACGATGTTGCCGACCAGGTCGAGCACCAGGAAGCGCGCGCGGTTCACCACCTCGGGCGGCAGGCGATCGAGGCGGATGCCCGCGGTGAATTCGGCGAGTTGTGCGGTGATGCCCATGGCGCGTTGTCCTCCGGTTGCCGGCACTGTCGCGCAAACCCGGCCTGGGGCCAAGGCTGGCGGACGGTGCTCGGCGGACGAAGCAGAACGCCGCAGGCTGGGGGCGAATCAGCCCGGCGGCGGCGTACCATAGTGGGGCCAACGGCGCCCAGGGAGAGCAGGGCCAACGACGCAGGCTCCGGCACCGGTGCGGGCGAGCCGGAAATCGTATGACTGTAGGTGACGAACAGCCCCGAGGTATCGTTCAGCATCCACTACCCGGGGACGTCAGAGCTGCCATATGGATAGTCGTTGTCGTTGATGACACTGCAACGAGAGACCAAAGTCGAGGTGTCCTCGGTGGTGACGTAGATCCATTCGAGTGGCGGTGAGTCCGCCGCATCGGTCTGGGTGAAGCTGTCGGTGATTCCCGGGCGTCCGACATCACAGAACGTCGCCGAGAAGCCACGGCCGTCGCTTGCCGAGCGGTGGGTTCCTCGCCGGAGACGCGCACGCTGTTCGAAGGCATTGCGGGGTCGCTGCGGCGCGCCGGGGCCTCGGTGACCGAGCGCGAACTGCCGCAGGACTTCGCGGCGCTGGTGCAGGCGCACCCGATCGTGATGAACAGTGAGAGCGGCCGCGCACTGGGTTGGGAGCTGGCGCATGCCCGCGATGACATCAGCCCTGGGTTGCGGGAGCGCCTGGAGGCCGACCTTCGCTGTACGGAAGCGCAGCGGGCCGATGCCTACGCGGTTTTCGCGCGCACGCAGCTTGCCTTCCCTACGACAATGGATGGGCTGGACGTGCTGGTGACCCCATCCGCGCCGGGTGAGGCGCCGCCCGGCCTGGATTGGACCGGCGACCCGGCGTTCAACTTCATCTGGACCAGCCTGCATGTGCCCTGCGTGACGGTGCCGGCCGGCACCAGGCCGAACGGGCTGCCACTGGGGATCCAGATCGTCGGGCGGCGGGGGGACGATCGCGCGGTGTTGGCCGGGGCGCAGTGGGTAGCGGCGGCAATCGGGTGATGGAAGGCGTGGACGCCGGGGAAGGTTGGGGAAAGGCGGCGATTGTCTCTCGCTGTCGCACTCATCCCAATGCCCGTCAGCGCTAAAGACGACCAGCCGCGCGGCGTCGAGGGACGCTGCGGCGGTGCCAGGCTTGATCACCGCGCCCCTGGAAACCGAACCCGCCCGATCCCGCATTGCCGTCAGGAAATTCTACACCAATGCTCCTTCGCAAGGAACTGCACCGGGCCAACCGGCTGACGACAAACACTTTCCGCTCCTGGCATGAGAATTGCCGTCCTCCGCAACGCGCAGCAATGGAGACCACCATGAGGCATGTTGTGACTTCCGCCGCGCTGGGCTTGTTCCTGGTTGCCGGTGCAACAACAGGGCAGGCGGGCACGCTATGGTTCGGCAACGACTATGGTGGGACTGACTATCACACAACGACAACCGGCACGGTCCTCGGCACGATCAATGAGTCCCTGACCGGGGTGGCATGGGACGGCACCACCCTGTTTGTGAGCGACCGTGTCGGCGATGTGGAAAGAAAAACCCTCGCCGGGGCTCCGCTGCCGGGCGGGTTCACCGTCGCGCCGCCCGCCGGGTCGGCCACGGGTGAGGATATGGCATGGGACCCCAGGATCGGCCGGCTGTTCAAGCTCTATCATTACCTGCCGGCCATTCAGAGCTTCACCACCTCGGGCGGCTCGGTCGCAAGTTTCGCCCTGCCCACCAGTGACCCGTTGCTGGGGACGATCGGCGCCCTTGGTGTCGCCTACGATTCGCTGCGCAACCAGCTCGACATCTCGTTCTGCCAGGCTGGTTGCGGCGCGATCGGCGGCGTGGTCGAGGCGTTCGACCCCACCACATTGGCGCCGATCGGGGTTCTGTTCCGCTCCAGCACCAGCTACCTCGGCGGCCTCGGCTACGACCCGGCGACCGACACTTTGTGGGTCGCCGGTTTCGACGGCTCAGGAAACTACGTCGCGAACGTCACGCAGAACGGCACCGTGCTGTCGCAGTTCTCCACGGCGGGTTTCTCCGGGCTGGGCTTTGGCGACGGGATGGAGTTCATTCCGGCGCCCGAGCCGGGCAGCCTGGCGCTGCTGGGAGCCGGACTGGCGTCTCTTGGGCTGTTCCGGCGTAGCCGCGGCTGAAAGGGCGTCTTCCTTATCCGGTGGAGCGGCGCCTGCGGGCGCCTCAGGGTGGTTGGTACAACCCCAGGTACTCCGTCTTCGGTGTCATTCCGAGCGGAGCGAAGCAATCCCCACGCCCATTCGTACAGTTCCCGCGGGAGATTGCTTCGCGGCGCTCGCAATGGCTGCGGCGGCGCCGGAGCGCCGAGCTGGTCGAAGCGCCAGGATCACCACACTACTTGCGGTGACGCCACGCCTCCATCGCACCCGCGGTATCGAAGAAATACTGGAAGAAGCGAATCTTTCCCTGTTTCTCGTCGATGCGGAATACAAGCACGAAATCGCTGTCGTGCATGGGAGTGCTGTCCGGGAACTTGTCCGTCAGATGGCCGATCGTGACCACCGTGTCGCCATGCACCAGGAACTGTGCCGCTCGCGCCGGATCGGGATCGTGCGGCGGGGGCGGCGGCGGCGGCGTGGACGGAGGGCCTAGCGGCTCCAGGATGCAATCGTTGCTGGCACGCGTCGAATGTTGCCGGCGCTTCTGCAGGTAGGCGGTGATCTGGTCGTGCCCCACATGCGTGCCGTGATACGGCACAATGCCCTGCGACTTGCCGGCACCGATCCGGAATTCGCAGTCGGCGGTCACTAGCCCGAGCAGGCCGGCATGATCGTTTCGCTCGTAGTGCTCGAGCAATTTGGCCGCGAGCGCCCGGTTCTTTCGTTCCTGTTCCGTCATGCCGATCTCCCATCCGCTGTCACACCGCTTATGCGGCCGATGTTACGATCGCAGGATCGTACCACGACTGATTCAATCTGAGAAGCCAGAACCGCATGCCCAACCCCCGGTAGCATCGTCCGGCCTCCCGCCGCAGTCGCGCCGCATCCTCGGCCCGTCCGGCGGCAGCGGCGGCCCGCGCCTGCTCCGCCAGGCAATGCGCCGCAAGCGGCCGGCATCCCAGACGATCGGCCTGTGCCGCCGCCGCATCGAGATAGCGCTGTGCCAGAGCCGGGTCGGCCACGCACGCGATGCGGCCGAGCAGCGAATTGGCGGTAGCCTCCACCGCCTGGTAGCCGCCCTCCTGCGCGCGCGACAGGGCCTCGTTCGCCAGCCCGGGTGCCTCGTCATCCAGTCCGGTTCCGAGGCAGACCAGCGCCCGATAGAGCAGCGACCAGGCCCGCGAGTACGAGGAGACTTCGGTGCGCCCAAGCAGCCGCTCGGTCAACGTCAACGCGCCGGGCGCGTCGCCGTTCAGCAGGCGGGCGTAGCCTAGTGGCCCTGCGATCGAGGCGAACAGCAGCGGGATGTCGGACGCCTCGGTTGCCGCCAGCCCCGCCTCGAACACCTGAATCGCCCGAGTGATGGTGCCCTTCAGCAGCAGCGCCATGCCGTAGCCGAAGCTGGCGACGGATCGGTCGAAGTCGTGCTTCGTGGCGTTGGCGCCGCGCCAGGCGGCGCGACCGCAGGCCACGGCAGCGGGGAAATCACCGAGCGCGGCATGGCAGGCCGCTCGTTGCGATTCAAACATCAGGCGAGCCGCGCCGGTCATGCCGCAATGGCTGTCGGGCGGCAGGGCGTCGAGGATCGGCTGCACCGCGTCCAACGCAACGATCCCATCGGCAAATGCGCCGTGCCAAACATGCGCCTGCCCGAGAAAATACGTCGCGGCAACCCTCTGATGAGAATCGCCCTGCGCGCGCGCCATCTGCTCTGCCTGCTGGCACGCCGCGATGGCGTTGGCGATCCGGTCGTGCGTGTTGAACACGTGCAGCCGCGCGACACGGATTGCCAACAGGCGCCGCGCGTCGCCCAGTTCCTGCGCCAACTGCTCCGCTTTGTCGAGGTTGGCCGCCCACCAGTCGTAGCGGCCAAGCGCGCCCAACGAGATCCGCAGCAGCAGCCGCAGCTCGATCTCCTGCTCGATCGTTTCGCTGGTCCGCTCGGGCAGTTGCCCGACCGCTTCGAGCGCCTGTTCGATGAACCGGATCGCCGCCGGATGCGCCGCCCGATCGATCGCCTTGAGCGCGGCACGCCGGTTATGCACGATGGCGCGGTCCCACAGCTCGCCCTTCGCGGCATGCCATGCGATTTGCTCTGCGTATTGCTCGATCCGGCTCGCGTACAAGTGCTCCATCGCCTGGACGATGGCGCGGTGGATGTCTCGACGGCGCGGGGAAAGCAGGCTGCGGTAGGTCACCTCCTCCATCATGATGTGGCGGAAGGTGAAGCGACGCACCGCCTTGCCGTCGCGCTCGACGATGAACTCGCCGGCCTTCAGCGCGGCCAGGTCGGCGGCGAGTTGCCCGGCGGGTTGCCGCAGGATGTGGGCAAGCAGGGGCAAGGAGAACTCGCCGCCGACCGCGGCGGCAATCTGCAGGATGCGCTTTCGCTTGGCCGGCAGACGATCGATGCGCGCGGCAAGCACCGATTGCACCGTGTCCGGCACCTGCGGCAGCGCCGTGGCCGTTGCCAGGCTGTAGCGGCCTGGCTCCCCGGCCAGCACCTCGGTTTCGCTCAGAGTGCGGATCATCTCTTCGACGAACAGCGGGATGCCCTGGGTACGGGCGACGAGCTGATCCTTGACCGAAGCGAGCCCGGGATCCGGTCCGAGCCGCGCGTCCAGCAGCAGGCGGCAATTGGCGTCATCGAGAGGTGGCAGCTCAATCTTGCGGTACTCGCCGATCCGCTGCCAGCGCTCCCGGTAATCCGGGCGATAGGTGGCGATCAGCAGGATCGACATGGTGGCGATCTGATCCACCACGCTGTCGAGCAAGACTTCGCTCTCGGGATCCAGCGCGTGCGCGTCTTCCACCAGCAGCAGAAGCCTGCGGTCCTGCGCCAAGTGCCGCAGCAACAGGACGATGGCGTCGCCGCAGCGCCGGCGCCGCATCGACGGCGGCAACATCGGCCAGTCCGAAGCCTGGGCCGGAATGTCCAGCAGTGCGGCCAATGGTGCCAGCAGAGCGTCACTGTTCAGGCGCAACGCGGCCAGCCCGCCCCGCATCCGCTGCAACACATCATCGTGAGGATCATCCGGTTCCGCGCCGCACCAGTCGCGCAGCAGCCGGGCAAACGGCAAATAGCTCGCATGGCGCTCTTCGTCGCCGGCCGGCGCCTCCAGTACCTGCCAGCCGTCCTGCACCTTGCGCAAGGCGAAATCATGCACGAGCCGGGACTTGCCGGTGCCAGCCTGGCCGGCAATAGCCACCACCTGCCCACGCCCGGCCAGCACCCGGCCGGCCGCCGCCTCCAGCGATGCGAGTTCCGCGGCGCGATTGACGAACGCACTGAGCGCCTGCGACGCGCGTGCGCGCCAGGAGCCGCGCCACTCCAGCGTGCCGCGTAGCTCGAATACTTCGACGTCGCGTCCGGACGCGCGCCTGACGGCAACAAGCCCAAGCGGCAGCATGGTGAACTGGCCGGCGACCAGCCGGTGCGTTGCGGCGGTCACACGTATGCTGCCTGGCAAGGCCGTCTGCTCCATGCGCGCGGCAAGATGGACGTTCACGCCCATCGCGTCGTACTCGACGAAGTCGGTGTGCCGGACGATGCGCAGCGCGACCTCACCCGAGTGCAGCCCGACGCGGACCGGGATGCTCGGCTCGACATGCAGCGAGCGGATGTCGAGTGCGGCCCTGCAGGCTCGGGCGGCGTGGTCCTCCTGCGCCAGCGGGGCGCCGAACAGCGCCATGATGCCGTCGCCCTGAATTCGCATGACGATGCCGCCATGGCGATGCACCGCGGCCACCATCGCCTGCAGCGTGGGGTCCAGCACCATGGCTGCCTGCTCTGGGTCGAGGTCGTCGATCAGCGCGGTGGAACCGACCACATCGGCGAACAGGATGGTGACGAATTTCCGCTCTGCCTCCAACGCGACGCGCGCGTTTCGGATGCGCTGCTGCAGATGCGCGGGAACCACCGCTTCGCGGGGCCGCACGTCGGTGCCGCAGGAGCCGCAGAAATTCTGTCGTGCAGTGACCCGCGCGCCACAGGCCGGACATGCGGACACCGTGTCGCGTACACTTCCCCTCATTGGTCCCCAGTACGACGCGGACCGCGGCATGAAGGCATGAGGCTGGCCGGATTTCAACCCGTGGCCGCCGTTTCGGCGGGTTCGGCGGCAAGGCAGAGCAGATCCCTTGCCGGAATGTTGCGTTTCGTGCTTGGCTAGGCGCCGGAGTCACTGCGACGGGAGAAGTTCCGGATGAAACTGGTCCAGCGCATCGCCCTGATCGACAAGACAGGCCATATTCTCGATGAGGAGGTCGCAAGCGTGGCGGCGGCGATCGACGTGCAGGTGAGGCGCGACATGTCAGACTTCTGGCCGGTCGACGCGGTGATCACCGCGCTGCCCCATGCGAGCCTGCTCGCGCCTGGCGTATGGCCCGTGTTCATCGTTGCGGAAACCGACGACAACAGCGCGGGGTATCACCGCACGCTGCACCAGCAGCCGTACGCCGAGGTGGTCGATGGGCCGAACTGGTCGATCGCCGCCAGCCACGAAATCCTCGAGATGCTGGTGGATCCGAGTGGCAACCGGCTGGTGGCGGCGCCGGCGATCGCGGTGACCGAGCAGGGCGACGTGCAGGACGCCCCCGGTACGATGGAATATCTCCTGGAGATCTGCGATCCTACCGAGGATCCGGAATACGCCTATGAGATCGATGGCGTGCTGGTGTCCGACTTCTATACGCCGGCGTTTTTCGATGCGTTCTCGGTGCCGGGCGCCAGGTACAGCTTCCGCGGGGTGATCACGCATCCGCGCCGGGTCTACCCTGGCGGCTATCTGAGCTGGTGGAATCCGGTCGAACGGGAGATGCAGCGGCTGGATTACGTGGACCACATACGGCCGAAGATCATCGGTGTCGGCCGCCATCTCCCGAACTTCAGCCTGCGGGAACACGTGGACAAGGCGATGCGCGGCAAGGTCCACCTGTCCGCCAGGGGGTGCGGTCATCCCGAGCTGGAATGGCATCGCCAGGCACGCCGAGCGGCGGCGCTCGCAAACGCCGACCTGTTCCGGCACTGACCGTGGGCCGGCAGAGGCCGGCGGGAGGCTTGGCGGGATCGGCCAACCGGGCGCACAATCGCCCGGTTTCGCTGAAAGCGTCCAGGTAGAATGCTGCCATTGGTCCACCCGCCGCGCTCCGCGGCCAATCCGCCGCGCCCACGCTGAGCGCTGATGTCAGGTACCCAGCAGAAGGTCCCCCATCGCGCCGTGATCACGCTCTGCGTGATGATGGGCAACCTGATGCAGTCGCTGGACGCGTCGATCGCCAATGTCTCGCTGCCCTATATGCAGGGCACGCTGTCCACCAGCGCCGACGAGATCACCTGGGTGCTGACCTCCTACGTCATCGCCGCGGCGATCATGACCGCGCCGGTCGGCTGG
>Ga0209415_10004321_pt1 | contig 26101 bp, 25 predicted proteins | sample PeaSoiSIISIP2007_FD_187696 | JGI IMG/M metagenome (GOLD analysis project Ga0209415, IMG submission 187696) | Peat soil microbial communities from Weissenstadt, Germany - SII-SIP-2007 (SPAdes) (version 2) | ecosystem: Environmental > Terrestrial > Soil > Wetlands > Peat | place: Germany... | reverse complement strand
CAGCACATCGAGTTCGCGGCTGAGCAGATTGATCTGCTCGCGCTGGGAGTCGAGCTTGTCGCTCCAGTTCCTCCACTGCGCCTCCTTGGCCGCCTGTTCCTCATCCGGAGTCTTGGGGGAGTTGTCCGTAGTCTGAGCCTGGACCTGGCCGGCAGCCTGAGGTGCGGCTGCAGCCTTAGTCTCGCCCTTCGTCTCGCCCTTGGTTTCTGACTTCGCCTCGGACGCTCCTTTACCTTCCGGACTCGCGGCGGTGGACGGGGTCTCCTGCGCCGCGGATGTTCCGGCGTCCGACTCCGTGGGCGAGCCGACGATCGAGAGCTTGTCGTCCTTGGGCAGGTTTTCGTTGTCGAATACCTTGGGCTTGTTCTTCGCCCCGGTATCCTTATGAATCTGTCGGGCGTAAGTTCCCAGCGAGGAATCCGGTGTCGCGCTTTGCGAGTTCGACGAAGGTTGATTCTGCGCCGCGGCGGGAAGGCCGAGCAGCAGTACGAGTCCAATGCCAGCGTATGTTGTCGGTTTCATAAGTTTCACCTTCTGAGCCTCTCGTATTTCTCCAATCTCGTTCGGCGGAATGCGCCGCCTCATTCCTGCCCGCCCGCAGACGCGGCCGAGCTCTGCAGAGCGCGCCTTTCGGTCAAGAATCCTCCAATACTGCGGTCCAGTTGCGCCGCTTCCTGGGCAATGTCGGCGGCCAGTTGGCGGGCCAGTTCGGGATCGCGGCTCTTGGCTAGCTGCTGCGCATAGCCGGCGATCGTTGTCAGCGAAGTGCGCAGCCGGAGCGCCATCTCCGCCGAGATCTCTCCGTGTAACTCCTGCTGGCGGCGGATGCGCTCCAGTTCGCTCAAGTCGTTGAGCAGGCAGGCCGCGCCGAGCAGGCCGCCATCGGTGCCGGGAACCGCCGACAGGGTGACCGACAAAAAGCGCCGCTGCCCACCGGGAGTTTCGTAGTCCGCTTCCGCCTGGCGGCGACGGCTGCCGCCGTGCAGCACCGCGTCCACTTCCTCGGCCAGGCGAACCGGTTCGTCGAGGGTTTCGTCGGAGAGTCTCTGGGTGCCTTTGCGTGCCAGGACTCGGCTGCGAATCACCGCGCCGCGGAAGATGTCTTCTGCGCTCATTCCGGTGGCGGAGGCGAAACCGAGGATCTCTTTCGCCGCCGGATTGCAGGTCTTGACCAGTCCGTTGGGACCGAACACCAGAACGCCGCTGCACAGATTGGAGAGCACGGTCTGGCTGAACGTTTCCGTGATGCGGGCGCGATGCTGCTCAGTTTGCGACTGCACCCGCAGTTCGTATTTCTGCTGCTTGAGCTGCTGGATCACGTTGCTGTACAGATGCAAAGGCAGGGTTTCAAGCGACGAGGAAACCTCGGAGAAGTCCGCTTCCTTGGCGATGTTCTTCCGCAACCGCCGGATCAAGATCCGCCCGACCAGCAAAGCGAAGGCAGCGCAGATCAGCACGGCGACTGCGCGCAGCACGATCGGATTGGCCACGAGTTTTACCATAGGCCCCTGTACAGTCCCCGGTACCAGCCGAGAAACCGGTCGCCGAAGAAGAAGGCTAACATCGCCATGCTGCCGAGAAAGACGCCGAAGGGCATCTGATAGTGGCGATAGACCATCTGCGCCGATTGCCACCCGCGGCGCCGAGCTGCCTTCGAGTTCGCCAGCCTCCGCATGAACCGCTGGGTGCGTTTCAGCCAGACGATCAGCACCGTGGCCAAACCAAACAGCGATCCAGCCACCGAGGCGGAGAAGATGGTCAGGATCGTCAGCTTCATTCCCAGGAATGCCCCCACCATGCCCATCAGTTTGACGTCGCCGAAGCCCATGCCTTCCATGCCGCGCCAGCGAAGATAGATCGCGCCTACCCCGTAGATGAACGAAGCGCCCAGCGCTGCTCCCAACACCGAATCAAGCAGGGAAAGCAGCCGCGCCGTAATCTCGCCACTGAACGGCAGGTTGTCAGTCCCGGATAGAAATTGGGAAGCCAGGTCGTTGACCGGGACGATCAGGCTGAACCCAATGCCAAGCGCAATCCCGGGCAGCGTCAGCTTGTCCGGCAGCAGCTTGGTTTCGGCGTCGGTGAAGATCAAGCCGAGCAGCAAGAAAGCAAACGTGCAGTACTTCAGCAGCGCGATCGTCAGCCCGAAATACCAGTAGCAGACCACGAACAGCGCACCAGTGAGCAACTCAACCCAGAGATACCTGGACGAGATCGAAGCCTTGCAGCTGCGGCAGCGGCCACCGAGCAGGACCCAGCTCAGCACCGGGATGTTGTCGTAAAATGCGATGGATTTCTTGCACTGAGGGCAAGCCGAGCGCGGCGTTACCACCGATAGTTCGCGCGGCAGGCGGTAGATACACACATTCAGAAAGCTGCCGAAAGCCAGCCCGGTGGCAAATATCAAGATGGCAAAAAGCGGATCCATGTTTTGTGCGACGACGTTTTGTCCGACGACGCGTTATGCGACGCTCATGGCGGAAGACACGGCCTGATCCCCAGGCGCGAACTTCCCCTCAGGAACGCACCAATCTCCTGCCACTTTCGCTGTATTTTCTTGCTCTGAAAAGGATTATAAGGCGACCATCCGGGCTAGGACTAAGGTACTGAAGTCACTGCCCGAACGGCCAGTGCGCGGCGCGCCGGTCGCAAGACATTGACTGGCATGCGGTTGGCGGCCAACCGACAGGTATCGCGGGGAGGGTACGCTCCTGGTACCGGACGTCCGTCACGAGAGAGCGGCGAGTGTTTGCACCCGCCGCCCACAGAAAAACCAAGATACTCTACTTTGCCTGCAGGGTTTCGATGTATTTCACCAGATTGGCCACTCTCTGCTGGACCTGGGCCTCGTGACCCTGGCTGATGCTGGAGAAAAGCGGGCCCCACATGGGCATGTCCTGGCTCCCGTGCGAAGGCGTCACATCCTGTCCGCGGATGACGGCTGCCACGTGGGCCGCCGGATACTTTCCACCGTTCTTTTGGGTCAAAGTTGTCAGATCGCTGGGCGGAACCTTCATCGCCGGGGCAGCCGGACCGCTGCCTTTGGCGTCTTTTCCGTGACATACCGCGCAATAGCTGTTGAACATGTCCTTGCCGGAATTCGACGGAGTGCTGGTAATCGGAACGTGCTTGACCGTCGGAACCGCCTGAGCCGCGCTGTCCTGTGCCATAGCCAGGGCGGAAATCATCACCAGAATTACGGCAACACTGATGAATTTCATTACACGCATGGTCTTCCTCCTGGGTCGTCGCAGACCCAAACTTCCACAACGCTTCAGTTTAGACACGGGATCATAAGTGAAAAGTGATGAGGATCACAAGTGAGTGTGACCGCTGAGTCGTGATGGCAGATCCCCAGATTCAATGTACTGCCGTCGCGTTCTGCTCTTGTAACTCGCAAGATGAGTCGAGTTCAAATCAACCTTCAGTCTGTCGAGAGCTGGATTCGGCGCGAGACTGAGCCCGTCTTTTCAATAACTTAACTGAACAACCAGAACACTATGCAATCGAGACACAGTCAGTGTGCGCAGCTCAGGGGAACGCGAAGCGTTGCAGGGGGCCATTCAACAGGATCGCGCTGGCCGTATCGGCGGGCAAACTGCCATTCCAGGTTTTCCAATCGGGCGGAACCAGACGGGTCTGAGCAGTTGGGAGGTCCATCCAGCCGGCGGAGGTTTCCTCGCGCAGGAAAACCGAGAAAGCAGAGACGGCGCCGCTGGCAGCCAATTTCCATTCGTAGAGGCTGGCCGCCAGGCTTTCGCTCAGGGACTCGCTCGGGTTGAGGCAAAGCACCCAACTCGGGTTCGCGAAACGAAGATAGGAGTCGGGCGAGGCACCCGGGGTGGAGTTGACGATGCGCGCGGCATAGGCACGGGCAATATCGAGGGTGCGGTCGCGCGATCCGTGGTCCACTACGAGGATGTGATCGCAGGGGTAGAGCGTCTCCAGGCAGCGGCCGAGGCGGGCCTCATCGTCGTAAGTGTAAAGCAGTGCGGTGATCGAGGGCATCGTCAAACAGCTTGCGAGAGAGTGTACGCGATGTACATCGCGGACTGAAGCCCCGAGACGACAAGCAGGCCAGATCGCAGCACGGAAAAAACTGCCCTGAGGCGAATCGAGACGCAGCCCAGCTGCGCCTCTACGAATCGCTCAATGTTATAGGAGTCGTTATTGCGAATCCGTCAACTTCTGCCGGTTCGCGTCTGGCTTCGGGGCCTGCGTGACCGTGACCGGAGCCTGCAGGGTAAAGTTCAGGACGGTCTCCGAGGGCAGCTTGATCTGCTGGCTCTTCGTGGCCGCTTGCACGCCGCCGCCTACGCCTGCACCGGCGGCCGCACCGATGGCAGCACCCTTGCCGCCGCCTGCGAGAGCTCCGATGATGCCGCCGATCACCGCGCCTCCTCCAACTTTCTCGGCGGTGTTCTTGCCGCGCGAACTGCCCTGCTTCCGGTACTGATCGGTTTGGAGGTTGTAGGTTTTGCCACCGGAAGAAATGCTGTCGAGCTGCAGCACAACTTCCGACTGCCCCGCGAATTTTCCCGCACTCTTGACCGAGATGAGATGTCCGGTAAGTTCCACGCCGGAAGGCACGGCTTCCTCCCCGTCGGAAGTGAGGGGAGCGTTCAGCGTCGCGCGGAAAGTGTCCCCAGTCTGGTTTTTCTCACTGTCAATAGGATCAATCAGGCGAACCGTGAGCTGCGTGCCCTGATCAATGATGTATTTCTTTGGCGCCGGCGGCGGTGGAGCTGGCGGCGGCGTGTTGTCTACGGGTGGGGGTGGAGGCGCGGAGTCCGCTGTCATCTGGCCAGGGGTCGAACTGGGCGTGTCGCTCGACGGCGGCACCGAGGCTTTCACTCTTGCCGATTTCTTTTCCGCCGACTTGCCGGCCGCCGGTTTGCCTTTTTCGGCTGTCGCGGCCTGCATTGGAGGTTCCGCTGCTGCCTTCTGGGCATCCGCCGGCGGCGCACCGGCATAGCCCACCACCAGGTTATTAACGACCTCCTTTACGCCAGAAACAGATGCGGCCTGGCGGCTGGCTGCATCGCGCTGCGCGTCGTTGTCAACCGCGCCACTGAGCGTGACCACACCATCGGCCGTCTGCACGGAAAGCTGCTTGCTCGAAAGGCCGGAGTCCTGGCTGAACTTGCTTTGCACGTCAGTGGAAATCTTGGCGTCGTCAGGTTTCCTGGCGCAGCCCAACCCGAAGGACAGGACAATTGCGAGCAGGCAGGCAAACAAAAGGGCAGGGTTCTTCATACGCGACTCCTGGGCGGGGCGGGTGTGACCCGGCACCCCTCAGTACAGTTTAGATGCTGGCGAGCAGGTTGCAGATGGAAAAATGGACCTAAAGAGACTCCCGCAGGACAAGTCGCTTGACGCGGGAGGAACCCGAGACGCGGGTTTAGTGAATGAACTTGTAGTCCACGATGGAGGCAGCCAGCGCGATGGCGCCGTCCTCAGCTTCGGTCTCTTCGTTGTGGCGCATGACACGTCCCTGGCACACCACGTTGCTGTTCTTGCGCCCGGAGATTTCCTCCGGCATCTCGAACACCATCTCCACCAGGGCGTTAACCGGAAGCTGCTGCGGGCCGTGAAATAACACGCCGCTCTGGCTGATGTTCTCGATGGTGCCTTCGTACCACGTGCTGGTGCGGTTCACCCGGTAGCGGAGCGCGATCTCAAGCTTCAGACGGCGCGCGCGGGGTACCCAGGACGGCTTCTTCTCCCGCGGATGGCTGCGTCGAATGCCGGTTTCCGGCTTGTGCTCCACTCGCTCGGTGCGGCGCATCGTCGTCCAGTCGTATTTGTATTCGACGGCACAAAGCAGGCAGACCTGATAGTACTCGCCGTCGGCGGCGCGCCGCGGCCAGGAGAACTCGTGGGAGCAGCGCCCTAACATAAGCACATCCATGATTTTCTTCTGGGACATGATGGGTTACTTCCGGGTCAATGAAGCCTCGGACGCACCGACATCATCGCCCGAAGCAAACAGTTTGGGTAGGTTACGTTCGTGTAGGGAGATGACGCTGAGCAGCGCAAGTGATGTGGATGCATGCGGTTAGGCTGTGGAACGGCGCGGTACGCGGCTTTTTGAGGCCGGAGAGGCGCCCGGCGTCCGTGGGGGGCCGTGGGGTGTCTGTGGGGTGTCCGTTGGGGTGTCCGTGTATGATCGGCTGTCATGGACGGTGCTGCGGCGAACGTGACCGCGTTCATCCTGGCTGGGGGCAAGAGCGCGCGCATGGGGTCAGAAAAGGCCTTGGTTCTGCTTGGCGGCCAAACCCTGCTGGAGCGGGCGCTGGCAGCGGCGCGGGCGGTTACGGACGAAGTTCGCATCGTGGGCAGCGCGAAAAAATTTCAAGGGTTTGCGCCGGTAGTTGAGGACCTGTACCCCGGTTGCGGGCCGCTGGCGGGGATTCATGCCGCGTTGCGCGCCTCGCAGAGGGAATTGAATGTCATCCTTGCCGTGGATCTGCCGTTTGTGACCAGGGATCTGTTGCAGTATTTGCTGCGCCGGGCGCGGAGTTCCAGCGCCGCCGTAACCGCGGCCCGCGCCGGCGGCGGATGGCAGCCGCTCTGTGCGGTCTATCGGCGGGCGTTTGCGCGTGTCGCCGACCTGGCGCTGCAGCAAGGGCGTTATAAAATTGACGCGTTGTTTGACCAGGCGCCAGTGCAGGCGGTGGCGGAGGAGGAGTTGCTAGCCGCCGGACTTTCAGCCGAGATGTTTCGCAATCTAAATACGCCGGAAGAGTTAACCGACGCGGCCGAGACGCTGGGACGTCGAGGCTCGAAAAGCCACGAGCCAAACGCTAGAAGCTAAGAGCTAAAAGCTAAGGGCCAGAAGCTAAAAGCTGACTTATGCCAGACGAGCCAAAACCCGCACCGTACATCGAGTTCCGCGACGTGTGCAAAGCGTTCGGCGACAACGTCGTCCTCGATCACGTCAGCTTCAACGTGCTGCCTGCGGAAACGGTCTGCATTCTGGGCCGCAGCGGTGTGGGCAAGTCGGTGTCGCTGCATCACATCATGGGATTCCTCAAGCCCGACTCGGGGCGCGTGATCGTTGCCGGGCGGGACATCACCGACTACACCGAGGAGCAACTGGAGGGGATTCGCAAGAAAGTGACGATGGTATTTCAGAACGGGGCGCTGTTTGATTCGCTCTCGGTGGGCGAGAACGTGGCGTTCCCGCTGCGCGAAACCCGCGACCTGAACGAGGAGCAAATCTACCAGATCGTGGACGGCCTGCTGCGGATGGTGGGCGTGCAGGAAATGCGCGACCTGCTGCCGTCGGATCTTTCCACCGGGATGAAGCGCTCGGTGGCGATTGCGCGCGCTCTGGCAGCGCGGCCCGAATGCGTGCTGTATGACGAGCCCACCACCCAGGTGGATCCGCTGATGGCGCAACTGCTGGGCGATCTGATCAAGCGGCTCAAGATTCAGCTCAACCTCACCAGCATCGTCGTGACCCACGATATGCGTCTGGCCAAGAAACTCGCCGACCGAGTCATGTTCCTCCACGAGGGCAAGGCGATTTTCTTCGGCACGTATGGGGAAATGGAGAAATCCCATGTGCCCATCGTGCAGGAGTTCCTCGAGTTGGATGAGCTGAAGATCGAAGCTTAGAAAGTGGGCAGTGGCCAGTGATCAGTGGCCACCTTACCGTTCGCAGCGGGCCACTGAACACTGACCACTGACCACTGACCACTTGTTCTAGAATCCCTGCTCGACCAGGTCTTCCAGAGTCAGGAAACTCTCCGACGCCTCCCCCTTCATCATCTTCTCGACATACTTCGCTATGAGATCGGCTTCCAGGTTGACAGGATCGCCGGGCTTGAGCGAATGCAGATTGGTCATCCCCACGGTGTGCGGGATGATGGCAAGAGTGCAGCGGTTCTCCTCCAGTTTTGCCACCGTCAGGCTGATGCCCTCAATTGAAATCGAGCCTTTGAAGACAGTGTATTTCTCGACGTCCTCCGGCAGTTCGATATGCAGCCACCAGTTCTCTGACTCGGCAATGCGCTCAAAGGCGATCAGCTTGCCGACGCCATCCACGTGGCCCTGCACGATGTGGCCGCCGAAGCGGCCATCGGCTTTCATCGGCAACTCGAGATTGACCAGCGCCCCTTCGTGAATGCGCGAGAACGACGTTCGCGCCCAGGTTTCGGGAGCGAGGTCGGCGCAGAACGATCCGGGTCTGATCTCGAGCGCGGTGAGGCATACGCCGCTGACCGCGATGCTGTTGCCCGTCCCGAGCTCTTTGGGAGCGCGTTCAGCGCCGATCGTAATACGGCGGTTCTCGCCGCGCTGTTCGATGCGGGTCACGCGTCCGACTTCTTCCACAATTCCGGTGAACATGAGAGCCTCCGGGATTAACCTGACATCATAAAGAACTATTCCCCATACGGGTCGCGCAGGTAGCCCTCAACGGCAAAATCCTCGCCGAAGCGGTGAACCTGGGTATGTATGAGTTGGGATGCTGGCATTTGATGAGAACCTCCGCCCGCCGCAAAGGGAACGCCCGACCCCGCACTGATCTTCGGAGCGTAATAAAAAAATATCTTGTCTACCAGGTTCGCGGCCAGGACCACCCAGTTGATCGTTGCCCCGCCTTCGATCATCACGCTGGTGATTTCCATTTGGCCAAGACGGCGGAGTACCGCAGACAGGTCGGGACGTTGATCGGGCCCGGAATTCGGCAACACCTCTACCCGAATGCCAAGCTGTTCCAGTTGGGCCTTCTTCGGCTCATTGGTTGAGGTGCAGAAGACGACGACGTCGTTCGCCCGCTCTTTGCCGGCACTCTCGACCAGCCGCGATTCGAGAGGCAGCCGCAAGTTCGAGTCGAGAATCACACGCAGCAGCGGGCGGCGGCGCGCCCGGCCGCTGCGGTCGGTGAGCAGCGGGTTGTCCGCCAGAATGGTTCCTACGCCGACCAGAATCGCGTCGTGCTGGTGGCGTAGTTCGTGGACGTGGGCGCGGGCGGATTCGCCGGTGATCCAGTGGCCGGAGAAATCATTCTTCGCCTGTGCGTCGCTCGGCGTCTCCTGCGCGGGGGTTGGGGCGATTTTGCCATCCAGAGTCATCGCAGACTTCAGCGTGACCAGCGGTACGGCATGGCGGATGTAGCGGGCGAAAGCCTCGTTCAGGCGGCGGGCCTGCTCTTCCAGGCGTCCGACGATGACGTGCACGCCGGCCGCGCGAAGCTTTTCGAATCCTTTCCCGCTGACCTTGGGATTGGGATCGGGCATGGAGGCCACCACGCGATGGATACCAGCTTTGATCAGCGCGTCCGTGCAGGGTGGCGTTCGCCCTTGATGGGCGTGCGGCTCGAGGTTGATGTACAGCGTGCCCCTGCGGGCCTTGGGGCCGGCAGCCTCGAGAGCGAGAATCTCTGCGTGCTTCACGCCGGCATAGGTGTAGGTCCCGGTGCCGACCAGGTTGCCGTGCGGGTCGGCGATGACTGCGCCTACGCAGGGATTTGGCGACGCCAAGCCGATGCCCTGGCGCGCCAGTTCGTGAGCCTGGTGGAGAAGTTGCTCGGCGGTCGAGTAAAAAAGCATTCGGGAGAATTTACCACGAGCAATCTCTTACTTCGCCGGCTTGCGGGTTCTCTATTCGAACAGCGAATCCACAAATTCCCTCGGATCGAAGGGCAGCAAATCGCCGGCCTTTTCGCCCACTCCGACAAAGCGAACCGGAAGTCCGAGTTCCCGCGAAATCGCGACCACCACGCCGCCTTTTGCGGTGCCGTCGAGCTTGGTGAGGACGATTCCCGTTACGCCCGCCGATTCAGTGAACATCCGTGCCTGCTGCAGGCCGTTTTGCCCGGTGGTGGCGTCCATCACCAGGAGCGTCTCGTGGGGCGCGCCGGGAATAATGCGCTGGGCGGTCCGGCGCATCTTCTCGAGCTCCGACATCAGGCTGGCCTTGGTATGCAGTCGGCCGGCCGTATCTACCACAACATAATCGGTTTTGCGCGCGACCGCAGCCTGTAAGGCGTCGAACAATACTGCCGCGGGATCGCCCCCGGGCCTGGTTTTAATGACCTCGGTGCCAGTTCGTTGTCCCCAGATTTCGAGCTGCTCAATGGCGGCGGCTCGGAATGTATCCGCGGCGCACAGCAGAACGTGCTTGCCCTGGGAACGGAAATTCTGCGACAGCTTGCCGATTGTGGTGGTTTTGCCCGTTCCGTTCACGCCGACAACAAGAATGACTTCCGGTGTGCCGTCCACTTTCTGAACGGGCCGCGTATTAGCCGAGGTCAAGATCGCCAACAGCTCTTCTTTCAGCAGGCGTTTGAGTTCCTGCACGTCTCCGATCTGCTTGCGGTCGGCCTTGTCACGCAATTTGGCGAGAACTTCCTGCGTGGTCGTAGTGCCGAGATCGGCGCCGATGAGAGTGGCCTCGAGATCGTCGAGCGTATTGCGGTCAATCTCCTTGCCGATGGAGACGACCGCTTCGATGCGGTCGGCCAGGTTTTCGCGCGTGCGCGTGACCGCCTGCTTCATGCGGTCCAGAAAGCCGGTCTTCTTTTCTTCTTCGAGGCTGCCGAACAGGGTCTGAATCATAAGAGGGACAAACCTTGATTATACGGGGAGCTGTTGAGTACCGGGTGTGCGCTGGTCCGCAGTTTACGGTATGCGAACCAATCGGTATCCTGATCCGGTCCCGCACAGCAGGCATATCTGCTTTGAATCGCGGGCAGAGGAGAACGGTCGAATGGCTTCGCTGACAGACCCTTTGGTAAAGCAGTTGTTAGAGGGAAGATACATTGCGGCCCTTGGAACGGAGAGTGCGAACGGATCCATCCACATGGTGGCGGTGTGGTATTGGTTTGACGGGGCAAACATTCTGGTGGCTACATCCTCGCGCAGCCGCAAAGCCCGAAATCTGGGGTCCTCGGGCAAAGTCTCTCTGATGATCGACTCTCGTGACGTGGCTGCATCCTGCGGCATCACCATCTCGGGAACCGCGCAAATCCTGACCGGTGATCTTTCGCGGAAACGCAACGCAGAAATTCATCGCAAGTATCTGAGCGAAGCCGCGCTCGCGGATGCAAGAGTCGGCCCGGTCTTTGCTGCATGGGACGATGTGACCATCCAGATTATGCCGGCTTCGGTGATCGCCTGGGACATGCGCCAGGCAGATGCGCAGGTTTTTGGCGGAGTGATGAAGAGCAATCCCACCTACCTGCTGCCCCTCGAGCGCTAGCACGGCGTGCCTGGTGATATTCGCGCCCGTGAAGCCTCGTGTCGCAGGAGCAAGAGACGGATGTCGCAATTGGTGAGAAATTCGGAACAGGTTGCATTTCTTTGCGAGTCCTTCACCGGGAGTGAGTAATCCAACTACGGAGGTCATCGTAGTCCGAGTCGTGGGCGGTCCTGTCCGGGGGTTTGCTAACGGAAGCGTGCGGCTCGCGTCCATGCGAAGATAGACTGCTGTCGCCGGATCCGCTCCGAGCCCATGCAAATGACGACCCTCCGAAGAATCTTCAAGGCATTCCACTATCGCGATTTCCGCCTGATGTGGGTGGGAGCTTGCACGTCGAGCATCGGCACCTGGATGCAAATTGTTGCGCAGGGCTGGCTCATCTACCGGTTGAGCCATTCCTCGTTTCTGCTGGGGCTCGATCAGTTTCTCGCCGGGCTTCCCATCTTCCTGTTCACCATGATCGGCGGCGTAGTGGCCGATCGAATCGATCGCCGCAAGATTTTGCTGGCGTCGCAGTACGTTCAAATGGCCAGCGCAGCGATACTGACCATTCTGGTGGGGATGGGGTTGGTCCAGATTTGGCAGATTCTCTTCCTGTCCTTCCTTTCCGGCCTGGCGCAGGCGTTCGGCGGCCCGGCGTATCTTTCTCTGATTCCCACCCTGGTCGACCGCGAGGACATGCCCAACGCGATCGCGCTGAACTCGATCCAGTTCAATCTGGCGGTCACCGTGGGCCCGGCGCTTGGAGGAATCGCGCTGGCGCGGTGGGGAGAGAAATGGTGCTTCGGGCTGAACGCGCTCTCTTTTCTGGCCCCGATCATCACGCTCTCCATGATCGCAGCGCGCTTCCGGCCGGAGAAGTCGAAAGAGTCGATGTTCAGCAGCCTCAAGGAAGGAATCAAGTTCATCTGGCACCACGGTTCCATGGTGGGGCTGATTGTGCTGGCCTTCCTGATGACCTTCCTGAGCATGCCGATGCGGACCTATATCCCGGTGTTCGTGAAAGACATTTTCCATCGCGGTCCGGAAACCTATGGGAATCTCCTGTCGCTGATGGGCGTCGGCTCAATCTGCGGCTCGCTCGGCGTGGCCAGCCTGGGGAACATTTCGAAGAAAGGCCGCTTTGCGCTTGCCATGCTCATGTTCCTGGGCGCGGGCATTGCCGGATTTTCGCTGTCGAAGGTGTTGCCGTTGTCCTACTCGATGCTGGTGCTGGTCGGAGCTTCGATGATGGCCGTGTTCGCCACCGTGACTTCGCTGGTGCAGCTGATCGTGACCAACGAGATGCGCGGACGCGTCATGAGTGTCTATAACTTCGCCTTCCGCGGAGGCATGCCCATGGGGAACCTGGTCTCGGGATGGCTGGTTCCGGTGTTCACCGCGCCGATCGTGCTGGGCGTGAACGGAGTGCTGCTGGTTCTGGTAGCGGGATATTTTCTGCTGGTACAACGGCGCGTAGCGGCGCTGTGACTCCTACACCTGTGAGTCTTAGACCGTGAGTCTTAGACCCGCGTCCGCTCGATGGCGGCCGCTTCCACAGCCAGGGCTACAGGAGCCGGTGCGGCGTCCATGGTCACCGAGGCGGGAGGATTGGAACTGACCGGGCGCTTGATGGTAAAGCGCTGGATGCGAATCTCGCCCCGCGCGTAAACCGCCAGCAAGGCTGCGACGGCGTCAGGATCGAGCCGTTTCCCGGCCAAATTGCGGATGATCTGCAGCGCCTGCTCCGGAGTGTGCGCCTGCTGGTAGGGACGGTTGGTGGTGAGGGCGTCGAAGGTGTCGCCCACGGCGATAACCCGCGCCAGCAGCGGAATCTGATCCCCTCTGAGTCCGTAAGGATATCCCCGGCCATCCAGAGCTTCGTGATGCAACTCGATGCCGGGCAGCATCTCGGCCAGCTGCGTTACCGGACGCAGAATGTTGGCGCCCTTGGTGGTGTGGGTCTTCATGACTTCGAATTCTTCTTCGGTCAGGGCTCCGGGCTTTTTCAGGATGTGATCCTCAATGCCGATCTTGCCCACGTCGTGCAGTTGCGCGGAAATCTGCAGCGTCTCCAGGAATGGCGCGGGAAGATTCATTTCCTTGGCAACGAGCATGGAATAGCGCGTCACCCGGTCGGAGTGGCCGCGCGTGTAGGGATCTTTTTCGTCAACCGCGCCGGCCAGCATCTGGATGGAACCCATGAACAGGGCGCGATTCTCTTCGGCAGCTCGCTTGAGATCTTCGACGAAGCGTTCGAGTTCGTCCGACATGGTGTTGAAAGTCTGGGCAAGCTCGCCGATTTCGGTGCGGCTCCACAGGTGAACCCGCTGGGAGAAGTCGCCCTTGGCCAGCGCGCGGCTGGATTGCGTGAGCACGGAGAGCGGGTTGGTAATGCGGCGCGCGGCGAAGATGCTGACGCCGATGCTCAACAGCACCGCCAGCAGCGCCAGCAGGCGCGCCGTGCGCTGCATTTCATAAACGCCGCGATAGGCCTCGTGGCGCGGTTTCTGCACCACCACCGCCCAGTCCAGAGCCATGACCGGGCTGTACGTGCCCAGCATTTCCACGTGCTCGGCGCCGTTGTTGATATTGAATTCTTTAGTCGCGGCCAACTGTGCCTTGTTGCCCCCCTCCACGAAGTTGCGCACGATGTCCAGGTTCTTCATGTCCTGGCCGGTGGCAAATTCCGGCGTGGCGGCAGCCACCAGGCGGCCTTGCGCGTCCACCACGTAGGGGGTGAGTCCGCCGCCGCTCACTTCCTGCAGGCGGCGAATCAGGAACTGCAAATCCACCACCGCGGCAATCGTTCCCAGAAACCGCGGCCCATACTTGACCGGAGTGCTGACCAGAAAAACGGTGTGGCTGGCTTTCCCTTCGCCCACCACCAGGGCCTGGCCGTTGTAGGCGCGGCCGTCGCGGGCGGCGGCGTAGGCGCGCTCCAGTTCGCGCTGCAGGAAGGCGTCGGGAGCGATGCGGCCGGCGGAAATGCCTTTAGCGTCAGAGTTCAGCAGCGTGGCGTAGGCGATTTCGTCGGAGGATGAAACGAAATTTTCCAGCAGCGCCCGCAGTTCGGGAGCTTCGATGTTGCGTTCGCCGATATCTCCGCCGCTGGCCACTTCAATCGCCGACGACAGGTTCGCCAGCATCATGCGCAGCGAACGCTGGTGTTGCGAAAGATCGTCGGCCAGCGAGCGCGTCACCGTATTCTGCAGCAGCATTTCGTTGGTCTTCAGCCGGTCGCGATTGATGGACTCAACCTGCGCCGAATAGAAATACATCGGCACGATGCTGATCACCAGAAGCACCCCGAGGATGACGTACAGAATCGGGATGCGGGCGTGGCTGGAGGCGTTGGAAGACAAGTCTCTCCCTTTAGTCAACTCGCATTCGCCGGGGTCAAAATGGCGGCGGTTTTCAAAGGTATCCATGAAATTCTAATGTGAAACGGGAGCATCTCCGCGTTACCGAAGTACCCTCTGAAAGTGCCTGCTGGTGCGGGTTTGGCAGGGGAAGGAGACGTCAGGCCTCAGACGTTAGAGGGTGTTGAAGTTGCGAAAAGTTGGGAACTTCGAGCTTGAGGTCCGAGGCCTGAGATTCGAGGTCCGAGATCTAAGGGCTATGCCTCGCTCTTCCCGCTGCGGGTCATCAATTCATGGATGGCCTCGCTGGGAGATTTGTCCTGGTGCAGGATGGCATGCATCTGTTCCGTGATGGGCATTTCGACGCCACGAGCGTGGGCCAGGCCGACGGCAGCGGTCGTGGTAAATATACCTTCCGCCACCATGCCGTGCATGGCGGCGAGAATCTCTGGAAGCTTGCGTCCGCGGCCTAGTTCCACGCCCACGCTGCGGTTACGCGAGAGGCCTCCGGTGCACGTGAGCACCAGGTCGCCGAGGCCGGCAAGCCCAGCCATGGTTTCGGCGCGGCCGCCACAAGCGACGACGAGACGAGTCATTTCCGCGAGCCCGCGGGTAATCAGGGCGGCCACCGAGTTGTGGCCCAGGCCGAGGCCATCGCAGATGCCGGCGGCAATGGCCACGATATTCTTCAAGGCGCCGCCGAGCTCGACGCCGGTGACGTCGTTGTTGGTGTAGACGCGGAACCTCGGGTCGCTGAATTCTTCCTGAACCGTACGCAGCAGTTCGTTGTCGGTCGAGGCCACGGTGATCGCCGTGGGATCTCCGCGGGCCACTTCTGCCGCGAACGAGGGGCCGCTCAGGGCGCCGATCGCGGACCCCTCGTCGCGTTTGAGCACCTGGGAAATCACTTCCGTCATGCGCATCAGCGAGCCTTCTTCCAGGCCTTTGGTCGCGCTGACGATCAGGGTTTGCGGCGAAATCAGCGGGCGCATCCGTTCGAAAAGCCCCCGGCAATGCTGCGACGGCATGACGCTGACCACGGTGTGCGCGCCTTCCAGAGCGGCGGCGAGATCGTTGGTCGCCGAAACGGAATCGGGAATCGTGCGGCCAGGAAGAAACTTTTCGTTGACGCGACGGTGGTTGACCGACTCGCAGACCTCGGCCTCATGCGCCCAGAGATGAACCCGGTGCGAACCCTTGCGTCCCAGCACGATCGCAATGCCCGTGCCCCACGCGCCCGCGCCGATGACCGCGATCTGGCTCATGAGCGCCTGGCTCCGAAGCGGTTTTCCGTTCCCGCCAGCAGGCGTCCGATGTTGGCGTGATGCTTCCCGACGATCAGCAGCGAGGCCAGCGCCATAAATCCAAGCGCCAGCCATGCATTGCCGTATTCGTTCAGAAACCAGGCAAGCAGGGGAAATGCCAGAACCGAAACGATGGACCCGAGAGAGATGTATCGGAACACGAGCACCAGCGCAACGAAAATGCCGGCCGCGACCAGCACGGCCTTGGGCGCCATCATGACAAAGGACCCCAGCCCGGTCGCGACTCCTTTTCCGCCGCGGAACTTCAGCCACACCGGGAACATGTGGCCGATCACCGCAAACAAGGCGGCCGTTGACATTTCGACATAGGGACTGGTTGCCCCTGTCTTGCGGGCGACCAAGGCGGCCAGAAACACTGCAGCAGAGCCTTTGAGCGCATCCAGGAGAAGAGTCAATACGCCGAGCGCGGGAGATTTCCGCGAAACGTTCGTCGCCCCGATGTTGCCGCTGCCGCTGAGCCGCACGTCTTCGCCGCGGAACATGCGGACGAGAAGATACCCGAACGGAATGGACCCAAGCAGGTAGCTGCCGGCGGCGATGAGTAAAAGCCTCGACATGATCTTGAGCCGCCGGCGCTACTGAAAAGCAAAGCGCGCCAGCTTGGTGTACTTCGATCCTTTCGGCGATAACTGACTTTGATACAAAAAGAACTCGTGGGCCGTCATGGTACCAAACTCGGGCGCGGGTAAAACACCGAGTTTCTCCTGCAGGCGCTGAAAAGTGTGGTTGGGACCGTCGCCTTTGTGCGAGCGCGGCGAACCGGAACCGCCGGGTCCGCGGGCCAGCGTCAGGTGCGGGCTGAAAGCGCGGTTTTCTTTCGCAATGCCCAGGGACGCGGTCTGCTCGTCCACTGCTGCGGCCAACGCTGCCAACTGCGGGCCTGCCTCCATACCGATCCAGAAGACGCGAGCCGATTTGGCGGTTGGGAAGAATCCGTAGCCGCGGAATTGAATCTCCGTCGGTTCCGCGCGAACCGTCGCCAGGACCTGCTTGATCTGCTCGACCACCGAATCAGGCTGTTCTCCGATGAATTTCAAGGTCACGTGCAGCGACTCAGGCTTGGCCCAGCGCGCGTCAGGCGCAAAGCCTTGCACTCCTTCAGCGAAGCGGGCGATGCGCTCCCGGATTGCGTCGGCGATGTCGAGAGCCACGAAGAGGCGCATAACGAGTGCCGGGTTGCGAGTACCGAGTACCGAGAAAACGATTTTGACTCGGTACTCGGTACTGGGTACTACATTAACTTCCTTCTCACCATGTCCAGCGCCATGGTCGAGGCGAAGCGGCGAATGCGTTTGCGATCGCCGGGAAAATTGCGCTGCACGACCTCCGTCCCGCTGCTGCTCGCGACCGCATGAAACACCAGTCCCACCGGTTTCTCCGCAGTGCCTCCGGTAGGCCCGGCAACGCCGGTAACGCCCACACCCAGGGTGGACTCGCAGCGATACCGAATGCCCTCGGCCAGCGCCGCTGCCACTTCACGGCTGACCGCGCCATGGCGCTCGATCATCTCGGCGGGAACGCCGGCCAGTTCCGTCTTCAGATGATTCGAATACACGATCGCCCCGCCGAGAAAGTAGCGCGAGCTGCCGCCGATCGAGGTGATGCGCTCAGCGAGAAGTCCGCCGGTGCAGGACTCGGCCACGGCCAGCGTGGCGTTGCGCATCTGCAGCCAGTAGCCGACGATTTGCTCGAGAGACTGGCCGTCGCGCGAGTAGACGGCATCGTCGAGTTCGTCTTCGGCCAGGCCGGCCACCTCGTCCACCCGCTGCTGCGCGGCATCCTGGGTTGCAGCCCGAGTCTTGAAGTGGAGTTCGATCTCTCCCGCGCCCGCAAGGATCGTCGTCTCCACGTCGGGGTAGCGCTTATAGATAGGCGCGACGCGGGCGTCCACAAGAGACTCGCCCAGCATGGCGACTTTCAGAGTCCGGGTCGCCAGAAAGGCCTCAGGGACTTTCGCCCGCAGGCGCTCGCGGACTTCGCTCTCAAACAGCGCTTTCAGTTCGAACGGAGGCCCCGGCAGAAGCACGATGATGTGCTCGCGTCCGTCAAACAGCCCCGCAATCCACTGGCCGGGCGCGGTGCCATTTGGGTTCGGCAGCACCGTCGCGCCGCTCAGCAGATCGGCCTGCTTGGCGTTATTGGCGGCCATTTTCCAGCCGCGGGCGGCAAAGCGTTCCCCGAGCTGCCTGAGAATTTCAGGATCGCGCTGCAACTTCGCGCCCAGAGCCTCGGCCACGGCTTCGCGCGTCAGATCGTCTTCGGTAGGGCCAAGGCCGCCACTGAAAATCAGGATGTCGGAGCGAAACAGGCCATGTTGCGCGGCCGCGACCAATTGCCTGAGATCGTCTCCAACCACGCTCTTGAAAATAACCTGTACACCGAGCAAGTTGAGTTGCTCGGTCAGGTAGAGCGAGTTCGTGTCCATGCGGTAAGGCGTGAGCAGTTCGGAACCTACCGCGATGATCTCGGCATTCACAGACTAGAAGTTTAAATGAAAATCTGAGCCGGAGAGGCCGCTGGCGAACCCAGAAGAGTTACTCCGGCAGAAGGGGCAATCCCTGGATATCCCACGCCAGCCGGTGAATCGCGTTGGTGGTGGCGAGGACCACGGAGCGACCGGGGGCAAAGGCGAGTCCCACCAATCCCTGGCCGGCGACTTCAAGGCTGGCCTGTCCGGCGGAAGAAATCTTGACGATGCCGCGCTTTCCGGCCAGCGATGCGGCAACAAAGAGATTGCCTTCCATGTCAAACGCCAGGCCCTGCGGCCGCCCCAGTCCCTTGTAGAACGTGCTGACATTGCCCTTGGCATCAATCTTGTGCACGCTGTCGAAACTCGACGTCGTGGGGCCGGTGACAAACAGGTCGCCCTTCGGGCCGAAAGCCAGGTGGTAGGCCGAGACGCTGGCCTCGAGCGTGGCAAAGACAAACACCTGCTGATCGCGGGCGATCTTGAAGATCGTGCCGCTGCGGTCGCCCACGTAGAGATTCTGCTCGCGGTCAAACGCGATGCCGGTGGCCACACCCATGCTCTCGGCATAGGTGGTCATGGTGCCGTTCGGCGCCACACGATACACAGCTCCATCGTAGCGCGAGGAAACGTACATCTGTCCCTGCGGGTCGAAGGCGATGGACGTGGCATTCATCATCTCGGCGACGAACGGCCTGATTGTGTAATTCGTGTCAATCTTGAAAATAGCGACTGGAACCTTCTGACCGCGCGAGCCGGAAAAAGTGGAGTAAATGTTGCCTTCGGCATCGAGAGCGGGATTGGCGACCGGATGCAGATTGTCCGCAATAGGTACCGCTACGTTAACCGTCTGGGCGTTGCTGACATGGCCATTGGTGGCTACTACGACCGGACCAGATGCGGCGCCATCGGGTACCCGCGCCACCAGAAAAGCATCGGAACTCACTACCACCGATCCTTCCACATCGCCAAACCGGACCTTCGGCCGTTGCAGTTCCTGAGGGCGCAGGCCCGAACCCGAAATCCGAATCTCGCCCCCGGCAAGCGCCGAGACCGGAGTGACCGCCTCAATGCGCGGTCCGCCGTTGACGTTCTTTCTGCCGAGAATGCGGTCAGAAAATCCCATTCAGGAGTACCCAGTACCGAGTACCGAGAAAATCTCGAGTGACGTCACTCGGTACTCGGCACTCGCAACTCGCTACTACGTTAGTAGACCAGAGCGCAGCAGAAGTTGCATCACGACCAGCGCATAAATTCCCGCTGCGACGTCATCAAGCACGATCCCTGTGCCCTCCGGAAGCTGTTCCAGCTGCCGCACCGGCGGCGGCTTGACGATATCGAAAGCTCTGAAAAGTATAAAACCCGCAAGAAAAGTTTTCCATTCGAGCGGAACCGCGATCAGCGCGATCAACTGGCCCGCCACTTCGTCAATGACGACGAATTGCGGATCTTTGCCGCCCGAGGCGCGTGCCACGCGGGTGGCAGCAGGAATCCCGATCAGCGCAACCAGAACGCCCAGCGCACCGGCGACGGGCGCCCGCAATGGCGGGCTGATGGCGTGAGCCGCCGCCGCCCAGAGCAGAACCGCCGCTGCCGACCCCCAGGTGCCAGGCCCGGGGCGCAGGCGGCCGACGCCGAAGAAAGTAGCGATCCATGTCGCCCAAAGCGGTGCGTGAGACTCAACCTCGGGCCCAGCCGTCATGCATCGTCCCCGGAGTCTTCGGGATTGCTCTCGCGAATGGCTTCCTCGGCGTCCTTCACCGGTGACGAGATCACATACCCTCCGCTGGCCCACTTTCCCAGATCAATCGTCCGGCAGCGCTGGCTGCAGAAAGGAAAATCCTTGTCCGTGCTCTTCACGGCCTTCTTGCAGATCGGGCAGTGCAGTTTGAGGGAGCGCTTGCGCGGCATACGGCCTCTTATTGTAGAAGGAAGGATCCAGGTTGCCGATTGAATTCGGCGTTTCGCAGGAAAACGGCTTCTTGTGCACAGAGCTCGCGAACTGGTACCCACTTAGAGAATCTGGGCGACCATGTCATAGTCGTGGGCTTCGCTAATCCGGCAGCGGTAAAACCGGCCCGGCTCGGGCGGCGCTTCCTGCGGAAAGTCATTGACAAAGACTTTGCCGTCAATTTCGGGCGCATGCATCGCCGTCCGGCCTTCGAGCAGCAGGTCGCTTTCTTCCGATTCGCCTTCCAGCAGCAGGTCAAATTCCCGCCCAACCAGCGCTTTTCTCTTCTTCTTGCTGATCTGCCGCTGGATGCCCATCAGGTGTTTGCGCCGGCGTTCAATTTCGCGCGGAGACAGTTTCTTCTCCAGACCGAAAGCTGCCGCACCTTCCTGATCGGAGTAGGCAAACGTCCCCATCCAGTCAAACTGCACTTCGCGGACAAAGTCGCACAGTTCCTCAAACTCTTTCTCAGTCTCGCCGGGGAAGCCTACGATGAACGACGTGCGCAGGGTCAAATCCGGCACGGTGCGGCGCATTTTGGCGATCGAGCGCAGGAAGACGTCTGCCCCGCCACCCCGCTTCATGCGCTTCAGGACCGACGCCGAGGCGTGCTGCAGCGGCACATCCATATACGAGCAGATCTTTTCATGCCGCGCGATCGTCTCCAGCAGCCGGCCCGTAATCTTGTTGGGATAGGCGTAGAGAAAACGAATCCAGCGCAGGTCTTCGATGGCGGCAAGCTTTTCGAGCAGCAGCGCCAATCCGTCTTTCAGGTCGAAGTCCTCCCCGTAGCAGGTTGTGTCCTGGCCGATCAGGGTAATTTCGCGCACCCCCGATTGCGCCAGGCGTTCCGCCTCCGCCACCACCGATTCAAAACGCCGTGAGCGGAATTGACCACGTAATTGCGGAATAATGCAGAAGGTGCAGGGATGATCGCAACCCTCGGCAATCTTGATGTAGGCAGTGTGGCGCGGCGTCGCCAGAATGCGCGGCGTGGCGTCGTCGTAAAGATAGTTCGGCAGGTCGCTGACGGCGCCGTCCCACGACTCGCGCGAAAAGCGCCCCTGCGCAGCGCGGGCGTCACCTTCCGCGCGGGAATTCAGGATCCTGAATGGAGAATTTCCGTTTGCCGGCGCCGCCGCCACGCCGGTCGCGGCAACAATGGCTTCCAGTTCGCCGGTGCCAACCACCGCATCAACCTCTGGAATGTCTTTGCGGATCCGATCGCGGAAGCGTTCCACCAGACAGCCAGCCACGACCAGTTTCTTCGCCTTCCCGCCGCTTTTGTGGCCGGCCATCTCGAGAATCGTGTTGACCGACTCCTGCTGGGCGCTCTCGATAAATGAGCAGGTATTGACCACGATCACGTCGGCATCTTCGGCGCGAGGCGTGAGTTCCGCCCCGGCGCGGGCCAGCAGGCCCATCATGACTTCGCTATCCACCAGGTTCTTCGGACAGCCCAGGCTGACGAAGCCCACTTTCGGGCGGCCTGGCGCCTGCGGATTCCGCGGAGATTCCCCGCTGGGAGCACTGACGCTGAGGTCCTTCAAGGGCATGCGATCCCTTCATTCTAACATCCGGCTTTGGTATCCCGAACCGGAGTGGCGCCGGCGGCAGGGGCACAAAATATAGTGCCTGTGGATTCAAAACGGCTTCGGTCGTGCTAGGCTAGCCCTTACCGCCGTTATCTGTAGGAACCACCCTCTCAGGAGGAAGACATGTCTGGGAAGCGATTCTGGATTGCTGTCCTGTCGGTTTTAGTACTGGCCGCATTGGCAGCCGCGCAGGACGACGCGAAAAATGAGGTCGGCGTGATATTCGGGCGCGTTTTCACCAGCGACCAGGGCATCCAGGGGGCGACGTATTTTGATCCCACCATCCATTTCGGCAAGAGCTTGAGTTTTGAAGGCGAGTATGCCTACCGCTTCATTGTGACGCCTGTCTATGCCTTGTCGGGCGAGGTCGTTGGAGATTACAACCGCGATATTGATTTGAATGCGGGTCAGTATGGATTCTCAGTCGTGCCTTCCGACATGAAATCGTTCTTCATTACGCCAGCGGCCCGCGTGAACCTGTTTCCCACCACCGCGGTTTCGCCGTGGGTCAGTCTGGGCGTCGGTTTCGGCCACTTCAGCGAAGGCAACACTCTGGTTTATGGCGGGACCAACCCTGGCAAGTCTACGACCGGGGCCGTGATCGAAGGCGGCTTGGGCCTGGACGTCCGCGTCTGGAAACATCTGAGCGCCAGGGGCGAAGTGCGCGATTTCTGGTCGGGCGAACCGGACTTCCCTCTGGCCCCGACCGGGAAGAGCCGGCAGCACAATTATTTTGTGGGTGGCGGCATATTCTGGCGGTTCTAGAGAATTTCTTCGCTTTCGGGCGGCGCAACCCCTTCGTTCCCTTTCGCATCCGAGGCCTGTAATCGTGGGATTTGGAGGCAACCATGCTTCTGCCCGTCCTGGCCGCTGTTCTTCTTCTCCAGGCCTCGCCCCCTGTCTCAGATCAACAACCTGACCCTGCTTCGGCGCAACCGAAACAGATGCCGCCCCAGCTCGCGGAAAAGTACAAGCAGAAACGGGAAATGATGCATCAGGCTGCGTTGCGCCTGGACGATCTCGCCAGCAATATCCATTCGGAACAAAATGCACGCGCCTTCATTGACGCCGTCGCGGAAGATCTGTGGGGAAAGCACCTTTTTGGATGGACCACTCGGGGGATTCGTCAACGCGTGGCGCATGCCGAGTTTGAGGCGGTTTCCGACGCCGCTCTCGCTATCCCCGAGCAGCGGATTGTGAACGTGTGGAACGAATACATCCGCGAGATTGACGCGCCAGAAGAAGAACTGGCCTCGCTCGCTGAGATTCACAACATGCGCGACGGGATGTACGTTTTCGGACGACGGATTTGGGGGATGGGTATCCAGTCCATATGGACGGTACCCAGCATTCAGGCGGTAGATTCCGACGGCAAACTCTCGCAGGGTTGTCGGGCGATCGAAGCGCTGAAGATCATCCATGCGTTGTATTTCGAGCCGCAATCACTGCAGTCTGCCCGGGAGCGGGTTCGGCAGGGTTACTTGCCGTCGGATCGGGTCAGCCTGGAGCAGGCAAAAATGCCCGCGAAGTCTGGCGCGGTGCTGGTGGGCCGCGCATACTCGAATCCGGTTCAGGAAGCCGACCGGCGGTACTTGCGGAATCACGGCGACAAAGACTACGACCGCATGCTGATGCGATTGTTCAATGAATTGTTCCCGAAGGAGCAATGACGCCATGCCGGCTCAATACCAGGTTCTCTTTGCGACCTCTGCGGTGAAAACCTTTGAGCGCGGAGAACGCTGAGAACACCCGCAGACATCGCGAAGAAACACCATCCGGCAGCCTACTTCCGCGCAGCCGTTTCCACTTCTTCGTACAGCTCCGGCAGGCGTTGCACGTCCTCTGCGGAATGTCCGAATCTGGCTGACTCGTAAGCATCCGTAAAGCGTGCGACAGGATCCCGCAGGCGAGCGTCTGCAATTTTGTGCACGAACTCCTGTGGAGTCTGTGCCGCAGGTTTGTCCACGCCCCGGCGAGCCATCGCCTGCGCCATTCGCCCATACCACATGCTGGCAGCTTGTTCCGGCGAACGCTCGGGATGGGTCTGCAGCGATCGTTCGTGCAGCAGGCGGGCGAACCTTCCCAGATTTGCCAGCAAGAGAAGTGCGAGCACGGCACCCAGGCCAATGACCGCCCACTTTCCGGGCGCGCGTTCGACCCGATCCTGCGAGTGGCGGGCCCACTGCAGCATGGAGTCGTAATGGGACCGGGCCCAGGATTGTGCTCGCTGCCAGAGGTTGCGCGCGCCGCCGACCGCGGTCTGCCCCAGAACATACTGGTGAGAGCTGTCATAGCTGACGATCCATTCCCGCCAGAACGAAGCCATGGCATCCAGGTAGAGCGCCAGCCTGCCCCATCCTTGCCGGGTCGTCGCGGCGCCTCCCGGCGTGGGATCGAAGGTGTGCCAGCCGTAGTCGGGGAAGTAGGCTTCGACCCAGGCGTGGGCATCCTTGGCCCGCACCACGTAGTTCCCGGTCAGGTCGTTAAATTCATTGCCGCGGAACCCATTGACCACGCGCGAAGGAATTCCCAGGGTGCGCAGCATGACCGCCATGGACGAAGCGAAATACTCGCAGTGCCCCTGCTTGCGCTCAAACAAAAAGTTGGCGATGGGATCTGCCGGAATACTGCGCGGCAGTTCAAGCGTGTAACCGAAACGCGTCCGCAGGTAATTCTCAATGGCGGCTGCCTTGTCGTAGTCGTTCGCGGCAGCGGCGGTGACCTGCGCTGCGAGCCGCGCCACTCGCGGATCGGTTGCGGGCAGCCGCAGGTACGTCTCCGCGATCTGCCGAGGGTATTGTCGTCCGGCCGCTCGAAGTTCTGTTTCCGAGGGGCTGGCGATGTCGGAGTCCGCCTCGTAGCTGCTGATGACGTGCTGTACGTCAAGATCATAGACGGCGCCGCCCGAATCGGCCGCCAGAAGCCGGTAGGTTCCGCTGACGTTGCGCGCCCACGGCGCAAGAAAAAAGACATTGGTGCCGATCGGCTCCATCAGCACGCGGTAGTGAATGATCTGGGCGCGGGACAGGACGGGCAGGAGGGAAGATTTCAGGACCGCGTTCTCAAAGCGCGGCACCGGGAAGGTATTCTGCTGGCCCCGTTGCAGCACGAATTGATCCCGGGGTTTCGACCAGGAGCGCCCGTCGAAGTCCGACAGCGCGACGCCGCGCCAGTGCAGGTCATAGTTGCCCAGAGAGTCGCCGTCAATCTGAATGTGCATCACCACGGAATTGGACTGTTGAATCTGCCCGATCTGCCCGAGCTGCACGCGATCGCTGAATCCGGAAGAGAAGTCGGTGCCGAAGGAGTATCCGCCAAGATAGCCGGCCGACATACGCGGCAGCACGAAGAACACGCCGGCAGCGCCCAGCAGGATCATCAGCATGATCGCCGGCGCCACCCGCGCCAGCCAGAAACCTAGATGGCGGTGTTCCTCAGGATCATTGGAGTGCCTCGCCAGGATGCTGGCAGCATGTCCGGAGCGCCGCATTTCCATCAGCACAAACGTCGCCACCGCCATCAGCATGAACGCGGCGAACGACAGCAGAAAAACGCTATCCACCGTCAGCACCGCCGAGGCCAGCACCATGAGGAAGGCAAGGATTGCCAGCATGATGTAATCGCGCTCGCGCCGCAGCGAGAACATGCGCACCACAACGCCGAACAATGCCAGGTGCACGGTGGCCGGCAGAAAGCCGTGCGAAACCACGAAGTAGTCGGCGGAGAAAAAGACAAAGTAGGCGACGGTCAGCGGCGTGGTCCAGCGTTCGGAGATGACCACCTTACGTCGCTTGGCCAATAAGTAGCCCCGGGCCACCAGCGCTGCGCCCGTCAGCAAGGTGGATGGCAGATCCAGGCCGCCGGTGCTGGCCAACGTGCCAAATCCAGTAAAAACAAGCAGGTACAGCGATACTTCAAAGTAATAGTCAATGGCTTGCTGGAGAGGAATCACTCCGGACTGTGCGGGCTGAAGTGCCATGCAGATCGCCTGAGGCGAATTTCTATTGTTCGACAATCGCGACGAGAAAGGAAGGCCTGGTTGGAAGATTCCTGCACCGAAAGTCACATGGTTCAAAGCGAAAGCCCAAAGGGCTCACCCAACTGGCGCGCGAAGAATGAATGCTAAAATAGCCAGTCAGGCATCGGTCTTACGCGACGTACTCCCGCCAACCCCGCCAGGTCCGGAAGGAAGCAACGGTAACGGGCTCTTG
>Ga0209415_10004320_pt1 | contig 26101 bp, 21 predicted proteins | sample PeaSoiSIISIP2007_FD_187696 | JGI IMG/M metagenome (GOLD analysis project Ga0209415, IMG submission 187696) | Peat soil microbial communities from Weissenstadt, Germany - SII-SIP-2007 (SPAdes) (version 2) | ecosystem: Environmental > Terrestrial > Soil > Wetlands > Peat | place: Germany... | reverse complement strand
GTGCACGGAGCTGACCGTCGATCAAGGCTGCGCGTGTGCACCGAACTGTTCGACGCCCACCGCCACCGCGACGCCAACATACCCGATCACCGGCTGCGTCTACGTGGCAAATCTCCTTTCCGACACCGTATCCGTGATCGATGCGGCAACGAAAACGGTGACCAAAACGATCGCCGTGGGTCAGAACCCCGATGGCGTTGCGATCTCCCATGACGACACCTTCACGTACGTCGCGAACTTTCTCTCCAACGATGTGTCGGTCATCGAGAATGCAACGAACACGGTTACGGCGAGCATTCCCGTGGGCATCGGTCCAGTCGGCATCGCTACGATCAGTCCCAATACGCCCTTCGTGTACGTTGCAGATAAGACCGAGCGGACCATTGCCGTCATCGATACGGATACGAACACGGTCACCGCGAAGATCCCACTGGATGGGAATCCGGAAGGCGTCGCAATGGCTGGCTTCCCCACCACGCTGTACGCCACCGAGTCGTTCCCGCAGGGTTCGGGCAATCTCCTGGTGATCGACACCGCTACGAACACGATCGAGGCGGCTGTGCCAGTCGGGCTGCACCCCAACCGCGTGGCGATCGGTCAGCGAGTCTCTCCACTCTCTGGTTTGTTTGCGTATGTTACCAATTTCGATTCCTTCGACATCTCGGTCATCGACCTCACGACCAACACGCTGACTGGGACCATCGGGCTGAGCCTGAAACCCAACGGCATCGCCATCACCCCCGATAGCCGGTTTGCCTACCTGACAAGCGACGGTTCCTTCAGCGTCTCGATCATCGACACAATGACCAACGCCGTCATTGCCAGTGTTCCCGTCGGCACCCATCCAACTGCGGTGGCGATGGGTCAAGGCACGCCGTTCACGTACGTCACGAACTTCGACTCGGACACCGTCTCGGTCATCGCACGGGACAAGGCTAACGCTGTCGCCGCGACGATTCCGGTCGGACACGGTCCCTTCGCACTCGGAGTCGGGCGGTACGAGTTGTGTGCGGCATCAACGCCAACAGGCACGGTTTCGCCGGTGACCGCCTCGCCGACACCCACGCCGCCCACGCTGGCCTGCGTTGGCGATTGCAATTCTAACGGGCAGGTCACGGTGGATGAGCTGCTCGCGATGGTCAACATCGCCCTGACGAACGTCGACGTGTCTGCATGTGAAGCGGGAGACGCCAATCACGACGGCACGATCACCATCGACGAGATCCTGACTGCGGTGAGCAACGCCCTGATCGGCTGCAAGTCTCCGACGCCGCAATTGCGTTGGTACCACGGTTGCGGGCCTCCCGTTGTCATGCAGGATGCGTGTCCATCGAGCGTTCAGTTCTGCAGCACGACCGAGCAGCTTGGTGTGTCCTGCAATCAGGCGGGAGCGACCTGCTGTCAGGCTGGGTCCGACTGTACCGATGGACAATGCAACAACCCGCTCCTCTGTAGTACGAAGCCGCCCGAAACGTGTCCGGTCTGAAGGACGTTGAGCATCGCATCGCCGCCGAGTTGCACCGCATCCTCATGCCGAGCCAGGAGCACTTCGTGCGGCTGGGCTTCGGGCGGGATTGTTGAAACTTCCTTCCCGTACGAATCGCCGCGCCGAAACAGGACAGTCGAGAGGGAAGCGTGCAGGCAGGCTCACGGTCTGCGTTCGTTCTGGCCAGCCTTAGCATGCGGTCCTACGGGTTGCGCATTGCGCCAGCGCTGCAAACCGTGACGCACATCCTCAGGATCGAACCCGAGCACGTCGCAGACGTACTCGAAGGAAAATGAGGGACCGTTCTGTTTGCATCCCTCATCATCGGCGACACCCATGACCCAGTTCCATGCCTCTTGGCAGTGTTGGTCGCCAGTCAGCACATATTTCTTGAACCGCTCGACCGCATCGTCCAGCAACGCGACTAGGAGACGATGCTCACCCTGCATGGAAGGCGCTTGCCGGCGCTGGGTCGAGAAAAACTGCGATGGAACAAGCACGTCGGGCTCGAACAGCTGATTGGACATGAATTCCAACTTCCTTCTTTTCCGATCTCGGCCCGTCCGTCGGATCTGGAACATAGCCGATCCGTAGCACGCCATCCTAGCGATGCGTGATCGATACGCAAGTCCGTGTTTGGAGCCCCTTTGCCTTTGACAGTGGACAGGTGGCGCTGCGTGAACGGATATCACTCGCAGCGATCGACGTGCGCGAATGCAGTGGATCAAATGGGCGATGGAGGTCGCCAGTGCGGTGGCCGTGGTGCTCTGGATCTATGCGCTCGCATTCGACGTTGTTCGGTGCGGACGAGACCAAATTGTCCGCCGGAAAACGAACTCCCGGCGGACAATTCGCCGTAAGAGGTCGAAACCATGGAGGCTTTGAAATGGTCCCAACGGGATTCGAACCCGTGTTACCGACGTGAGAGGCCGGCGTCCTAACCACTAGACGATGGGACCCAATCCGTTCGGATTGTCGATTGCGGATTGCGGAGCTCCGAGAAATCATCCGCAATCCAAATTCCGCAATCCGCAATTCCAAAGCTGAGGAGGTAGGACTCGAACCTACAATCGCCTGATCCAGAGTCAGGTGGCTTGCCAATTAGCCGACTCCTCACCAGAAAAACGGTGTTCACACTAGGAAGCAGCAACGGCGAAGTCAAGGCACCGTGCGCCGTTGCAAGCGCTGAGAAAGCTGTTATCCATCGTCTCCGGTCCCGACAGGAGCTTCTACGTTCATGAACGACAGGCCGAAAGCCGATTCGCCGACCGCTGCCGGGGGGACCGACTTCATCCGCCAGATCGTCATCGGCGACTTGAAAACCGGCAAGCATACCTCCGTGTGCACCCGCTTTCCGCCCGAACCCAACGGCTATCTGCACATCGGTCATGCCAAGTCGATTTGCCTCAACTTCGGTATCGCGCGCGAGTTCGGCGGCGTCTGCAACCTGCGCTTCGATGACACCAATCCCGTCAAAGAGGACGTCGAATACGTCGAGTCAATCCAAGAAGACGTCCGTTGGCTGGGCTTCGAGTGGCAGGGCAATCCGCTGTACGCCTCCGACTACTTCGCCCGGCTCTACGAATATGCCGTCGAGCTGATTCGGAAGGGGAAGGCCTACGTCTGTCACCTCACCGCCGAGGACACCCGCGCCCATCGCGGCACGCTCACCGAACCGGGAAGGGACAGCCCGTACCGCGAGCGTTCGGTTGCAGAGAACCTGGCGCTGTTCGAGCAGATGCGGCGCGGCGAGATCGAGGAGGGCGCCTGCGTGCTGCGCGCCAAGATCGACATGGCGTCGGGCAACATCAACATGCGCGACCCCGCCGTCTACCGCATCAAGCAGGCGCACCACCATCGCACCGGCGACCAGTGGTGCATCTACCCGATGTACGACTTCGCGCACGGCCTGTCGGACGCCATCGAAGGCATCACGCACTCGATCTGCACGCTCGAGTTCGAGGATCACCGCCCGCTGTACGACTGGTTCCTCGACCAGCTCGACGTGCCGTGCCATCCGCAACAGATCGAGTTCGCGCGCCTGAACCTCACGTACACGGTGCTCAGCAAGCGCAAGCTGCTGCAGCTGGTGCGCGACGGGCTCGTCGATGGATGGGACGACCCGCGCATGCCCACCATCGCCGGCTACCGCCGGCGCGGCTACACCCCCGAGTCGATCCGCACCTTCTGCGAGCGCATCGGCGTCGCCAAGGCAAACAGCACGGTCGACGTCGCCATGCTCGAGCACGCGATCCGCGAAGACCTCAACCGGCGCGCGCCCCGCGCCATGGCGGTGCTCAAGCCGTTGCGGGTGGTCATCGACAACTATCCGGACGACCGGGCGGAGAAGCTGGAGGCGGTCAACAATCCGGAGGACCCGTCCGCCGGCACCCGCACGGTGCCGTTCTCCAAGGTCCTGTACATCGAGCAGGACGACTTCCGCGAAACGCCGCCGCCGAAGTACTTCCGGCTTTCACCGGGCAAGGAGGTCCGCCTGCGGTACGCCTACTTCGTGACGTGTCACAGTGTGGTAAAGGACCCGCGGACCGGCGAGGTGACGGAGGTGCATTGCACCTACGATCCCGCCACGCGCGGCGGCGATGCGCCCGACGGGCGCAAAGTAAAGAGCACGCTGCACTGGGTGTCGGCCCAACACGCCGTCGATGCTGAGGTCCGTCTGTACGACCGGCTGTTCGCCGTGGAGTCTCCTGATCGCGAAGCGAATTTCTTGAACGTGCTCAATCCCAACTCGCTCGAGGTGCTGCAGGGCTGCAAGCTCGAGCCGTCACTCGCGGCGGCGCAGCCGAGCGACCGCGTCCAGTTCGAGCGGCAAGGCTACTTCTGTGTCGACCCGAAGCTCTCGAAACCCGGCGCGCTGGTCTTCAACCGCATCGTCGGGTTGAAGGACACGTGGGCCAGGATCGAGAAGCGCGGCGCGTGACGCACGCGGTGAGCAGCGACGCAGCGCCGCGGACCGGAAGGCCGGCCGCTAGCGGTTGCCGGCCGCGTGCGAGGACGCCGCGTCGGTGCCGGCGGCAATCCGTTCGATGGCGCGGTCGAGCCGCTCGAGCGTGCGCTGCTGTCCGAGCACGTCGAGCACCTCGAAGATGCCGGGGCTGGTGGTGCCGCCGGTCATGGCCACGCGGACCGGTTGCGCGATCTGCCCGAGCTTCAGCCCGAATTGCTCCGTCACCTCGTTGAAGTGGGCGTGGATCGTCTCGACGTTCCAACCGTGTGCCTGCGCTAGCCGATCCCGTAGCGTCCGTAGCGGTGGCTCGATCTCGGGTTTCAGGTGCTTGCGCGCTGCCGCCGCGTCGATGGTCACGCCGTCGCTGAGATAGAACTGCGCCAGCGCCACCAGCTCGGCCAACGTCTTGGCCCGCTCCTGCAGCGTGGCGACCATGCGGACGAGCCACTGGCCGTTGGAGATCTGGTGGCCCTGCGCTTCAATGAAGGGCCGCACGGCTTCCGCCAGCGCCTCGACGGGCGTGGCTTTCAGATAGTGAGCGTTGAGCCATTCGAGCTTCTCGGGGTTATATACGCCGGCCGACTTGCCGACGTTCTCGAGCGAGAACTTCTCGATCAGCTCGTCGCGTGAGAAGATCTCCTGATCGCCGTGTGACCAACCGAGCCGTGCCAGATAGTTCACCAGCGCGTCGGGCAGATAGCCCATGTCGCGATACGCCATGACCGAGGTGGCCCCGTGCCGTTTGCTGAGCCGAGCACGATCGATGCCGAGAATCAGCGGGATGTGCGCGAAGGCCGGGACGGGATAGCCGAGCGCTTCGTAGAGCTGAATCTGCTTCGCCGTGTTGGTGAGATGGTCGTCGCCGCGGATGATATGCGTGATCGCCATGGTGGCGTCGTCGACCACATTGCAGAAGTTGAACGTCGGCGCATCGTCGGAGCGCACCAGGATGAGGTCGTCCAGCTCGCGGTTTTGAAACAACACGTGGCCTTTGACCAGATCGGCGACCACGGTCTCCCCCTCCAGCGGCGCCTTGAAGCGCAACGCGAAGGGACGGCCGGGCGGCGCCTCCTGCAAGCCGCGGCAGGTGCGGTTATACATCGGCTTGCGGCCGCCCTTCATCGCGGCTTGGCGCTTGGCGTCGAGCTCCTCGGGCGTGCAATAGCAACGATACGCCTTGCCTGCGCGCAGCAGCCGTTCGGCCTGCTGGCGATACAGCTCGCCGCGCTGACTCTGGAAGAGCGGCCCTTCGTCCCATTCCAGGCGCAGCCACGTCATGGCGTCGAGGATGGCCTGGATCGACTCCTGCGTGGAGCGCTCACGGTCGGTGTCTTCGATGCGCAGGATGAAGGTGCCGTGGTGGTGGCGTGCGTGCAGGTAGTTGAAGAGCGCGGTACGGGCGCCCCCGATGTGCAAATAGCCGGTGGGGCTGGGGGCGAAGCGCGTGCGGACGGCGGACATCGTATGCAAAGGGGGGCCTAACAGGGCGTTCCCAGCAAGTCAACGCGGCAGGCCGTCAGCGCTGGGTGCCGCGAGGGACAAGCCACGGGCGACGTGCGCCATGCGAGGCTGTCGGGCCGCGTTGTTTTTTTGTCCTTGCCAACGCGTCGCGTTTTCTAGTATGAGGGCGCAGAATCACAGCCGGCGGTTTCTGGCGCCGCCGTTGCGCGGAAGGAGGGGCTGCACATGTGCGAGGCACGGTACGGGCGATTTGCTCGCGGGCGATGGGTGGTCGTGGTGACGCTGCTGGCTCTAGGCGTCGGGCTCCGCACGCCGGCTACGGCCACGATGAGATACGGGCCGCTGCAAGTGTCGGGAAACCTCGAGACGCAAAACCTGGTCCGGGACTCATCCATCAATTCGGCGCAATTCATCGAGAACCGCAATACCATCCGCCTCCGGGTGGATTACGACTGGCTGCAGAACGGCCGCTTCATCGACAAGTACGATTTCCCATTCATTGAAAGCTCCAAGCTCTACTTGCTGTACCGCGGCGTCTACGACGGCTTCTACGACCTCGCGCCCACCGACCTGCAGCACGGCCAAACGCGCCTTGACGATATCGTCGGCGGCCCGATCGCGGGCAATAACGCCGGACAGCTGGGTGCCAACGGCAAACTGTTGCCCGGAAACTACAGCCGGTTGACCGGGGCACAACGGACTGGGCTGAAGTTCGATGACACCCTGCGTGAAGCCTATGTCGACCTGAAAGTGGCGAATGCGCCCGTGAGTTTCCGCCTCGGCAGGCAGCAGGTCATCTGGGGCGAGAGCGACCAGTTCCGCTTGATGGACATCTGGAACCCGCTCGACCTCACGTGGCATCTGCAACAGGAATCATGGGACAACATTCGCATCCCGCTCTGGCTCGGGAAGGGGTTGTGGGACATCGGCGAGGTCGGGCCGCTTTCCAATTCGTTCCTGGAAGTGGTGTACAATCCGTTCGACTTCCAGCCGGACCAGAAGCTCGATTTCTTGCCCCAGCCATGGTCGGTGCCTTACGCCGACCCCCTCCGTGGGGGGCAGGTGACTCAGGGAGCGAACCCCTCGATCCTATACACACCGATTTTCAACCTTCATGGCACGAGCTTTCGCCGGGGAGACTTCGGACGCAACCCACAGGATGCCAGCGAAGTCGGTGCGCGCTTTCACGCCGTCACGCCGCAGGGCGTGGAATTCACCGCCAACTACCTGTACGCGCGCGGCCGCGGCATCGGCGCCAACACTCCCGGTTTCGGTGTGAAGATCGACAAGATTAGCATAATGGGATCTGACCCTTCGCATTTGCAGGATCTTAACGGTGCGCCTTTCCCTGGTGCTGCTGGCATAAAAGACCTAAATGTCGATGCGAAGGTCGTGTATCCCTACAATCATATCTTCGGTTTGACAGGAAACTATTTCGAAGGTGACTACACCTCTGCCGTCCTCCGCTTCGAGACGGCTTATGCCTTGGGCGAAGCAGAGCAGACGGTGGAGCCGAGCAAAACCTTTATCGGGGGTCCCTTTCGGAATGCGCCTCTGGGTTTCGACAAGCGCGATGTGTGGGCCGGCATGGTGGGCTTCGATCGGCCAACGTGGATTCGCATCCTGAACCCGAAGGCGACCTGGTTTTTGACGGGGCAGTTTTTCTGGAGCTACACAGGCAACGTGGACTATCTGCGCGGCAGCTCCGGCGCCAGCGAAACCCCCTATTTCACGCCGCCGGGGTGGGGCCACAGCACGCAAGGTCTCGTGCAGTGGGCGACCGGCCCCAACGCCGGGCTTGTCGAGCGCCTGCAAGCGGGGACCTGCAACAACCTAAACACTCCCGGCGTTCCGTGCGTGCCCGGCACCACCACGGCCGACGGCAGCGGCAACCTTATCCACCACTGGGAGCACTTGATCACCTTCGCGGGGACCAGCTTCTACCGCGGCGGGACCGTCGTGCCGTTCGTCGCGGACGCCTGGGATCCGGTGAACGACAATGACGAAGTTCTGTGGAACATCGATTATTTCTACTCCAACAACTTCATCATTACGTTGCAACAAAAGTTCTTCTTTACCTATGGAAGCAAGCTTCCTAGCGACGATCCGTGGGGCGCCGGCGGTTTGAATACGCGCCGCGACGAAACCGGCGTGAAGTTGACCTATCAGTTCTAGGCGCGCTTCGGCCCTCGACCGGCAACGGCCGCCTGCGCCCCACGGTGCAGGCGGCCGTTGTGTTTCCGGGCCGCACGGATTACGCGTCGACGATGACCGCGGCATGTCCCCGCACCGCCAGCGCGTGCTGCAGTGCATCGCGGAACGAGCGGTAGGAGTCGTCGTAGGCTTCCCACCATTCATCGGTGGCTGCGGCGGCGAGCACGACGGACAGGGGGGCGCGGAGCCGTGGGGTGAAGACGCGGAAGCCCGGCTCGCCCGCGGCGGCGAAGACGGCGACGCGGACGTCCGCCGCCGCCAGTCGCAGCGCGATCGGGGTGTCCGACGCTGCCATCCCATCGGCACAGCCGAGAGACGGTAGCTCGTCGTCCCACCACTCCGCGCGGTCCTCCTCCGGCGCCAGACCGCCGGAGAGCAGCTCCACGATGTGATCTGCACATTCGACCGGGCTGAGGAAAGGGCTGCTGCCGGGACGCCGACGGCCGGCGGCAGGCGACACGGGGAAAAACAGAGCCGGTGCCGGACGCACCAGCGCGAGACCCGCGAAAATCCGCGGGATCAACCGCGCCAACTCGTCTTGACGATCGTGCGCCAGCGCCGTCCGCGCTTGCTGATAGGTGGCCGAGGCGTGCACGTGGTCGAGCTCCCCGCGCCACGTGGAGCGCAGCACGACAATGTCGCGTGCGACGGCGTCGATGTCGTCCTGCGTCAACTGCGCGTTCCGCAACCGACTGCGCAGGCTGCTGCCCAAGGCGATGAGTCGGGGCAGCAGCTCGGCGTCCGCACGCGGCTGCAGCGAGGTGAACGTCTTGGCCGCGGCATACAACGCTCCCAGCTCCGTCAAAGCCGCTTCGAGCGCGATGAGCCGTTCGGCGGACATGCGGATATTGTGCCGGCGCACGGTGATGGGTGCAATGCTCGATCGGGCGATGGTGCGCCCGCACACGGGAGTAGAAAATATGCGCTTCGCGGTCGGTTTGCCTCGGCGCGCGGATCTGATAGCAGGTGCGGACTCATGACCTCTGCGTTTGTGCGGCCGATCATCGACGCGATGACCGGGTATGCCCCCGGTGAGCAGCCTCAGGATCGGCGCTACGTCAAGCTGAACACCAACGAGAACCCGTATCCGCCGTCGCCGCGCGTGATTGATGCGCTGCGGGCGGCGGTCAACGAGGACCTCCGGCTCTATCCCGATCCGCTGGCGAATGCCCTGCGCGACCGCGCCGCGGCGGTGTACGGCTTCCGGCGCGAGAATGTGTTGGTGGGCAACGGGTCGGACGATCTGCTCAACCTCGTGGTGCGCGCCTGCGTCGGCACGCGCGACCGCGTCGTATTTCCATACCCGACGTATAGCCTCTATGACACGCTGGTGACGTTGCAGGAGGGCGCCGCGGTACACGTGCCGTACGCTGCGGATTTTTCGCTGCCGTTCGGATTGGCTGAGGCACGCGGGCGCGTGACCTTCGTGTGTCATCCCAACTCGCCGTCGGGGACCCCGGTGCCGGTCGACGCGATTCGGGCGCTGGCCGGTCAGGTTGCCGGACTCCTGGTCGTCGACGAGGCGTACGTCGACTTCGCAGACGCCACGGCGCTACCGCTGGTGTACGCGCACGACAACCTGGTCGTGCTGCGCACCTTCTCGAAATCGTTCTCGCTCGCGGGCATGCGCATCGGGTTGGCGTTTGCCGCCCCGGCGATCATTGATGCGCTGCTCAAGCTGAAGGACTCATACAACGTGACGCGGCTCAGCATCGTCGCCGCGACCGCGGCGCTCGAGGACTACGGGTGGATGCAGGCCAACGTGGCGCGCATCCGACATACCCGTGCCCGTCTCAGCGACGGGCTGCGCGCCCACGGCTTCACAGTGTTGCCGAGCCAATCGAATTTCGTGTTGGCGCGGCGTCCGGGACACCGTCTCGAAGGGCTCTACGAGGAGCTGAAGGCACGCGGCATCCTGGTCCGTTACTTCCCGACGCCGGAGCTGCACGACGCCGCGCGCATTACGGTCGGCACCGACGCCGAGATCGATGCGCTGCTCGCGGCGTTGGAAGAAATCGGGCGACCGGGCTGATCAGCCTTGTTCGTCCGCCGGCGCGTCTTCATCGGCGCCGCCGTCGTCGGCAGGCTCATCCGCATCGGGCTGGCCCGCGTCGGGCTCGGCTGCGCCGACGTCGCCTGGCGGTGCCGGCGTTGGGACGCCCGGTATCGGGGTGGGCTTCTCCACAAAGTCTGGCGCTTGCTTGTCGAGCCGAGTGAACAGGTAGTCACGGATCAAGAAGGCGGTGGGCCCGCCTTCGCTCATCGCCGTGTAGTCCTTTTTCGCGCCGTTCGGCCGCAGACCCAGGAGCACCGTCCCGACCGCCTTGTTGTCTTCGCCGAAGGCGGTGAGCGTCAGCACGGGCGTATCGAGGCCGAGCGCAGCGAGATCCGTGGGATGGTCGGCGGCGATCTCATAGCCTTTGAGATCATGGAGGTCGGACGCGTATTGCGTGATCGCCGTCTCCACCGGTTTGGCGGTCTCTCCCTCGACGCGCCACTGCTTGTCCTCGCCGCGCACCAGCTTGAAGTGCCCGCCGTCTTTGCGCTTGCCTTCCACGGCGGTGAGCTTGTCGCGATCGAAGGCCAGTACCGTCTTGTCGCGGAAATCGGGAACATCCTTGCCGACGTCGCGCATCACCCAATCGCTCACCGTGTACACCGTTGGCTGTCCGCTGCCTTGGACGTACACTTCCTTCTTGTCGGTTTGTTTGCCGAACAGCAGCCGCTTTTCGGCGTTGTCTTTGCCGAGAGAGAGCGTGATCGTCAGCTGCGGGGCATCGAGGCCGTACGTGCTCAGATCCGTGGGTTGGTCGGCGGGAAAGTCCACCGCCCGCATCGAGCGCAGCGTCGACAAGAAGCCGCGTACGGCGTCGCCGTCGGCGGCATACGGGCCTGGCTGCTCGATGTTCCAGCGACCGTCCTTCTGCGCCAGCGTCAAGTCCTTTTTCTCACCGTGTAGTTGGACTTTCTGGACGTCCTTGTCGTCGAAGCTGACGATTGTCTTGTCGCGCAGGTCCTTGACCTTCTTGTCCATGCCCGAACGGAAGGCAGAGGTGGCGAGCACGATCTTCTTGTCGTCGGCCTTCTGTACGTAGGTCGAAAACCCCACCGGCGCGTTCTTGCCGACCAAGACGGCGGGGAGCTCCTTGTCTTTGAGCGTGACGTGGATGGTGACGAAGGGTTTATCGAGGCCGTACTGCGACAAGTCGGATGACGCGTCGGTGAGCTCCTTCTTCACCTCGCAATCCGCGATGGCGGTCACCAGGTTATTGACGCTGGGGGTGTCGGCGGCGGCGTCGATCGGTTTGGTGATGCGCCAGTCCGTGCCGGACTTATGCAGCACGATCTCGCGGTCGTCGTACGCCAGCGACACCTCGGTGGCGTCGTCGGCCTTGAACTCGAAGAGCGTTTTTTTCTTTGCTTCCTGCTGCGCCTTGGGCACCTCAACCCAGTAGACGTAGCCGCCGAGGCCGAGGAGCAGGACGAGGAGAACGATGGTGGTACGGACGCGCATGCTATTCGCGACGCCACCACACGGCGATGCCGGCGATCAGCAGGAACTCGGGGATGACCAGAACGGACAGGTAGAAGATGACCGTCCCTTGCTCGGCGGTGAACTGCACCCGGGAGGCGCGGATGTTGCGCGGGCGGATCGACAGCAGGTCCGCCTGGCCCGCCAGCCAATCCACCGTGTTCAGGAACAGATCGCGATTGTAATAGGTGCCGTCGACCTCGTGGTTGTCGGCGAACTCGACGCTCCCGTACACGGCCAGGCGCGCGGTGCCGTCCTTCTGGTTGCCCATCTGTTTGAGGTCGGCGTTCACGACGACCGCGATCGGCACCGGTCCCTTGGTGTCGACGGCGCTGTCGAAGCTGGCCTTGCTGTTTTGGAAGAGGGCGTTGAGATCGGTTTCGCCCCAGCTGTTGGCGCTGGTCTTCACCAGCTCCGTGGCTTGCACCCCTTTTTTGCCGGCGGTGTCGGCATGGACGGAGCGTGCCATCGGGAAGATCGTCCGCTCCTTGAAGTCGCGGGTGATCTCGTGCACGGCGTACGTGTTCACCAACGGCGTCAGACCGAGGGCGGGTCCTTCGAACAGGCGAATGACCTGATCGACAACCACGTCGTTGCCCAGCTTGACACCCCACTTCGCCAACAGGGGCTCGAACTCGGCGCCCTTCTGCGGCGGCAGCAGGAGCACCGCCCGGCCGCCGCCGTCGAGATACGTTTCCAACGCCTTCAGCTCGCTGTCCAGATAGGGCTTCTCGGGACCGGCGGCCAGGACCACGGAGCAGTCGTCCGGCACGCTCGCCATCGAGGCGAGCAGCACCTTTTTGACATCATAGTTCTCGTTGCTGAGCGCCTGCTTGATGCTGGCCATGCCGTGCGGGCTCTGCGCGTCGTCGGTGTCCGGCTCACCATGGCCCTCGACGACGCAAATGGTCTTGTGCGTGGCACGCGTCACTTTGACGACGGCGTTCGTGATGTTCTCTTCCGTCGGCTGCGTCACCGTGGTCGATTCCTTGCCGTACTCGAAGCGCACCGTGTTGTACGCGGTGATGTGGTACTTCTCCGCTTGCTCCGGCTGCTTGTCGGGGTCGATCATCTCGAACTTGAATTTCGGCGAGTGATACGCGTAGCTGTTCAACAGCTCGCGCAGCTCCGGATTGACGCCGCCCTCCACGAACGCCTGGATCTGCAAATCGTCCTGTAGGTTCTTGACCACGTTGACCGATTGGGCGGAGAGGCTGTACACGCCTTGCTCGGTCAGGTCGAAGCGGTGGTGATGGCGCGTGGAAATGTAATTGAGCAAGCCCAGCACGCCGAAGAACACGAGCGAGCCGACGAACACGTTGGCGCCGTACTTGGTCGAGCGCTCGCTGACCACCGTGCGCAAATGCTCGAGACCGGCGCTCAGATAGGCGATGACGGCGAACAGACCGAACAGGCCGTTGATGAAGATGTACAGCAGATCGAAGCCGGTGCGGGCGCGCGTGAACGCCGCCGCCACCGCCGCGAACAGCAGCAGGATGAGGCCGATGAGCCCGAGGAGGGAGTTATTGCGGCGCACGGGCTATCTCCAGCGGACCGACTCGACCGAGCGCTGGGTCAAGAACAGCGAGAGAAGAATCACGCTCGCGAAATACACGAGATCCTTGGTGTCGATGATCCCCTTCACCATCTCGCTGAAATGCTCGGTCAATGACACGTACTTGAGCACCGCGCCCAGCACCGGTCCCGAGGTGTCGGCGGGCCACGCGATGACGTACATCAGCAGCAGGATGACCAGACAGCTGACGGCCGCGATGATCTGATTCTCGGTGACCGACGACGTCAGCAACCCGACGGTGACGAAGGCGGTCGCCAGCAGCAGCAAGCCGAGATACCCGGAGGCGATGATGCCGAGCTCGGGGTTGCCGTACAGCAGCAGGATGATGGGGTAGATGCCGGTCAGCCCGATCATGATCAGCAGGAACGCGAACGCGCCGAGGAACTTGCCGGCGACGATCTCCGTGATCGACAGCGGCGAGGTCATCAGCAGCTCATAAGTGCCGCTGCGCTTCTCTTCGGCGAAGCTGCGCATGGTGATCACCGGCACCAGGATGACCAGCACCACGGACAGGTTGTGCAGCAGCGGACTGATGACGAACTCGTTGAGGTTGAGCCGCGTTTGCGCCTCGGGGTTGCGCATGGCGGAGTAGATGGACAGCAGAAAGTTGAAACGCGCCAACAGATTGAAAAAGAACCACCCGCCGAGCAGCAAAAACCCGGTGAGCACGACGTACGCGATGGGCGACACGAAATAGGAGCGCAGCTCCTTGCCGGCAATGGCCAGAGCGTTCCTCACGCGGTTGCCTCCTCGGCCGCAGCGTGCCCGTCGGCGGGCTCCTTGGCGATGTAATTCAGGAACACCTGCTCGAGCGTCTTGCCTTGCGTCAGCTCGGCCAACACGCCCTCGACGGCGATGCGACCCTCGTTGATGATCACCACTTTTTCGCACAGCTGCGCGACTTCGGGAAGGATGTGGGTCGACAGAATCACCGTGCGCTCGCCGGCCAGCTCCTTGATCAGCGTGCGGATGTCGATGATCTGGCGCGGATCGAGCCCGATGGTCGGCTCGTCGAGCACCAGCACGCTCGGATTGTGGATCAACGCCTGCGCCAGGCCGACGCGCTGGCGGAATCCCTTCGACAGATGGCCGACGACGCGTTCCGTGACGTCGGCCAACCCGCAGGTGTGGAGCACGCGGTCGACGCTGTCGCTCAGCTCGGCCTTGGCGATACCGCGGATGCGCCCGACGAAGCGCAGATAGCTGGTGACCGTCATGTCGCCGTACAACGGCGGACTTTCCGGCAAATATCCGATCCGCTTGCGTACCTCGTAGGAGTCGTCGAATATATCGTAGCCCGCTACTTTGACGGTCCCGCTGGTGGCCGGCATGAAGCCGGTGATGACGCGCATGGTGGTCGTCTTGCCGGCGCCGTTGGGGCCCAGAAAGCCCAAAATCTGGCCGTTGGCCGCGGTGAAGCTGATATCGCGGATGGCGATCAGATCGCCGTAACGCTTGGTCAGGTTGCGGACTTCAATCATTGCGCTCTCGGACGAAACCGGACTCGGAAAATTCACATTGCCATGCGTAAACGGGTGGCTGTTTAACCACCGAGGCTTTCTTTGTCAATATCACCGTCGACCCCGCCTCGAAAACCGCGGCGGCTCGGTTGGACTTGCCCCACACCATCTGTTAGCGTCGCCGCCGCGGCCGACGTGGCTCTCGAATGGCCGCGCCCCGCTTCCGCATGTCGAATCCGGTCCTGTATCTCGTCGATGCGAGTTCGTACGTCTATCGAGCCTTCTTCGCGCTGCCGCCGCTGAGCAGCCCGAGCGGCCTGCCGACGAACGCGGTCTACGGCTTTACCACTATGCTGGTGAAGCTGCTGCGCGACCTCGAGCCGCAGTACATCGGCGCGGTGTTCGATGCGCCCGGGCCGACGTTCCGCGACGACCTATTTGCGCCATACAAGGCGAACCGCCCAGCGATGCCCGATGATCTCGCGGCGCAGTTTCCGCTGGTGCACGAGACGGTCGCCGCTTTTGCGTTGCACGCACTGTCGATTCCGGGCGTCGAGGCCGACGACGTCATCGGCACGGTCGCCACACGCATGGCAGGGCAGGGCGTCGAGGTGGTCATCATCACCGGCGACAAAGATCTGATGCAGCTGGTGGACGATCACGTGCGCCTGTGGGACACGATGCGCGACCGCTGGACCGACGCCGACGCCGTGCGCCAGCGCTACGGCGTGACGCCGGAACAGATGGTCGACATCATCGGCCTCATGGGGGACAGTGTCGACAACATTCCAGGCGTCAAAGGCATCGGCGAGAAAACCGCCACGGCACTGATCCAACGCTTCGGTTCGATCGAGCACCTCTTGCAACAGCTCGACGCATTGGAGGCCGCCACCGACGTCCGCGGTGCCAAGAAACTGGCGGCCACGTTGCGCGCCAATGCCGAAACCGCGCGCCTGAGCCGCGCGCTCGCCGTCATCCGGCGCGACGTGCCGGTGGCGTGCGATCTGGAGAGCTTTCACTATCATGGTCCGAACAGCGACGCGCTGCGGGCGCTGTGCACGCGGCTCGGGTTCCAATCGCTGGTGAAGGAGGTGGCGGCGTCAGTCCCGGCTGCCACGGTGCCGTGTCGGCGTGCCGAGAGCGGAGCGGAGGTGCAAGCCATTGAATCCGCCGCCCGCCGTACCGGGCGCGTCGCGATGGCCTGTGACGGCCGCCTCGAACGCGATGGCCCGCACACGACCGGGGTGGTGATCGTGGCCGAAGGCGAGATGCCGCTGTACGTCCCGCTCGCGGACGCGACGCTCAGCACACCGTTGGCGGAGCTGCTCACGGATGAACGCATCGAGAAGGTGGGGCACGACCTGAAGCGGGACCTGTTGCTCATTGGCGACCGCTTGGATCGGCCGCTGGCGCCGGCCTTCGACGTCATGCTGGCCTCGTATCTCCTCGAAGCATCGGCAACGCATCGCCTCGAGGATCTGGCGACGGATGCGGGCGTCAGCCTCCCGGTGTTTCGCGATGGCCCGGATACACTTGCCAACGGCGTGTCGATGCTCGGCGGATGGCGCGAGCGTTTTGCGTCCCGCCTCCACGAGTGCGCCATGGACCACCTCTTCTACGACGTCGAGATGCCCCTGGTGGCGGTGCTGGCCGCCATGGAGCGGCGCGGCGTGCGCCTGGATGTGGGGGCGCTTGCCGTCATGAGCGCGGAGATGGACGTCCGTCTCAACGCCCTTATGCAGGAGATCCACGCCCTCGCCGGTGGCGAGTTCAACATTGCGTCGCCGCCGCAACTGCGCGAGGTGCTGTTCGAGCGGCTCGGGCTCTCGCGCAAGGGAGTGAAGCGGGGCAAGACGGGGTTGTCCACCGACGTCGACGTGTTGACGCGCTTAGCCGCCGAGCATCCGCTGCCGGCGAAGATCCTCGAGTATCGCATGCTGTCGAAGCTGAAATCGACCTACGTCGACGCGCTGCCGGCGGCGGTCAACCCGCTGACCGGCCGGCTGCACACGACGTTCAACCAAACCGTGGCGGCGACCGGCCGCTTGAGCTCCAGCGATCCGAATCTGCAGAACATCCCGGTGCGCGGCGAGGAAGGCCGCCGGATTCGTGCCGCGTTCATCGCCGACGGCGGCTGCGCGCTGATCTCGGCGGACTACTCGCAGATCGAGCTGCGCGTTCTCGCTCACCTCTCCGGCGATCCGGTGTTGGTGGCGGCCTTTCATGCCGGCGACGACATTCACGCGCGGACGGCGGCGGAGGTGTTCGGCGTCCTGCCCGGCGCCATCACCGCGGAGATGCGGCGTGCGGCGAAGGTCATCAATTTCGGTATAATCTACGGCATGGGGGCGCAACGCCTGGCGCGCGAGCTCAGCATCTCCCTGCCGGAAGCCGAGCGCTACATCGCCAGCTACTTCGAGCGCTACGCCGGAGTGCGGGCGTTCTTTCAGGCCACACAGGCCGAAGCGCGCACCCGCGGCTACGTGACGACGCTGCTGGGGCGGCGGCGCTCGTTGCCGGACCTGACGAGCGCGCACCGCGGCGTGGCGCAGGCCGCGGAGCGGACGGCGATCAACACCCCGATCCAGGGCTCCGCCGCCGACCTGATCAAGCTGGCGATGGTGGCCATCGATCGGTGCCTGACCCGGGAAGCCGTGCGCGCATCGATGATCTTACAAGTGCACGACGAGCTGGTATTCGAGGCGGCCGCAGCCGACTGCGAGCGTGCCGCCACCATCATTCGCGAGGAAATGGAAGGCGTGCTGGCGTTGAAGGTGCCGCTGCGCGTCGATCTGCAGGTTGGGCACAACTGGGCCGAAGTCCATTAACGCCTGTGAATAACCCCCGTAACCGTCCGTCTATAGGATGTCACCGTGGAGCCTAGCGACCGCGAACTGGTTCGTGCATGCCGCCGCGGTGACAAGGAGGCGTTTCGGGAGCTGGTCGAGCGTTATCAGCGGAAGATCGTTGCAGTGGCGCTCGGAATGGTCCACAACCGCGAGGATGCGATCGAGATTGCCCAGGAGACTTTCGTCAAGGCGTTCGAGAACCTACACAAGTTCAAGGGAGAATCGAGTTTCTATACCTGGCTCTACCGGATTGTGGTGAACCGTGCGATTGATTTCCAACGGCGCGAACGCCGCCACCCGACCGTTTGGTTGGAGGACCGCGCCGCGGCGGGAGGAACGGGCGAGCCGTACGAAGACGCTCTGAAGGAGGAACGACTTACAGATCCATACCAGGAAGCCAGTGCTCACGAGATCGGCGATCGCGTCCGCGAAGCGATTGACGAGTTGACCCCTGATCACAAAGCCGTCATACTCCTGCGCGAGGTCGAGGGGCTCTCGTACGACGAGATTAGCCGCGTGATGCAATGCTCCAAGGGTACGGTGATGAGTCGACTGCATTATGCGCGCAAGAAACTGCAGAAGAAGCTCAAAGATTGCCTCTAGTCTCTCGCCAGTCTTCGGCTCCGCCCGTGCACGTTCCGTCGGGTCGCAGCGGAGCCCGACTCTCCCCAACCGCTCGGAAGCGCCATGACGTGCCGTGAAACCGCGAATCTGTTGCCGCTCTTTTTCGACGGCGAGCTGGATGCGCGCCAGATGCGCGCCGTCGCGTTGCACAGCTCGCGCTGCGACAGCTGCGAAGGCGAGCTCCGCAACCTGGAGCGGCTGCAGGAGCTTGTGAGTGACAAGATCGGCAGCGACCTCGAGGAGGTGGACTTCACAACGCTCTGGCCAGCCATCGAGCGGCAGCTGGGTCCTACGCGCACCCCCGTGTGGCTGCGCGTGCGCGACTGGTGGAGCGACGGCGATCACTCATGGCTCATTCGGCTGCCCGCGTTCGCGGCGGCCGCGGCAATTGCGGGGCTCGCGCTGCTCATCTTCCTCACGCGCGTGCCACAGCCGACGACGCAACCGGACGCGCCGCAAGTCGCCGCAGTCGATAATGCCGCGTCCATCGAGTCGGTGGATGCGGATAGCGATTCGGTTGCGGTGCTCAGCGACCCCCAAACCAGCACCACGGTGCTGTGGGTGAGTGAGGATGGTCCCGCGGGCGGGGATGTGCCGTGAGGACGACGGGGGGAGTAGCGATTGGCGCCCTGGTCGCCGTGTTGGGGATGCGGGCGGCGACGATTGCCGCGGATGACACGCCACCCAGCGCCACCACGAGCCCGGCGGTGAACGCGGTGGAAGTGCGCATCGGTGCGGTGCTGGCCAGCAACTCCGGGAACGAGTTCGATGCGCGGCTGGCGTCGCTGCAGCGGCAGTTCGACACCCTGTTTCGGTACACGTCGTATCGGCTCGTTAAAGAGGAGCGTCAGCAGGTGCCGTGGGGCGGCAAGGTGGCGTTCGACATCCCCGGCGGTCGCTACTTGTTGGTCATCCCCAGAGAGTTCAAGAACGAACGCATTTCTATGAAGGTGATGCTGATCGAGGGATCGCGGCCGGTGGTGGATACGGCCCTGTCGTTGCGCAACCACGCCACGTTTCTGGTCGGCGGTCCGCAACAGCATGAAGGCGTGCTGATCCTGTCCATCGGTGCGGACACGTTGCCCTGATGTTCCCGCAGCTGCTTCAGCTTTTGGAAAGCGCGTTCGCGGGCGCCGGCACGGCGCGCCGCCTGCTGGCCTTTTGGGGACCGGCCGTCGATGCCCGCGTGCTGATCGCTCCGCTGCTCGCGGTGGCGTCCGTCCTCGTCCTCGCGTTGCTGACCGGGGTGGCCGTCGGCACGCTGTCGACGCTCATTTTCACCCTCGCCGCCCTGTACCTGCTGCTCACCGAGGTTTTCGGCGTTTCGATCGAAAGCAATCTCGGCACGTTCTAGCAGCTTGTCGGACTTGGCAGCCAGCAGCGACCCAAAGGGGAGCGGGCCACAGAAATGACGCTGGCCGCAGGCCCTAGAGTCGGGGGCATGCGTTCATCCGCATGGGGCGCGGCGGCGCTCGGCGCGCTGCTGGCGTCGGGATGCGCCACGACGCAGCCTCAGCTGGGCATGGAGGCCCCGGGCCGGCCCGCGGTCACCTGGCAATCCCCGAACGGCGACACATCGAAACCGCCAAGCGCGTCGGCGCCGACAGACACCGAGCGCGAGTTGCTGGCCGAGCTGCACGAGGCTGAGCAAAAGGGGAGTAACGATCTCCCGTTCGCCACCACACTGTACAACCTCGCAATCCTGCGCCGTCAGCAGGGCCGACTCGCCGAAGCCGAACAGCTCTACCGCCGGGCGATGGAGATTCGCGAGCGCGAAGAAGGTCCGAATCATCCCGACGTCGCGACGACTCTGAACAACCTGGCTGCTGTGCAAGCGGCGCAGGGACACTACGATGCCGCACGGCCCCTCCTCGAGCGCGCCCTGGCCATTCGGCAGGCGGCGCTCGGCAACGAGCACGTGCTCACGGCCGAGAGCCTGAACAACCTCGCGCTCCTCTACGCCGCGCAGGGCAATGCGGCAGGCGCCGAGCCCCTGTACCAGCGCGCGCTTTCCATCCTCGAGAAGATAGACAAGCCCCGCAAGGGCGAGCTCGATCGGGTGCTCGACAACTATGCTGCGCTGCTGTACGAAACCGGGCGCGCTGCTGAGGCCGAGCAGTTCGAAGCCCGGGCGCGCGTCATCCGCGCGGGCGGTGAGCCGCGGCCCGCTGCGGCCCGCTGACGACAGTCACTGCGTGCTGACGAGCCTGCGCTACGTCCAAGCCGTTGGCGACGATCTGCACTGCCCATCGACGATGACCCGCCGACGGCCCTTCCGCGACCGCTGTCGGAAGAAAACTGAACATATGCGGCAAATCGGTGCCGATCAGAGCCCGCGCATGCCCAGCTGGCGCGAAGATCGTGTCGGCGGTGCGCACGTGGTACACAACCTGCTCCGGCGGTGCCGACGTGAACAGGCAACTTGACTCCATCTCTCGGGCATGGGCACGACCCTTGGCGGTGGCCATCTACGGGGTGCTGTGTCTCCTGCCGGCGGCGGCTGCGGCGACCACGTTCGTGCTCATGGACGAACCAACGCTGCTGCACAGCTCTGACGCCGTTTTGGTCGGGACCGTCACCGGCATTGAATCGGCCGCCTCCGACGTGACAGGCGGGATCTATACCTATGTGCACGTGCAGCCCAACCGCATCCTCAAGGGTCGGCTCGGGAAGCGGCCGCTGGTGCTCCGTGAGCCGGGCGGCACCGTCGGCCAACGCCGCCAATGGATCTTCGGCGCACCCGAGTTTTGGGTCGGCGAGCGCTGCCTGCTGTTCCTGTCGCGCAACCCCGACGGCACCCTGCAAACCAACTCACTGGCGATGGGTAAGTTCACCCTGGCCGTCGACATGAACGGTCATGCAATTGCCGTCCGCAACTTCGGCTACGGCGCGTCGGTGTTTACGCCCGGTAACGGCCAAATCCTGGAGGCGCAACCGCAGAGCGAGCGTTTCGTGCCGCTGCTCAGCCGGCTGCGCACACTGGCGCAATATGAGCCGGCGCCGGAACAAGCGCCGCTGGCGACCACACCGCCGGAGCCGACGACGGCCCCGACCGAGTATCATGATGCGTTCACCTTCTTGAGCACGCCGCCGGCGCGCTGGTTCGAGCCGGACAGCGGCACCCCGGTGAGCTACCTGATCGACTCCACCGGCGACAACACCTTGGGCTTCGCGGTATCGCAGGCGGCGGTGGACTCGGCTCTGGCGGTGTGGACGAACGTGCCGTCGGCAAACGTGGTGCTCGCCGACGCCGGCACTACTACACCAGCCCGCTTCAGCAGCTGCAACGCCAACCAGATCGCGTTCAACGACCCGTTCAATGAGATGACCGACCCAAGCGGCTGCCAGGGCACACTGGGCATCGGCGGTTACTGCAGTGACGGCGAAACCACCGTGGTGAACGGCACCACTTTCAATCGCATTACAGTGGGCAAGGTCATGTTCAACAACGGTTGGGGCGCGTGTCCGTTCTGGACGCAATGCAATCTTGCGGAGGTCGCCACGCATGAAATCGGTCACACCCTCGGCCTGGGTCACTCGGCGGACAGCACGGCCACGATGGCGGCAAACGCCCATTTCGACGGCCGCTGCGCCGGGCTCGGCGCCGACGACGTCGCCGGCGTGAGCGCCATCTATCCACAGAATGGCGTAGCGGCGCCGACGCCGACCGCTGTGACGGCCCCGCCGCCGCCGACCGCCACGTTCGTCTTCCCACCCACGCCTACGCCCACTCCGACGCCGGTGCCGGATCGAGACGGCGACGGCATCCCCGATCCCACAGACAATTGCCCATCAGTGCCCAACCCCGATCAGAAGGACACTGACGGCGACGGCGTCGGCGACGCCTGCGACAACTGCCCGAACGACTTCAACCCGGCGCAGAGCGACGCGGACGGTAACGGCATCGGCGACGTCTGCGACGGCAGTACGGCCGCCTCTCTGGTGCTCAGCAAGGTGCGCCTCAAGGCCGATAGCGCAACGGCATCGCGAGCCGACAACGGCACGATTTCAGTGCAAGGCAAGCTCGACACCAGCGCACTGCCCGGCACGCTGGCTGCGATGTTGGACGGCGGACTCACCGTGGCGGTAAGCGGTGCCGGCCTGCAAGCGCCGGAGGTCATGGTGTTTCCGGGTGCGCAGTGCCTGACACTCACCAGCACGCGGACCGCTTGCGCTGGCAGCCGCGCAGAGGTGGCAACGTTCCAAAAGCAAACAGTCGGAAACTTGTTCAAGGTGAAGTTCACCGCCACGCACCGTACGTTTCGCGCCCCGCTCGGCAGCGCCGCCGTCGAAGCCGTGTTGACCACCAACGGGATTGATCGTGCGGGTCGCATCCCGAGCTGCGCCGTGCGCGGAAGAGAGACGTTGGCGACCTGCCGCCAGTGACGCGGCAGGCGGTGCACCGACGCTTGCCGCCCGAAAATCCAGCGCTGCTGGAACGCTGAGCAGCGCAACGGTCAGGTTGCTGCATCGAACGACGTTGTTCAGACCATGGATGGCTTGGCACCGCCGTTGCGCCTGCCGCATGCAGCGGCGATGACCGATGGCGATGGCAAGACGGGTTTGGTGGTGGATGACGACGCGAGCACTCGTTTCGTGCTTTCGCGTGCGCTCGAAGGTCTCGGGTTACGCGTCGTCGTCGCCGACGACGGCGCGGACGTGCCGGAGCTGGTTGCCGCCGAACACTTCGATCTGCTGGTGGTGGACCTCTACATGCCGGGGATGAACGGCTTCGAGCTGCTGCGGCGTATCCGCCGTCCCGATCCCGGCTTCCTCCCGGTGCCGCGCACGCCGCCAAACGTGCGCGTGCTCGTCGTTTCCGGCGAGACCAATCCGGCATCCATCGCCAACGCCAAGAGCCTCGGCGCCGACGCTTATCTCAGTAAGCCGGTCGACATCGACCTGTTCGAGCAAACCGTCCGCAGGATAACCGGGTAAGGCGGCCGGGTGCCTGCCGAACCCTCCACAACTACGTCAACGCGTTGCCGTTAAGGTCATCGCGCGGCGAAAAAGATATGCTACGCGTCGAGCAGGCGGTCGAAACCTTCGATCATCGCCGTGTGTGCCAGCACGCTCCAGCGGAAGGCGCGGCGCACGCGTGCCTGCTGCTCGGCCGTCTGCGCGAACCACTCGACCGCCTTCATGGCGTTGTCGCCGTGCTCGTCCTCGGCCTCGACGTGAATCTCGTAGAACTCCAACGTGCGCCGGTCGAGCCCGTAGTGATCGCGCAGCGCCTCGTAGATGACCTGTGCGCCGGCGGCGCGGCCTGGCACCTGCATCTCGACGGCAAGCCCGAACGCGCCGAGCCCTTCCTCGAACGACGAGCGGCAGAAGTAGCCCATCGCCGCCGCGGCGCCCAGTGTTGAAGGCAACGGCAAGTACGCTTGCACCTCTTCGACCGAGACGCCGAGCCCCTCGAGGAACTGCAGGTAGAGCTGATAGTGCTCGGCTTCGCGGATGTAGCCCATCTCGCCGGCCAGGTTGCGTGCCAGCGCTTTGTAGATGTCACGCTTCGGGACGATCGGCGCCTGACTCAACCAGGCGGCGATCGTCGGCACCGCCGGCTCGGTGTAGTAGTGAGCGTCCTTCGCCCAGCGCACCAGCTCGGCACGGCTGCATTTGCCGCCCATCAGCTTGCGCATAAAAGCACTCTGCGGCGCGTGCTCGCGCTTGAATGCGTAGCACTCATCGACGAACTCCTGCGGCGACAGCGTGCGATCAACCTCTGGGCCCATGTTGCCTCCTTGCGCGTGACGTGTGCCGCGGTACATACTGCGGCGTCGCACCATTGGCAATCGGGGAATCAGATGGGCGTGCAGCACTTCTGGAACCACAACAACTATGCGGTGCCGCCCGAGCGGTTGGTGCTCGTCGAAGCGTGCATCGACGCCTTGTTCCCGTGGGTCAAGTTCGTCAGCAAGCCGCATCTGCTCGGCTATCGTCTGGCCGACGACATGCATGCCGCCGCGCTGTACATTCGCCCGGCCGCGCCGGCGAGCGCGCTGCACCAGGCGGTGGCGCGTCTGCGAGGGCAGCACCGCGATCTCGACGACGCGCTGCGGGGACTCGAGCGTATCGACGCCGACTACAACGACCACAGCGGCTTCATGGTGCCGACGGTTGAAGAGTGGGAAACGCGTGCCGCGCTGGCGCAACGCCTCGAACACGAACGGCCGGAGCTCGAGATTCACGTCGTCGATGTCTTCCGGCCCGGTGATGGTCGCGCGCTCACCGACTACCTCTACCAGGCCTTCATTCGCGTCGGCCTGCTTGGCCCGTTCCGCAACACGTTCGAGATGCAAGCGAGAAAGACAGCGACTGGGGATTAGGGTTGGAGTCTGGAGACGAATGAGCGCCGAACCGATCCCCAGCCTCCGATCCCCGATCCCCCGTTTGCAATTCGGCGTCTTGCTGCCGCAGTTCGGGCCGCTGGCGCGCGGTGCGGATGTGAAGGAGCGCATTCGTCGCGTCGCCATCACCGCCGAGCGTCTCGGCTATGACGTGCTGTGGACAGCCGAGCACATCATTTTCCCGCAGACCATTGCCAGCCCGTACCCGTATGGCGGCCGTTTTCCCTATCCGGTGACCGACCCGATCCTGGACGTCGTCGCGACGCTCTCATATGTCGCCGCGCTGACGGAGCGCATCAAGCTCGGCTCGTCGGTGCTGGTGCTGCCGTATCGCAATCCGATCGTCTTGGCGAAGGAGCTCGCCAGCCTGGACGTGCTTTCGGATGGCCGATTGTTGCTGGGAGTCGCCGGCGGCTGGCTGGCGGAAGAGTTCGACATGCTCGGCGTGCCGTTTCGCGAGCGCGGCCGCCGCATGGGAGAGTACCTGGCGCTGTTGCGGGCGCTGTGGTCGGACGAGCGGGTGACGTTCCGCGGCCGCTGGTTCGACCTCCAGGACGCCGCGTTCTTCCCGAAACCCATCCAGCAACCGTGTCCGATCTGGATCGGCGGCGGCAGCCCGGCGGCGCTGCGGCGCGTGGCGCGGTGCGGCGATGGATGGATCGCCGCACCACGTCCGACGCTCGATGACTTGGCGAGAGACATCGGCGAGATTCGGCGTTACGCCGAAGCCGACGGCCGCGATCCGGGCACGATCGGCGTGGCATCGGGCAGCGGCGCCGGGTCGATCGACGAGTTGCTCGACCGGCTGCCACGCGTCGAAAAAATTGGGGTGACGATCGCCAGCGTGCCGCTCCTGTTTTGGGCGCGAAGCTTCGAGCATGCGCTCGAGTTGATGGAAGAGTTCGCTCTGCGCGCCGGCCTCACACGCGGACGCCCGGTGCTGTGAACGCGCGCGCATTCGACATGCGCAGCGATTCACGCCATACATCACACCATGAACCGCAAGACTCCGGCTCGGAAGCGAGCCACGACGACCAAGCGCGTCACCCCTGTGTCGCGTACGACGACCAAGAAGGCTCCCGCTGCGAAGACGGCGCGTGCCGTGAAGAAAGCGCCCGTGGCGCCGTCGCGTGTGCCGCGGCGCGCGATCTTCATCGACGTGGAGAACACCAGCAGCGAAGAGAACCTGCTGAATGTCATCGGCCATCTGCAGATCGACCGCAGCGCGCAGCCGACGGAGCTGCTCGCCGTCGGCAACTGGCGCTCCGTCGGCGCGCGCGTGGCGCGGCTGCTGGCCGGCCTGGGCGCGCAGCTGGTGCACAGCGCGCCGGCGATCGGCGTGCGCGACTGGAGCGATCTGTGGATCGCGGTGGCCGCCGGCCGCTGGTTGGCGACGGCGGTGCCGGGCGACACGTTGGAGGTTGTGTCCGACGACCGCGCCTTCGATGCGGTCGCCGACGCGGCCGCGGCGCTGGGCGTGACCTTCAAGCGCATTTCCCACCGCAGCATTCCGGCGAGCGCCCCACGGCCGGCGGCGCCCGAGCCGGCTGCCGCTCCGCGCCCGCGCCACCGGCGCGGCCG
>Ga0209415_10004319_pt1 | contig 26105 bp, 29 predicted proteins | sample PeaSoiSIISIP2007_FD_187696 | JGI IMG/M metagenome (GOLD analysis project Ga0209415, IMG submission 187696) | Peat soil microbial communities from Weissenstadt, Germany - SII-SIP-2007 (SPAdes) (version 2) | ecosystem: Environmental > Terrestrial > Soil > Wetlands > Peat | place: Germany... | reverse complement strand
CACCTACGGGGCCAACGCCCTGGCCCTCGCCCTGTGCACCGTCGGCAACACGATCGCCCACGCCCGCTTCACCTTCGGGCCCCGGTCCCCGGGGCTGCGCCACGCCCTGGCCGTGGGGTTCGGTGGTTTCGCCATCGGGGTCGGGTTCACCAGCCTGGCCCTGGGCCTGGCCGGGTTCCTCGGAGCCCGGTCCGCCACCGCCGAGGTCGCCGCCATCATCGCGGGCACGGCCGTGGCCGCCCTGGTCCGGTTCGTGCTCCTCCAGGCGTGGGCGTTCCGCTCCTACACCCGGGCCGCCGCCCAGGCCGACACGGCCACGGTCGTCGTGGCGGCGGTGGTGGCGGCCCATCCGGCCGGCGTTCCGGGCCTCGCCCGGGGGGTCGGGCGGGCCGCCGTCCAGGACACCTGATCTTCGTTGGCCACGGAACGTGGTCGGCGGTCGGAGGGGTTCTGGGATGCAGTTGACCGGGAATTGGGATTCCATAGTGTTGTTGGTGAGCAACGCGAGGCACTATGCGTCGTAGAGCGTTCACGAAGGGCGCAACCATCACGGAGGGCGCAACATCCCCGCGGAGCCCAACCACAGCAATGGCACCGATCGCCACGGAGCGTGGTTATTTGCGTCGAACCTGGAGTTCGAGGCCGAAAATCGACCGCCGCCGGTGGCCATGATGAGGCAAAGACCACAGCATGTGACTAAGTTAGATGGAGGAGTCGTCGCCCCCAGGGTGGCGTCGGGCGAGGGGTGAAGAGATGAAGATCAGGTTGCTCGGCTTGGGTCTGGGATCCGTCCTGGCCCTGGCCGGCGTGGTGGTTCCGTCGGTGACGGCGAGCGCGGACAGTACCTGTTACACGGGGTGCGCGTCGCCGCCGCCGTCCGGGCACGTGCCGACGACGGCGACGAAGGCCGCCGGCGCCGTCTCGTCGACCGAGTTGGCGTTCACCGGTGCCGACATCGAGGAGATGACGGCGTTCGGTGCGGGAGCCCTCGTGGTGGGTGGCGTTCTCGTGCGGCGCAGCCGCCGCCGCAATCGTGCCCACGCGTAGCTAGTCCGTTCGAACGCGTCGCTCGTCATGGCCGTCGGGCTCAATTTCCAGTCGTGGGCGACCACGTCGCCGACGCGCGCCCGTCCGGTGACCGCACGCCGTCGGTGGCGCGCACCGGCGCGTCCGGAGATGGCCGTCGTGGCCTTCGCCGACTTCGCCGCCCTGGCCGCCTTCGTGATGATCGTCGCCCCGCTGGCCACGACGTGGTGGAGCTACGCCTTCGTCGGCTCGGTCGTCCTCCTGCTCACCGCCACCGGTCACTACCGCAGTCGCATCACCTTGAACATCGCCCGTGAAGCGCGTTCCATCGCCGCCTGCACGGCGGTGCCGCTGCTGATCCTGGCCGCCGTCCACATCAAGGGTGTCTCGAGCGTGGGGCTGATCGAAGCCGGCCTCTGCGTCGTGCTCTCGATGCTCGTCCTCCGCTGCATCCTCTACGCGCTGATCCGGCGCCTGCGGTCGAAGGGGGTCTACGGCGAGCGGACCCTCATCATCGGAGCGGGACAGATCGGGACGACGTTCGCGGCGACGCTTGAGGAACACCGCGAGTACGGACTGCGCCCGATCGGTTTCCTCGACGACGTCGACGGCGCCGATCTCCCGCTGCCGCTGTTCGGCGGTGTGGCTCTGCTGCGGATGGTTCTCTTCGAGGAGAAGGTCGACCGCGTCGTGGTGGCCTTCGGCCGGGCCCGTGAAGCGGACATGGTCGACGTGCTGCGCGCCTGCGAGGACGCGTCGGTCGACATCCACATCCTCCCGCGTTTCTTCGAGCTCGGTTCGGCCGTGCACGCCACCGACGTCGACGACGTCTGGGGCTTCCCCCTCGTCCGCCTGCGCCGACCGGTGCGTCGGACATTCTCACGGGCCGCCAAGAGGGCCCTCGACATGTCTGTGGCCGCCGTCGGTCTGCTGCTCTCCGCTCCCCTCTACGCTGTGCTGGCGGTGGCCGTGAAGCTCTCGAGCCCGGGGCCGGTCCATTTCCGCCAGCAACGCGTGGGCCAGCGCGGCGAGACGGTCGAGATCCTCAAGCTCCGTTCCATGCAGGTCCACTCCGACTCCGACACCGAGTGGACCATCGCCGACGAGGCGGTCACCCGGATCGGCCGCGTCATGCGGGTGCTCGGCCTCGACGAGATCCCGCAACTGTGGAACATCCTGCGCGGCCAGATGTCGCTGGTGGGCCCCCGGCCCGAACGCCCTTTCTTCGTTGAGCAGTTCAAGGCCGAGATCCCCCACTACGACGACCGGCACCGGGTGCCGGGAGGTCTCACGGGGTTGGCCCAGGTCCACGGTCTGCGAGGCGACACGTCGATCGAGGAGCGGGCCCGGTTCGACAACCACTACATCGAGAACTGGTCCCTGTGGCGCGACGTGACCATCTTGATGCAGACCTTCTTCGCCGTCGTCCGCAACATCGGGTCGGCGGGGTCGTCGGGTCCGGTGGCCACCACCGTCACGGCCGGATCGACGCTCGGTGCCGTCTCCACCGATGCGATGGCCGGTGGCGTCCCCCCGGCCTCCACGGGTACCGCCGTCGGCGACGTCACCCCCGTCACCACGGGGTCGACGGTCGGTGCCGTACGCTCGGAGGATCGCCAACAGAACGAAGCGGAACACGGGCCGACCGCTCCGGTGGTCCACGAATCGAACGAGGCAGCGCCGATCGGATGACGACCGTCGTGCAGCCGGCTCCTGACATGGAGGCCGCGGCGCAGGACGAGCCGAGATCCTTGAAGCTTCCGGTGGCGGCGGCGGTGCTCGTGAGCGCCGTCCTGAGCCTCGTCACGATCGGCCGGGGGAGCTTCTCGCTCGACGAGAGCGTGAGCGCCACCTTGGCCCGGGCCTCGTGGCACAGCTTCACCCACACCATTCTGCGCCGTGAAGCGAACATGTCGTTCTACTACCTGCTGCTGCGCTTCTGGACCGAGCTCGGTCATTCGGAGGCCGTCGTGCGCTCGTTCTCGGTGGTGGCCAGCATCGGGGCCGTGGCCGCCATCATGGTGGTGGCCCGTCAACTCTTCGACCGGCGGACGGCGATCATCGCCGGCGTGATCCTGGCCATCGATCCTCTCATCGTCGTGTTCGCGCAGGACGCACGCGGGTACGCGCTGAGCCTTCTCCTCGTCACGGCGTCGTCGGCCCTGTTCGCGCGCGCCGTCACCGCCGGGGCGGGCTGGGGGACATGGGTGGCCTACGGCCTGGTGTCGGTCCTGGCCACCTACACGAACTTCTGGGTCGCCCTGGTGCTGGTGGGCCACGGCGCCTCCGTCGCCTTCCTCCCACCGGGCACGGCCCCGTGGCGGCGCCTCGTCCCCACCGCCGTCGGTCTCGGCGTCCTCCTCGTTCCGCTGGCGTTGTTGATCCGGACCGCCTACGAGGGAGGAGTGAACTGGGCCGCCGGATCGTCGGCCGGGAAATTGTTCACCAAGGTCCGTGCCGACGTGCCCCATCCGGTGCTCGACATCGTCATCGTCCTGGTCGTCGTCCTCGTCGCCGCCGCCGTGGCCGTGGTGAGGCGGCACCCGAGGACGACGATCGTCGTGGACCGGTGGCCCGTCATGTTCGCGCTGTGCTGGTTGGTGGTTCCCGTCGCCATCGTCGTGCTTCTGTCCCTGGCCTACGAGCCGGTGCTCGTGCTCCGTTACCTCGGGATCTGCTTCCCGCCCTTCGTCATCCTGGTGGCCTTCGCCGTGTCCCGGCTGAAGGTGGAGGTGACGCGCCTGGCGGTGGCCGCGCTGGTGGTCGTCTCCGGCCTCGGGTTGGCGGCCTGGTACGCCCGCGGCGCACCCGAGGACTTCCGTGGCGCGGTGGCGTCGGTCGCCGCCCGGGCCCGACCGGGCGACGGTCTCGTCGTCTTCGCGCCGTACAACCGGGTTCCCGTCGAGTGGTACATGCACGATCATCCGGTGGCCGAGAGGCGCCTGCGACCGCTCTTCCCGGGGGGGCCGTGGGACACCGACGCGCTGCGTTACGACACGTCGATCCCCGTCACCGAGACGGCCGTCCACCGCGCCGTCGACGGGTACAGACGCGTCTGGCTGGTCCTGAGCGCCGAGACGCTGTACCCGAAGCAGGACGGGGACCTCCTGGCTGGTCTGCGGGCGGCGGGGCTGGTCCCCGTGGGGATCAGGAGCTTTCCGGGGGTTCAGGTCGCGGAGTACAGCGCCGCCGGCGGCGGCGGTAGCGGCAGTGGTGGTGCCGTGCCCGTGGGGTCGGTCCGGACGACGGGCTGAATCCCGGTCGAACCCGGTATGGCGCCGGTGATCGGGCGATAACGTGGGATGTGGTCGAGGCGGCGGACAGCGAGGACGCGGCCGGACCGGGCCCGACGGTGTCCGCCGATCCGTTGCGGGTGCTCCTGGTCGACGTGTCGGACCGGGGCGGCATCGCCCGGTACTCGGACCGGCTGCGCGACGCCCTGCGGTCCGAGGGAGCGGCCGTGGCGCTGGCGGCGCCCGGGCCCCGGGCCGACAAGGGCCTGGCCCTCGCCCGTCACCGGTGGGGGCCGGACGTGTCGGGCATGGCCAGGCTCCGACTGCGCGGGCGCCGGTTGGCCGAGATCGGCCCCTCGGCGCTGCTCCTGGCCCGCGCCGTCGTCCGGTCGGGATGCGACGTGGTCCATCTGCAGACCGAGGTCGTCCCCCCGTTCGACCACCTGGCCGTGCGCGCCATCGCCCGCCGCCTTCCCGTCGTGATCACGGCCCATGATCCCGAGCCCCTGGAGGGTGGCGAGCGCGCCCTGGCCCGTCAGGCGCGTCGCTGGCGGGCGGCCGACGCCGTGATCATCCACGGCGAGGGACCCCGTGGTCTCGTCGAACGGTGCGCGCCCGGTGTGCCCGTCCACGTCGTCCCCGTCGACCTGGCCCTCGGGGGTCCGGCCGTCTCGCGCCACGAGGCCCGACGGCGCCTCGGTCTGGACGGCGCCCCGACGGCATTGCTCCTCGGTCTCATCCGTCCCTACAAGGGGATCGATCTGCTGGCCGACGCCTGGCCCGCCGTCCGGTCCCGGGTCCCCGGCGCCCGGCTCCTGCTGGTCGGCGAGCCCTACGCCAGCGCGGGGCTGGACCGCCTCGAGCGGTCGGAGGGGGTGGAGGTGCGCCGGGGTTTCGTCCCCGAGGACGAGTTCGACAGCTGGGCGGCCGTGCCCGACGTCATCGTGCTGCCCTACCACCACGGCTCGCACTCGGGGATCCTCCATCGAGCCGTGACCGCCGGCACGCCCGTCCTGGCCTCGCCGTCCCTGGCCGACGAGGTGTACCGGACGGGCGCCGGCCTGGTCGTCCCCCTCGACGCCGACGCCTGGACCGACGCCCTCGTGACGGCGCTCACCCGCACCGCCGCGCCCCCACCCCGGCCACCGACGGGCCGGGGGACCGCCCTGGCCACCCTGGCGGTCTACCGGGGCGTCCTGGCCCGGCGGGCGCACCGGGCGGGGGCTCGTCGCCCGCCGGCGTTCTCGCCGTCACCGATCGGCCACCGTTGAACGGGGGGCTCCGCTGGTGACGACCGGGCACGGCGACGGGGAGCGGCTGTGTGTCGTGGAGGTGAGCAACTCACGCCAGGCGTGGGGCGCCGAGTTCGCCATCATGGCGCTCGCCGCCCCGCTGGCTGAACGGGGCATCGACCTCGTGCTGGCCTCGCCCCCTGGCGGCGAGCTGTCCGAGCTGTGGCAGAAGCTCGGCCTTCGCCACGTCCCCCTCGAGATCCCCGCTCGTCAGGGGATCCGCGCCGACGACGGCGATTCCCGACCGTCGGCCCGGCAGCTGGCCAGGGAGCTGGCGGCGACAGTCCGCTCGGTGCGGGCAATCGCCCGGGTGGCCAGGGAGGCCGACATCGTCATCTCGAGCAGCCTGTGGACCCACCTCGACTGTGCCGTGGCCGGTCGGCTGGCCCGCCGGCCGGTGGTGCTCGACATGCACGACATCGTCCGACCGGGGACGGGGCGTCGGGTCCTGACCGCCGCCGTGCGCCTGTCGTCGGCCGCCATCTCGGTCAGCCAGGCCGTGGCTGACTGCGTGGGACCGGCCGGCGCCGGGAGGCTGCGGATCATGGTTCCGGCCGTCGAGCTCGACCGCTTCCGGCCCGGGCCGCCCGATCCCGAGGTGCGCCGGCTTCTCACCTCCTCGGAGACGGACCCGGTCATCGGCATCGTGGGCCGGATCGATCCCGAAAAGGGGGTGGATCTGGTGGTGCGGGCCGTCTCGGCCCTGGAAGGGCCGGCCCGGCGCGCCCACCTGGCCGTCATCGGGAGCCCCGGATTCGATTCGGGTGCCTATCTGGAGAACCTGAGGGCCGAGGCCGGTCGGCTGCTCGGAGACCGGGCCCGGTTCGTGGGCCGGACCGACGACGTCCCCGAGACGCTCAGGGCCCTCGACGTGGTGGTGAACGCCTCGGTGGCCGAGCCGTTCGGTCTCGGGGTGCTCGAGGCCCAGGCGAGCGGTATCCCCGTCGTGGCCACCCGTTCGGGGGGGGTCACCGATTTCCTGACCGACGGGGACAACGCCCTTCTGGTGGCGTCGGGCGACGCCCCCGCCATGGCCAGGGCGCTCGAGCGGGTCCTGACGGATGCGGATCTGGCCACGCGGTTGGCCCGGCAGGGGCGGGCCCTGGCCGAGGCCGGTCACGGGATCGACGGGTTCGCCGACGACCTGGCCGCGCTGTACCGCCGCCTCGCCCGTCGGCGGCCGGGTCCTGTCGGTGGGGGGACCGGTCGGTGAGGGCGCTCATGGTCACGAAGTTCGTACCCCTCCCGGACGATTCCGGGGGCAAGCAGCGCTCCCTGGCCATTGCCCGGCGGTTGGCCGAGCGGTACGACCTCGTCCTGTGCGCCTTCGACGACGGCACCGCCGATCTCGACGCCCTGGAGAAGCTCGGGGTCGACGTCCGGGCCGTCCCGTGGCGCCCCGGCGTCGTCGGCGCCGGACGCGGCCTGGCCCGGACCAGGAGCATCTCGGCCGGTCGCTTCTGGAGCCCACGGCTGGCCGGCGAGATCCGCCGGGCCGGCGCCGAGGGGTCCTTCGATCTCCTGCAGGTCGAGTACGCGCAGATGGCCCCCTACGTCGATCAGGTGGCGGTGCCCCGGCGCGTCCTCGACCTCCACAACGTCGAATCGGCGTTGGCGGCGAGCTACGCACGGGGACGCCGGCTGCCGTGGTCGATCCCCTTCCACCTCGAGGCGGCCGCGTTGCGGGCCCTCGAACGTCGGGCGCTCCGAGCGTTCGACACCGTGGTGGTGGTGAGCGGGCGCGAACGGGACCGGCTGTCGGCCACGGCCGGTTCCGTGGTGGTCTGCCCCAACGGCATCGACGTGCCCGAGCTCCTCCCGGAGGCGCCCACGCCGACGGTGGCCTTCGTGGCCACCATGGGCTGGGCCCCCAACACCGACGCCGCCTTGTGGCTCGGCCGCGAGATCTGGCCCCGGGTCGAGCGACGGGTCCCCGAGGCCCGCCTCCTCCTGGTGGGGCGCGACCCGACGGCGGCGGTCCGGGCCCTGGCGTCGGCCACGATCGACGTTTCCGGTACGGTGGCCGACGTTCGACCCTTCCTGGCCCAGACACGCGTCGCCGTGGCTCCGTTGCGATCCGGGGGTGGCACCCGCCTCAAGCTTCTCGAAGCCCTCGGTGTGGGCCGCCCGGTGGTGGCCACCTCGATCGGTGCCGACGGACTCGAGGACCTGGTGGGGAGGGGTGTGATGGTGGCCGACGACAGCGCCGGGATCGCCGACGCCCTGGTGGAGCTGCTCAAGCACCCCGAGGCGGCCGCCGATATGGGAAGAGCAGGCCACGACGCCGTCGCCACCGACCACTCCTGGGACGGCGCGCTGGCCCCGCTCCTGGAGGCGGTATCCCGATGACCCAGGCGGCCATTCTTCTCGTGGCGGCGGCCGCCGCCGCCGTCCTCCTCGGCGTCTTCGTCCACTGGGAGCGGATGGGCAAGGAGCACTACGCCGTGCTGTTGCTCCTCGGCATGCTGGTGCTCGAGACGAGCCTGTACGAGAACCAGGACAACATGCCCCGTGACCTCTTCCATCCGGGCAGTGGCGCCTTCGAGTTCCGCCTGCCCGAGGTCATCATCACGCTGGCCCTGCTGGCCCGTCTCCTGGTCCGTGGACGACCGACCCGGGTGGGGCTCCCGGCCCTGGCGTGGGCGGCGTTCGGGGCCTGGATCGCCGTGGCCCTCGTCGAAGGGGTCCTGCGTCACAACGACCTCACCCAGATCCCCTACGAGGGCAAGGCGATCATCTACGTGGTGGGGGGCTACGCCCTGGCGGCCGGGGTGCCCGTCCAACGCTTCTTCGAGGGCCGGGCCCTCGAACGGCTGGTCCGTCTGTCCGCCATCCTGGCCACCGTGGTTGTGGTGATGACCATTGCCCACAAGGAATACGCCATCCACCTGCCCTTTCTCCCCCTCCCCGATTTCGGGGTGGACGGTAGCGACGCGGCGACGATCTTCGCCGCCATCGGGCTCATCGGGCTGCTGCTGGAGCTGGCCAAGGAGACACGCAGCCGGCTCACCCTCCTGGCCTGCGTCCCGCTTCTGATGAGCCCCTTCTTCAGCGACCAGCGGGCCGTTCTCATCATGCTGGGGGCATCGGTCACCGTGGCCCTGGTGGTGGCCACCGGGGTGACGGCGCGCCGGCGCCTTCGTGTCACGTCGGCAGAGGTCCTGCTCAGCGCCCTGGCCGTCGTGGCGGTGGTGCTGGCGGTGGCGGTGGTCCCGGCCGTCGAGGGCCAGAACCCCGTCCAGGTGCCGCTCAAGTCCACCCTGGCCCGGACGTTCGACACCACGGGCAAGATCGAGTCCGCCGAGGACCGTGCTAGCAAATGGGAGGTGGCCGCCTCCTACATTCGCCAGCACCCGATCATCGGCAACGGGCTGGGCGTCGAGTTCAGTTATTACGACCCAGGGCCGAATATCTTCTCAATGACTGATGTGACCGAGAACATCGGCCTCGACCTGTGGATGAGGGCGGGTCTGATCGGGCTGGGCCTGTTCCTGCTGGCCTTCCTCTTCTCGGCCTTCGACGGGCTCATGGCGTGGCGGCTCCATCCCGATCGGATGGTGGCCGTCCTGGCGTTGGCCCTGGTGGCCGTGGTGGTCGGGTTCGTGGCCAAGGGCATGGTGGAGTCGATCTTCGAGAAGTACCGCCTGGCCACCATGCTCGGGCTCTCCCTCGGTCTGTTGCGCAGCGCGGTGACGTCGGCCGGCGGAACGCGGCTGGCCCTGCACCGGACCCACGCCTACGGGGAGGTCTGACGCCGTGGACATCCGCCAGCTGCTGCGCGACCTGCGGCAGAACTTCATCGTGGTCTTCCTGGCCTTCGCGCTGTGCGCCGTCGCCGGTGGCGCCGCCGCCTTTCTGCCGGCCAAGCAGTACCAGGCCTCGACCGAATTGGTCCTGAAGCCGGTCAACGCCGCCAACGCGCAGTCGGCCATCGCCGTCATCCAGTACGTCCTGCTCCAGCTGCCCACCGAGGCCACGAACTCGAGCACGTTGACGGCGGCTCGGAAATCGGGCTTCATCCCGCCCGCCGACGCGAACGCCGACGTCTCGGTCACGGCCTCCGCACCGGCCACCACCGACGTCCTCACCATCAGCGTGAAGGCCACCAACCCGGCCGTCGCCGCCGCCTTCGCCACCGCCATCGCCGCTCAGGTCTCGGCGCTGCAGGGGAACAACGGCATCTACGTCACCAAGACGATCCTGTCGGCGCAGACGCCCACCTCCCCGGCCAATCCGACCACGCCGGTCCTCTTCGCCGCCGTCGGCTTCGGTCTCATCGCCGCCGTGTTCGCCGGGCTGGCGTCCGCCGGGGTGCGGCGCCGATTCAGCCGGGTCACCGAGTTGAAGGAGCGGATCGGCGCCACCGTGCTGGGAGAGATCCCGCGTGTCATGAGCGGGAACATCCGGCCGTCGAGCCTCTTCGTCCTGGGCCGCCAGCCCATGGTGATGGAGGCCTTCCAGGAACTCCGGAGCAATCTGCTCCTGAGCATTCCCGACGGGGGTCCGACGTCGATCGCGGTGACCTCGTGCGACCCGTCGGAGGGCAAGACGTCGGTGGTGGCCAACATGGCCTGGGTCCTGGCCGCCGAGGGCCGTCATGTCACCGCCGTGGATTCCGATCTCCGCAAGCCCATGCTGCACCTCGAGCTCGAGGTGCCCTTCGGACCGGGTCTGGCCAGTGGGGGGGCGGCCGACGCCCTCCGCCACGCCTCGAAGACGACCAACCCCTATCTCGACGTGGTCCCCGCCGGGATCCCGTCCCAGCACCCGGCTGACGTCGTGTCCGCCTACCTGCCGCCCCTGCTGCACAGCCTGCGCGAACGCCAGCAGACCGTCATCGTCGACTGCCCACCCATGATCGGGGTGGCGGAGACCGTGCTGATCGCCGCCATGGTGGACATGGTGGTCGTGGTCGTCGACACGCGGCGTCTGCACCCCGATCGGCTCCAGCAATGCCTGCTGCGGCTGGACGGCGCCGGCGCCAACGTCATCGGCGTGGTGCTCAACCGCACCCGTCGCCGGCGTCGTGCGGGGAGCTACCAGTACGGCTACTACGGCAAGGACGACAGCCAGCTGGTCCCCCAGGCCCCCGTACCGGCCCCCGGCGAGCCCACGCCGAGCGCCGTGGCCCGGTCCCGCTGGTTGAGCGCACCGCCCACCGCCGAGAGGCCCGTCCAGCCCGTCGGCCGCCACTCCGGTCGGCGCGGGTCGCCGGGGCGCCCGCCGGTCTTCCGTTCGCCGGCCGGCAACGGCCCCGACGATCCCGTCGGCGGCGGTGCCAACGGCGCGGGCGAGAACGAGCCCCGACGGCGTCAGCCGGAGTGGTGAGGATGGCCCGGGCGACGATCAGCTCCTGGCGCTGACCTCGATCGTCCTGGCGATGTCCCAGCGGTGGTGCCAGGCGTCGTGGGCGTTGGAACGGACGACATCGAGAACGGACTGCTCGCCTCTGTCGGGATGAACGAGGGTGCCACCGGCGCGGTCCGCCAGGGCAACGGCGTCCGCCCAGTCGCCGGCGGCCCGACCGAGCGACCAGAGGGCACCGGCCAGAGCGATCTCGTCGTAGTGACGAGCCCGGGCCAGGAGGTCCTGGTCGTACCGGGCGACGTTTCGCCCGTCACCGGAGGCCAGGGCGGCCAGCCGTTCGGCCCAGATGCGCAGATTGTCGCCGACGTGGCACACGTAGCCGGCCACCGACCACGTCAGATCGGGGTGACGCTCCGAGCCGTCGGCACCGCCGAGCAGCGTGGTGAGCTGCGCCGGGGTGGCCTCGACGGTGGCCACGGCCTCCTCCCGGGTGATCGTCCAGCGGAAGCCGCATTGACGACAGGGGTCGCCGTAGGTGGACCGGGCCCACTCGCTCATCGGGCCCAGGGACGCCGTTCCAGGAGGGCCGCCATCTCCCGGTACTTCGACACGGGGATCAGATGGACGCCGTCGAAGAGGCCGGACTCCCTGATCTCGTCGACCAGGGTGCAGGCCATCTGGACGCCGGCCGTCGGGTCACGCTCGATGTGTCCGATGATCGCCTCCGGTACGGCGAGCTGAGGGATCTCGGTCGACAACTTCCGGGCCATGGGTGCGCTGGCGATCACCATCACGCCGGCGTAGACGGGTCCTTCGAAGGTCACCGAGGCTCGCCACTCCAAGAGGTGGCCGAGGGAGAACGTCACCTGGGTCAGGAGGAAGTCGGCGTCGTGCTTCCAGGAGGGCAACGCCCGGAGCCCCGAGGTCACGCCGATGCGGAGGGGCCCCCCGGTCTTCTCGTCGTCCTCGGCGAACCGCCGCGCTTCGGCCATCATCGATCGGACCGAGAGATCATCCGATCGGGTACCGGTCTCGGGGCGGTCGCCGTAGACGAACAGGAACTCGTTGACCCCGTAGGCCGCCGCGGTGAGGAGGTCGCGACGGAAACCCAGGACGTTGCGGTCACGGGCATTGAGGCAGGCGATGGACCGACCTCCCATGAGGGCGACCTCGTGGGCCACGGCGATGCTCGACACCGTGGCCCGGCCGATGTGGTTGTCGGGGATCAGGAACGCCGTCGCCACACGGCTCAGCACGCCGATCTGGTGCCTGACGTGCATGAGGTCCGGTCGGGTGGCCGGCTCCACCTCGCAGATGACCTGAAAATCGGGGGTCGTCACCACCGACCACACTACGAGCCGGGAGCGGCGAACGCCGCTGATGTCGGCGTCTCGCCGGTGGTGGGAACGGGGTCAGCCGAAGGCGGAACGGAACGTGGCCAGAGAAGCGGGGAAGTGGCCGTCGGTGATGGCGTCGACCTGTCCGCTCACGTCGAAGTTGAAGTAGATGTCGAACGCCACGTTGTGCGACGAGATCCAGGCGGCCATCTCCTGGACGTAGGCGGGGTCGTCGCCCATCCCGTGGCCGTCCCCACGGATGGCCAGGCCCCATTCGGGGAACACGACCGGCTTGCCGTGAGCGGCGGCGTAGTCCGCCACCCTGGTGAGGCCGGGGAGGAGGGTGTTGGCCCAGCTGCACTGTGACTGGGCGGCGGTGGTGGTGTTGTTGAACGACAGACCGCACCCGCCGCTCCATGACTGGTCGTAGGTGTCGGAGCCGATGTAGTTGACGTAGGCGTCACCCGGATAGGCGTCGTCGGCGGTGTAGACGCCGCTGTAGGAACCGTCCTGGGGGTCGGCCCCCTCCCAGATGAACCTGAACGCCTGCCCGGGAACGGTGCGCATGGCGGTGACGATCTGCCGGAAGTAGGCGGCGTAATTGGCCGCGTCGGTCGTATCGGTGACGCGCCAGGCGTTCCAGTTGCCGGTGAATTCCTGACCGAGGCGCAAGATGGCGTCGCCCTGGCCAGCCGAGACGAGGGTCTGGGCCAGGGTCACGAAGTACGAGTTGTACGCACCGGCCGCTCCTGCCGCCAACGTGTCGGGGGGTGAATCGGAGCCGGCGAACATAGGCACGCCGAGGACGAGTTGGTAGCCCGAGCCCTTCCAGGCTCCGAACATCCAGTCGAGCGACCCTCCGGCGCCGTCGATGCCGCTCCACGATCCCGAGCCGGGAAGATAGTCCTCGACCACGGAGACGTGGGCACCGGTGGCGGCGGCGAAGCTGGCCGCTCCGGCGGGGTTGGCGGCTCCGGTGTAGACGCCGAGGGCCGCCGACGGCGTCGGGCCGTGCGCCGGCGGCGCCGGTGGAGGCGGCGACGGTGCGGCCGATCGTGTCGTGGCCGGCGGTGCCGTGGTGGGGGGCGCTGGCTGTGTCGTGGGCGGCGGTGGCGGCGTGGTGGTGGTCGTCGGAGGTGCGGTCGAGGTCGTGGTGGTGGGAGGAACAGTGGCGGGAACGAAAGCGCCACCGCCACCGGCCTCCGAGGCGGCCTCCCTGGCGCGTGGGTGGCGGGGTGAGGCGAAGATCCCGGTGGCCGAGGCGACCACCGCCAGTATCAGCAGTCCGGCGATGATCTCCTTGGGTCGTCCGAGGATCTCGTGGAGACGACGCAGGCGGCGCATCTCGCCTACCTCCTCGGGGCGCCGGGGAGTGGATACCGACGTCGGCGGTGGGGTCGAGCCGAAAGCGCGGACGACTGCATCGGTTTCAACGTGGTTTCCCCCAGGCCCGAGAAAGGTTCTGTGTCCGTCGGCGGGAACAGAGACGGGCACACCGTTGGTGGCTCTCGTCGTGAACATCGGCGCGGCCAGACGGCTCCTTGAGCCGTTTCCACCCTCGACGACCGCGGCTGCGCGCGCTCAGTGCTGTCTCGTGCGGGCGGGTTCCACCTGACTGCTGACAGTGGTGACGACCCGGGCGTTCGTGTGGGTTCCCGCGCCGGCCGCGTCCGTCCGATCGGCGGACGCCGCGTCCGTCCGATCCGCGCACGCCGCGTCAAGGCCCGGCGACGGTGCCCTGGTGGTCCTGTGCACGGTGTCGACAGACGATGACGCTGTGGTTCGAGGGATGGCCGTTGTCCAAGAGATCAGGAGTGACAGACGTGACGTTGGGTCGGGGGATGGTGTCGTGGCCGCGAGGCGGGTGAGGTGGGGGTGATCAATGACCTTGCTGTTCAAACCACGGCCGGTGGGCGTACCATGAGCGTTGTGCAGGTGTTGACCATGGCGACGTCCGGATCAACCGGTTCAGGGGCGTCTCGCCCGGGGACGCCGCCCGACCGGGCGACGGCGATGACGGGGGTCTAGAGGGTGGCTGTGCTTCGCGAGGCGGAGCTGGCACGACTCCTCACGGCCATCGACACCGCCGTGAGCAGGGCGATCGACGCTTTCAACATCGCCGCTGAGACCGGCGACGAGGAGCTCACCGCTGAGGCGCGAGCCTGCGTCGAGAGTCTCAAGGCTTTCCGCGCCTCGGCCGCCGCCCGACCCAGTCGCGCCTCGCGGTGGATGCACGCCCGTCCCCCCCGGGGTGACTCGCTCAACTCCTCCCGGACTTCTTGACGAGCGACCGGCTCGGGTGCCGGTCCGTCAGCGAGAGGCCAGGTAGCGCCGGGACCACCCCACCAGGAACCCCACTCCCCATGAGATGTGCATGACCGGGAGGGCCACGGCCAGGCCCGCCGCCGCCGCCGGATCGCGACCCATCTCGGTGCCGGACGCCACGACGACCACCCCCAGGTAGGCGCGGGCCACCCGACGTCGCCACGGCGACAGGAGGCCGAGGACGAGCAGCGGTGCAGCCAGCTGGCGCAGACGGAGCGAGCCGGGGTATTTCCGCACCGTGCCCGCCCGCCCGGCGCCGTACCGGTAGTACTGCCTCATGAATCCCACGAAGCTGTCCCGGGGACGGTAGGTCGACCTGATGGCGGGGTCGAACCAGACGCCCCCGTCGTGGCCGAGACGGTGCAGGAGCTCGCCGTCCTCGTTGGTGGCAAACCCCTCGTCGTAGCCACCCAGACGACGCAGGACGTCCACCCGCGCCGCCCCCAGGTACACCATGTCGGTCCAGGCGGCCAGGGAGTCGGCGTTTCGGAACCTCGCCGGGCCGGCGCCGAGGGTCGAGGTGAGAGCGGCCCCGATCGCACGTTCGACCCACGTCGTCCCTCGTGGCTCGAGCGGTCCGCCCACGAGGGCCGCCCCTGACCGGGTCAGTGCGGTGACGCACTGGTCGACGTAGTCGGGGGCGACCACGGTCCGACCATCGACCCGGACCAGGATGTCGCCGCGGGCTTCGCGCAGCGCCAGATTGAGGCCGGCCGATTGGAACCGGGCGGGGTTGTGGACGATGCGGACGCCGGGGAACCGGGCGGCGATCTCCCGCGTTCGGTCCTCGGAACCGCCGTCCACCACCAGGATCTCGACGATGCGCGGATACGTCTGTTCCACGACCGCCTGCAGACAGCCGTCGAGATAGGGGGCTTCGTTCAGGACTGGCAACGCCACCGTCACGTCCGGGAGGAGGTCCATGCCCCTGTCCGGGCGGTCGGTCGGGGCCGGTCCGGGTGCGGGGACGACCTTCAGGACCCTGTCCGCCGCGTCACGCATGCCGAGACGAGCGGGATCGGCCATCGACCACGATTAGCACGGTGGGGCCACCAAAACAAGGAGAGGGAGCGTCCCGCCGGGCATTTGTCACGGCATTGTCACGCCTGGCGCAGCGATTCGCGGGCCCGGCGGTAGAAGGCGGCGGGATCCGCACCCCGTCGGATCTCCTCGTAGGTCAGCGCGGCACCGAATGGCGCATTCCAGAACGGTCCGTCGCGGTGGTCATGAGGTCCGACGTAGAGATAGGGCTCCTCGATGGCGGCATCGCCCGGTGAACCCCCGTAGTTCGCCCGCAGACCCGCAGGTCCGCACTCCAGGGCCAGATCGAAGTGCTCGGGCCACAGTTGGATGGCACTCGGTTGGTCCGTCGGTTCGGAGTCGGCCACGGCGGACTCCAGACCCGAGTGGCAGAACGAGAACCACCGGGCGAGGACCCGGGCGGCACCGCTATCGACCGTCATGGGTGCCGTGGGGTCGGCCGGGATGTCGAGCACGGGGTGAGGTGCGGTGGCGGGGTCGACGCCGGCGAAGGCACAGGCGTCGAGAAGGTTCGTGATCGGTTGACGGCGATTCCCGTCGCTCAGCATCCCGTCGACGACGAGGAGACGGCGTCCGTCGAACTCGGGAGTGCCGAAGCCTCCGGGAACGACGATGAGGCCCATGCGCCCGACGGCCGAGAAGCGGGCGGCGCCCAGCACGCGGGCCGCCACCAGGTGGAGAGACGCGCGCGTCACGACGAACGCGTCCGGCAGCGAGGGCAGAGCCCCGGTGTCACCGGGAGGAGCGCCGTCGGTCACGGCACCTTGGGCCACCACCGCCACATGACCATCGCTCCCTCAACGCCATGTGCGCCCCCGTCGTTACGGTGTTGCCGGGAAGTTGACCGCCCCATGGAGGTGGGTTGAGTCTCCGGGCGCACGATGGTGTCGTGAGTTTCCGTGACGCCACCGGGGGGACGGGTCAGATGGGCCGAGGGCGGGGCCAGACCACCACGCAGGAGCGCGAGGCCTCGGTCGAGGACCTCGGTGAGGATGTCGTGGCGCTGGCCGTCGCCGCCGAGGCGCGGGGCCGGGCCTCGGCCCTGCGCCGGGTCAACGGGATTCTCGTGCGCGTCATCGTCGAGGTGGCCTGACCCGTCGGCCGGTTGCCGCCCGGTGTCCTCCGCTACCCGGCTCGTCACGGCGCACTGTCGACCAGGTCGGCGTAGGCCGGGTGCCGTTCGATGTAGGCGGCGATGAAGGGACACCGCGGGGTGACGCGTAAACCGCGGCGCCTGACGTCGTCGAGCGCGGCTTCGGCTAGGTGGCTACCTACACCGCGGCCCTCGAATTCCGGCTCGGTCCTGGTGTGGACGAAGATGATCCCCCCGGGGACCTCCTCGTAGGTGGCGTAGGCGGCCAGGTCGTCGCCGACGTACGCCTCGTAGCGACGGCGCTCCCTGTTGTCGGAGACGCGCACCGTCTCGGGCTCGTGAGCCATCGTCCTCCCGTGGATGCGAGGTCCGCTGACCGTGAGCCTATTGTCGGCACGCCGACGGCGCCTCTTGGGCTCCGCCGGGGCACCATCGCCGCCGCCGGGGCACCGTCGCCACCGCCAGGCGGGGTCCGGGTCGTCGCCGGCGTGCGTGGATCGGCGGGTGGTCGCCGCCGCTGGTGTCGACAGGGTGGGCCGCTGTGCCAACATGCTCACAGGACCACTGACCGCGTCGGCCGACGCCGAAGGAGGAAGAACCCGATGACCCCGAAACGCCGCGGGACGATGATCCGCCCTCCGAAGCTCGACGAGATGACCCACCTGCAGTGGGCGGGGTTTCTCGTCGCCAACGTGGTGATGGCCGTCGTCGGGACCGTGGTGGCGCTCATCGTTGTCACGATCATCGTGGGCCTGGCTGACGGCCACTAGGGCCACGGTCCAGCCGAACGGTCCACCCCCCGGCCCGGCTGGTGCCGGCGACCCGCCTGAGCGGCCACCGGGGCCGTGTGGTGGCGGCAGGTCGACGGGTCCCCCGATCAGGCCTGGTCGGGTCGGGGAGCGTCGTCTCGTGCCACGTGGGCGGCGACGAAGAGCTTCCCCTCCACCCGGACCGGTTGGAGCCGTCCGACGATGGGAATGACCTCGCCCCCGGCCGTCTCGGCCTCGGGATACAGGCCCGGGTCCATCTCGCGGTCGCGCGGTTCGGCCAGGTAGCCGCGCCGGTAGGCCTGATGTCCCCACCTCTTCTTGGTCGGGACGAGCATCTCGACGAACTCGCCGGCGATGTCGTCGCTGGCCATGCCGAAGAATTCTTCTGCCGGCTTGTTCATCCCGAGGACGATCCCCTGGAAGTCGACGATCACCACCGGCGTGTCCTCGGCGCCGAACTCGGGAACGGCGGCGAGCACCTCGTCGGGGATCTCGAGTGACGGCATCTCGGGCGAGCTCAAGTCAGGAGACTCCTTCGTGACGGACCGGTCGGGACGTGCACCGACGGTACCCGCTCGCCACGGACCCTTCGACAGGCTCTAGATTCCGGACGTGGCCACCGCCCCGCTGCCCTCCTACGACGAGCTCCCGGCCGCTCCGGGGGCGCCCCCAGGGTCCTCGTGGGGCCTCTGGGGACCGTCGGACAAGTTCGGGTGCCTCAACCTCCTGACACCGGAGCGGGTGATCGCCGGAGTGGCCTGCGCCGCCCGGGGGGCGGTCTTCAACCTGAACCTCGACCTGGACCTCCCGAGCCCTCCGCTGTTCTCCCGGTCGGCCTTCGAGCACGTGGTCCACGATTTCACGCTCGGCCATGATGACGAGCTCTCGGGTTGGAACACGCAGAGCTCGAGCCAGTGGGACGGCTTCCGTCACATGAGGCATCCGGTCTACGGCCATTACAACGGAGTCGAAGACGAGGAGCACGGCATCCACCACTGGGCGCGCCGCGGCATCGTCGGACGTGCCGTTCTGGCCGACGTGGCTCGTTGGCGGGAGTCCGAGGGCCGGCCCATCGATCCGGCCGGCCCGAGCGCCATCGAGATCGAGGACCTCATGGGGACGCTCGCCGACCAGGGGGTCGAGGTCGAGGTGGGCGACATCCTTCTCGTCCGGACCGGATGGGTCAGCTGGTACCGCAGCCTGGGGACCGACGCACGGGTCGAACTGGCCGACGCCCCGCATGCCCCTGCCTGCGGTCTGCAGCGGGGCGTTCACAGCGCCCGTGCGTTGTGGAACCTGCACATCGCCGCCATCGCCGCCGACAATCCGGCACTCGAGGTCATGCCTTTCGGGTTCGGGGACCGAGACGAGTCACGGCACTGGAAGGAGGACCCCGGACGGGCGGCGGAGACCATGCTGCATTTCAGCCTCCTCGGTCTCCTCGGCATCCCCATCGGAGAGCTGTTCGATCTCGACGGCCTGGCCGAGGACTGCGCGTCGGACGGCCGCTACACGTGCTTGCTCACCTCGGCGCCGCTCAACCTGGCGTCCGGCGTCGCCTCGCCACCCAACGCTCTCGCCATCAAGTAGATGGACCGGGAGCCCGGTCCGCTCGACAGCGAGGCATGGCGCCGACCATGATGCGGCCGTGAAGATCGGACTGCAGATCCCCAATTTCACTTTCGGGACACCCGACGGGCAGTTGTTCGAGCAGGTTGTCGACCGAGCGGTGGCCGCCGAGGAGTCGGGATTCGACTCGGTGTGGGTGATGGACCACTTCTACCAGCTCCCCGCTCTCGGGGGACCCTCGCAACCGATGCTCGAGGCGTACACCCTTCTCGGTGCGATCGGCGCCCGGACGGGCCGGGTCAGGCTGGGCACTCTCGTGACCGGGGTGACGTACCGCAACCCCGCGCTCCTGGCCAAGACGGTTACGACATTGGACGTCATCTCCGGCGGACGGGCGATCCTCGGCATCGGCGCCGCCTGGTACGACGTCGAGCACGAGGGTCTCGGCGTCGACTTTCCGTCCGACGGTGATCGGCTCGATCGCCTGGAGGAGGCGGTCCAGATCTGCCGGGCGATGTTCCGCGGCGAGCGACCGACCTTCGCCGGCCACTATTTCCGAACCGACTCCGCCTGGAATGTTCCGCCGCCGCTGCAACCGGGCGGTCCTCCCATCCTGATCGGCGGTGGAGGCGAGAGGCGCACTCTGCGTCTCGTCGCCCGGTACGCCGACTTCTGCAACGTCATCGGCGACCTCTCGACGATCCGACGCAAAGTCGATGTCCTTCGTCGTCATTGTGAATCGGAGGGCCGTGATCCGGCGGAGATCACCGTGTCGCGCCTCAGCACCCTCGTTCTGACTGATTCGGCGGAGGAGACTGTGACCACGAGGGAGTTCCTCCGCGACGCCGTCGGAGAGGAGAGCGGTTTCAACGTCGGCCGTGAAGACGACATCCTGGAACAGGTGGAAGAACTACGCGCCGCGGGGGTGGGTTACTTCATCTTCAACATGCCGACATCGGGACCGGACGCCGTGCGTCGGCTTGGTCAGATGTTCGGCGACCGACTCACCGCTTGATCACCGCGAACCCGGCGAGATATGAGCCGTCAGCGCCGCTGATGCGTCTGAGGGTCGTGAGTGCCTTGATGTGTGGGCGTTCATGATAAGAGCAGCAGGGGAGCTCTTTGTGGCGTCATTCGTCACAAAACAGCCTCGCGTGGTCTTCTATTGCTCATCGGGCCGGGTACAGTCCGTGTTTCTTACTTTGTAATAGTTGCATGGAAGGGAGACAGAATGGCAAGGATTGAAGAAGTGACCGTTTCGCTGATCGACGACTTTGATGGCACCGAGGCGTCCGAAACGATCAAGTTCGCCCTTGACGGGAAGAACTACGAGATCGATCTGTCCAAGTCGAACGCCAACGAGCTACGTCGGACATTGCGACCATATATCGACCGCTCGCGTGCGGCTCGCCGTGCACCGGCGTCGCGTCGTGCCGTCAAAGGCTCGGCAGGGGGTCGCGGCCCGGCCCGGCGCTCGGAAGGTTATGACCGCACCGAGGTCCGGGCTTGGGCCAAGGCGAATCGGATCAAGGTCGCCCCCCGCGGCCGGATCTCCAACGAGGTGGTCGAGCGGTGGCGCAAAGCGTCCAAGTAGCGGGCGATCCATAGGCGGGGCGCGCCACCGGCGCCAGGGGGACCCGGTCTAGGCGGTGATGCCGCCGGTGACGGAGTTGGCCCTCGTGGCGATGGGGTGGCCGGGCGTCTCGAGCCATGCCATGAGCTCGCCCGGCGCCATCGGTTTCGCCAGAAAGTAGCCTTGTGCGTCGTCGCAGCCGAGTTGCGCCAGTTGGTCCCATGTCTCGTGGTCCTCGACGCCCTCGGCCACGATCTGCAGACCGAGGTTGTGGCCGAGGTCGACCACAGAGCGAACGATGATGGCGTCGTTCAGGTCCTGGTGCATGTTCTGGACGAAGGACTGGTCGATCTTGAGTTGATTGACCGGGAGATCCTTCAGGTAGGCCAACGAGGAGTAACCGGTCCCGAAGTCGTCGATGGCGATGAGCACCCCGAGCTCCGCCAGGTCTGTCAGTAGGCGCCGTGCCCTCATGGGGTCGGTCATGATCGCACTTTCCGTGATCTCGAGCTCGAACAGGTGGGGCGGAATCTCCCAGCGGTCCAGGGCGGCACTGACCTCCTCGGGGAAGCCGTCGTCAAGGAGGCTGCGGGTCGACAGGTTGATGGCCATCGACAGTTCGTTCCACCCCCGGGCGTGGGCTTCGTCGAGCCACTGTCGGCACTGGCACAGGGCCGTGGTCAGTACCCACGTCGTCAGCGGCTTGATGAGTCCCGTGTGCTCGGCCACCGGGATGAACTCGCCCGGCGGGAGCAGGCCGAGGGTGGGATGTTGCCAGCGCACCAGTGCCTCGACACCCTGGATCTCCCCGGTCTCCAGGTTCGCCTTGGGCTGGTAATGCAGGAGAAGCTGGTTGTCGGCAATGGCCGTCCGGAGGTCACCGAGGAGGGTGAGCCGGCCCGGGGTGTTGACATTGAGCTCGTCGGTGTAGGCCACGACGTTCACGTTCGAGCCCTTGGCCACGTACATGGCCACGTCAGCGCGTTGCAGGAGCAGGTCGGCGTTGTCCCCGTCGTCGGGGGCCATGGCGATGCCACAGCTGGCTTCGATGCCGAGGACCATCCCGTCGATCTCGAACGGTTCCGCCAGGACGGCGATGATCCTCTCGGCCACCTCCATGGCGTCGCTCAGCGCGTCGATCCGGGGGAGGAGCACGCAGAACTCGTCGCCACCCAGGCGTGCGAGCGTGTCGGCGTCCCGGAGAATCCGATGGATCCTCGGGCCCACCTCGAAGAGGACCCGGTCGCCGTACTTGTGGCCGAGGGTGTCGTTGATCTCCTTGAATCGATCCAGGTCGAAGAGCATGACGGCGCTGTTGGAGCCGTCGCGGGCTCCTTGCCGCATCGCCTGCTCCGTCCGGTCGTAGAAGCACGAGCGGTTGGGGAGACCGGTGAGCATGTCGTGGAGAGCCTGATGCCCGAGGAGTGACTCGGCGTGCTCCTTCTTCAGCCCCGTGGCTCCGGCCATCCGGATGACCATGGCGAGAGCGATGACTCCGAGAACTCCGACACCGAGAGCCTGGCTGCGATCAAGGAAGGACGGTGCCCAACCCTGCCACACCAGGAATTGGCCGACGGCGATGCCGGCGAATGTCCAGCACATCATGGCGCGCCACACCACCGCTCCGCACGTCTCCATGTCCTCCAGGACGGCGAAGGCATACGTCATGAGGAGAACGGGTCCCCACCCTGTCATGTAGATCACAACGGTGACGGCGGTGATATGGATGGCGAAACGGACGTGGATCCGGACGGACCTGGGCGTCGGATCGCGCCACGGTTCGACCAGGACGCTGGTCGCCGGAGCGAGCACCAGGACGGCTAGATAGGCCCAGATGGGCAGTCGGGCCACCAGGCCGAGGTGCCGGAGGACGACGATGATGGCGAAGGCGGCCGGGCTGACAGCATAGGCCAGGAGGATCGGGGCGAGACCGCGCGAGGATTCGGACGCCGGTATTCCGCACAGCGGGGTGGATGCCTCGTCGGGCGCGCTGGTCGGTCCCGGTTCGTCGGCGCGATTCGCATGCTCGGATGAGGAAGGAACGGGAGTCACGGTCGGGTATCGACATCGACGGAGTCGCCCTGAAGATGTGCTCCCTCACAAAAAACTCTGATCGCACAACTTTTGGCGCCGTGTCACGCCCAGCCCAGCTCTTCGAGCCGGGGATCGCTGATCCCGAAGTGGTGGGCCACCTCGTGGATGATGGTCTTGCGGACCTGGTCGACGACCTCGGCCTCCGAGGAAGAGACCCCGCAGATGGCGTCCTGGTAGAGGGTGATGCGGTCTGGCATCACCCACGCGTAGCTGCTCGGGCCCCGGCGCGTCAGCGGCACTCCCTGGTAGAGCCCGAAGAGCGGATGTCCTTCGGCCCGGTCCTCCACGAGCACCGCCACGTTCTCCATCTCCGCTCCGAGGTCGGGGGGGAGCGAGTCGAGAGCGTCGGCGACCAGCTCTTCGAAGCGCTGGCGGGTGACGGCGAACACGGACGAACCGTACCCCGGCACCGGTGCGATGATGAGGTCGTGACGGGCACCGGCAGAGCTGAGACAGCACCGTCGCTCGGCGCCGTCGTGGACATCCTCCGGGCGGGCACGGCCTACGACCTGACGCCGGTGCCGGGGCACCACCACGACCTGCTCGACCACAGCCTCCAGACGGCGGAGATCCTGCGCCGGTCGCACCCTGACGACTCCGGACTCCAGGTGGCGGGGCTCGTCCACGACATCGGCCACATGCTGCCGCCCTACCGGGATGAGGAACACGCCGACGTCGGGGCCGTCTTCGTGGGGCCGGTCCTGGGCCAGAGGATCGCCGAGCTGGTCCGCCTGCATGTACCGGCCAAGCGGTATCTGGTGACGACCGATCCCCTGTACAGGCGGCGGCTCGACGAGGGGAGCGTCACGAGTCTCGAGCGCCAGGGTGGTGAGATGTCCCCCCAGGAGGTTCTCGACTTCGAGAGCGAGCCGCTCGCCGCCGATGCGATCGTGCTGCGCCGAGCGGACGAGGCGGGCAAGGTGCCCGGTGCAGCCGTGCCCGGCCTCGACACGTGGCTGGTCCCCCTGCGTTCGCACAACCTTCGTCACTAGCCGGAGCGGGGACATCGACGGGTGCCGGGTGGGCCAGAGTTGTGGCAATGGCTCGTGGTCGACCCGGTCGACGTCACCGCACCATCGGAGGCCTGGCTCGACGCCGTGGCCTCGTCAGCGTCCTCCCCGTCGTGCTCGTCGTCTCGCTGGTGGGCACGGCGTCGGCCGTCGCCGTGACCCCCACGGGCAGCCCGGCCAGACTCGGGCCGCCGCGCTCGCTCGACTCGGCGAACGGCACGGCACGGTCGGCAGCCATGCCGTCCTCGTCCACAACCGCCGCGTCCACAGCCGCCGCGTCCACCACATCGCCTCCGGTCACAACGATCGTGACGCCCCCGTCGACCACCGGGGCCGCCACCGAGCCACCGCCGACGACCACGACCACGGTGGCCCGCGCCACGATCCCGACCACCGCACCTCCACCGCTGGGCCCGACGGGGTGCGCATCGGCCCTTCCCGCTCGGCTCGCCACCACGAGCGGCGCCGATCAGATCGTCACCGTCGACGCTCCCGGCTTCGGCGTGACGTCCACCACACTCACGGCCTGGCAACTCTCCGGCTCCTGCTGGATCGTGGTCGACGGTCCCTGGACGGCGCGCCTCGGTTACACGGGGCTGAGCACCCACAAACACGAGGGGGACGGATCGACGCCGGTCGGGATCTTCGGTTTCCAGTCGACGATGTACGGGAACGCCCCCGATCCGGGCGTGCACTACCCGTACCGCCGGCTCGCCTGCGGTGACTGGTGGGACGAGGACTCGTCGTCGCCCACGTACAACACGTTCCAGGAGGTCCCCTGCGCAGAGGGGGATCCGCCCTTTGCCAACGGCTCGTCCGAAGCTCTGTGGACCGAGACGGAGGCCTACCCGTCCTTCGCCGTCATCAACTACAACCCGGGTCGGGTCCCCGGTCTGGGCTCCGCCATCTTCCTCCACGCCGACGTCGGAGGCCCGACCGACGGCTGCGTGAGCCTGCCCCCCGGGGAATTGGACAGTGTTCTCGACTGGCTTCAGCCGAGCGAGAACCCGGTCATCGTCATCGGCACCGACAGCACCATGACGTCCTACTGACCCCCACGGCGGGAGCGCGCACCGCCCGGCGCCGTCCGACGGGGCTATTCGGGCCCGTGGCTGACTGCCTCGACGTTGTTGCCGTCGGGATCCCGAAGGAAGGCGCCGTAGTAGTGGGGGTGGTACTCGGGCCACAGCCGGGGGGGATGCAGGATCTCGGCACCGGTGGCCACGCCGGCGTCGAAGAATGCCCGCACGCCGGCGCGGTCGGCCGCGGCAAATGCGATATGGGATTCACGGAAGCCGTCACCGGTCGTTCGAGGTCCGATCCAGAATTCCGGCTTCGGCGCCACCCCGAAACCGATGACGTCCCCGAAGTCCATGACCCGTTCCCCGCCCAGCGCGGCGAGGACGACGTCGTAGAAGGCGGCACTGGCCGCCACGTCAGCGCACTGGATGGAAAGATGATCGAGCATGGGCTCACCCTATTCGCAGCCGGTCCCCGGTCGCGTCCGGGCGGGCGCCCTCGAGCCCGTCACGGGCCAGGTGTACTTCTCGCCGGCGTGCCACGCGGGCTATGAGGCCCTCGGCTTCGCCTCCAGCCCGGGCCAGATGGGACCTGTCGCCCTCCCCGACGGGCCGGCGTACTGGTGGCCACCCGGGACGGGGACCGCGTGACCTGACCGGGCTCAGTGCCTGAGCCTCGAGACGAGATCCTTGTCGAGGACGGCGAGATTGCCCCGTGACGCCCGCACGGCGCCGGCCTTCTCGGCCTGCCGAATCACGCGGTTGACGGTGGGTCGAGTGGTGCCGGCCAGGCTGGCCAGGTCCTCCTGGGTGAGCGGTATGGAACCGTCCGGCCCGAACGTCTCGGCCAGCTCGGAGATCCTCCGCAGGACGCGATCCGGGGCGGGGACGTACAGCGCCTCGACCAGGCGGGCCGAGACGCGCTGCAAGCGGTCGTTGAACAAGGTGGCCAGGAATCGGTCCACCGACGGGTGGTGTCGTCGCAGGTCGTCGAAGATCTCACGGCTGAGATAGAGGGATTCCACGGGGTGAGGCTGACCGCCGACGTGGAACGGCGACCGTCCTCCTCGACGAGGGACTGCTCGCCCAACGGCTCGCGGGGACCGGTCACGGCGACGGTCGACACGTCGCCGAGGGGGGTCGTCAGACGAACAGCCACCCAGCCGGACTGAATGAGGTGCATCCCGTCGCTCGGGTCACCCTCGTGAAAGAGGACCTGTCGACGGGCGAAGCGGCGTCGTTGAGTCCGACGCAGGACGTCACGTCGGACCTCTTCGTCCAGACCGTCGAGCAGCCGCCGTTCCATGGACACAGACTCTCCCTCGTCGGGCATCTGACCTGTGGGCCGCCCGGGGCTCGAACCCGGCACCTTGGGATTAAAAGTCCCCTGCTCTACCCGATGAGCTAGCGGCCCCG